>VFQN01000481.1_pt1 | contig 73839 bp, 102 predicted proteins | sample 3512371 | NCBI WGS metagenome assembly VFQN01 (sample SAMN10412370, study PRJNA504923) | tailings metagenome | isolation source: Replicate 2 from Balatoc abandoned mine | place: Philippines: Itogon, Benguet | collected 2017-08-28 | reverse complement strand
TGGCCATCCGCAACGACGAGGAGCTGGGCAAGCTGCTGGGCGAGGTGACCATCGCGTCGGGCGGTGTGCTGCCCAACATCCACGCCGTGCTGTTGCCCAAGAAGTCCAAGGGCGGCAAGACCGAGGAGGCCGACGCCTAAGCGCATTGTTTCCAGCCAACCCAACCCAAAATCCGGTGTTTCTCAACACCATCAAATTATGGAAACAGCATTTGTCACCTTGTGTGACTGGTAACACGATAACTTGTGCACGGGTGGTGAAATGACAGGTGTGTTCTCGAGTAGCCCGGAGCAATGGCCCGTGGATTGCCTATCTTGGTTGGTTGCCACACCACGCCCGTACATGCATCGGATGGCTGGTGTGCTGTAGTAGGCGTGGTGTTGGTGCTCTACAAGCTAGAATACAAACCGGGTCCGTTCATGCTCACCCTGCGCCTGCTCAGCGACGACCCAGACGCCTGCAGTGTGACCAGGCCGCTTGCTGTGCTGCATCATGCCTCGTCCCGTCCAAGGTCGCTTGCCCCACGTTGGAGCTTGCCCGTCAGTTGCGGTGCGACTGGCTAGCGATCACGTTGCTTGGTACGGCACCTTGCCGTACAACAACTGCTTGGGGCGTACACGCAACGTGCTCACAGGCCAGCAACGCCCTGCCGTACTGTCGTGCACCAGCCGAAGCCTAGAGTTGGACCTCCCCCGGGCAGGGAGCCCTCTTCTGATCATACCGTCATTGACTCTGGGGCGCAGCCATGGAGAAGCTACCGCTTGCGTGCCAAGCGCTTGAACCATGCTTGAACCTGTGCTTTCGACGACTGGGGAGAACTGGGGAGGAACGGCGATTTGGTTTCCTTGCAGTCACAAGGGCTAGTTGAACACATCGGCCAGGAGGAGCGTCAAGAAAAAACCATTTGCACATGTGGTTAAAAGAGCCCACTTGTTGGTGTTCCTGGCAGCCTGTGCACTTGCGAAGCCTGCAGCGACCCCTTGAGCACCTGGGCACTAGGAACACGGCAAGGTACGGACATTACGATTGTCGTCAGCTCGTCACACATGTGCACACCTTAACAAATTGGCAATGTACAGCGCCTCGCAACGCAACGCATTTGAGCAAAGCTGGGGACCTACCAACCAGGATGCCCCTTATGTACATTATGTTGGCGGAAGATGCAGGCACGCTGACACGGCATTGACACGTGCCAGCAAGGGGCAATATGGTACCAACTCAAACCGTCCACCAAATCCTACCAACACAGATGCACACTTGCCTGCATCCACGGAGGAACCACCCCAAGCGTTCCTGCTATACTTCAGGCGTTCACAGCCCGTTTGCCGAGCCTTCACTTTGTACCTCGGCATTCACAACGGGGCCGTGAGTTTGCGCTATTGCTGGTGCCTTTTCAGTGCAGTTCATGCAATCAACTGGACACGATTGCCTGTGTCTCTCCCAACACAATGAACTTTTAACCGGGCTTTGCCCCCCGCATTGCGTGGCAGACAACAGCAGGCCGCCAACTTGGTACATGAAAATGTACGGCACACAGTGTGGAGCGGCATTGTGTCGCCCTCCACCCCATCCCCTTCTCGTTTGCGTGAATAAACTCTCCCATGTGAACACCGCCTAGACGTGCGTGAGCGGAAACCGACACCACGCAGACCAACACTACCCTGTACAGCGACACAGCGTCCGCGCCTCTCTTGGCAGTGCACTGTCAGCACCCGCGCCGCACGTTGGCCATGGGGCTCACGTACGCGTTGGGCGTGGTGCGCCCCTCTGCGCCGCGCCCCCTACCGTCGGAGGAGAAGCGGTTGCGGTGCATACCCGTGTAGCTGTGGGGGGAGGGGGAAAGGCGGGGAAGAGGTTATTTAGTGACTTGATACCAAAATGCCGTGGACGGGAAGGGGCGCAGTGGGGGACAGGCAAACGGGGTAGGGTGCAGTTGAGGTTGAAGCTCAGGCCTCAGGGCAGTTTTGGGAGGTAAGCTTGGCAGGACACCCCAAAGGTCCCATGAGTCAAGGCATTGAGAGGTGCCAAGAACAAGATGCAGATACAGCGATGTATTGGTGTAGACCACGCGGCCCTTGACCCACATCCCCTGGTGCACATGCTGGTGTTTCAAATAGTGCTTACTTTGTTGGGTCGGTCAGCCGGTCGAAGATGCTGCTCCCCTTGCGTTGCCCCATGTCGCTGGCGCGGGTCGTCTTGGCGCCCGAGGCCCCAGTGGGCGACAGCTGGGAGTAGCTGCCGGTAGCTGCCCCGCTGTACGACGTACGGAGGGCGTTACGCCCGGCAGACATGGGGCGTGGAGAGGGCGTGGAGGGACCCGTGGGGCTGAGGGGTACGGCGTAGCCCACCAGCTTGTTGGCGCCGCCGTCGATGCTGGTGCGCTGGTAGAGCAGGCTGCTGCTGCCTCGGGAGATGGGCCGATGACCGTAGCCTGAGGGGACGTGTGCAGGGAAGAGGTTAGCCCACGCTGGCTCGCCTGGGGGTGTGGTGTGGGGCGAGGGCCGGGTGTGAACCCGCCTGTCACTGGGCTGCGTGCATGTTGCGTACGGTGCGCTGCCGGGCGTGTGACTTTGAGTTTCACCCGAAACTCGACATACAAGGCGCATGGTTGTTGGATTCTGAGGTTATACAGGGAAGCGATTATCTAGAGACGCTATTGGACGGTTGCCCACCTGCCCCGCTCGTGTTCAGGTTGCTCCGTGTAATCTGGCTGAGGTCCGCGCAGGGCGCTCCTGGCATTCCAGCAATGAATCCATGCCCCTGTAACGTGGACACAAATAAGTTGTGACGGCGCCTGTTTTAGGGGTCGCGAAGCTCCTTGCGCCATGTGAGCCGTTACACGAAGAAACGTTTCACCTACCTTGCCAACACGGTCTCGCCCAGACAACCCTCGCCCGTTGCCATTTGCATCGAAGCGGTGCTTATGTGCTCCAGTGTAGAGCGAACTGTCTGTCAACTGCGGTTTGGAAACGGGGAGGAACGTCAGTCGATGCGCTATGTGACGCAGGATCATAGCATGACAGCAGACAACTAGCAAGAGTGAGCTACGATGAAGCTCCAAGGCAGCCCTGCTTGCCGGCGCGTCTCTCTATGGGGTTTGGGGACAACCGCCATGTCAAGCGGTGTGCGCATGCGACTCAGACAGAAAAGCCAGACGGCGGCAACGGCGCTCACACCTTGTCGAAAATGCTGATATGTGACTTCGACATTGCTTGGAGCCAACGGTGGCTATCAGCAGTGGCTGTCGACCCGGTTGGTAGGGCTTTACAGGAAGGTAGCAGAGGCAGGCTTGCTGCAAAAGCTCTTGTGTATGTATAAAAGCATCTCAAAGGTAGCGCTGACGTCCTGGTGCGATGTATCGGGATTGCAAGTCAGGCGGGTAACCACCCTGAACCACCTGCCCGCGAAGGCCAGCGGAAGGCAGGTGGAGTGCGCACCACGGTGCTGTGAAACAATGGAAATGCACCAATGCAAGCCATATGTTCTTTAACACTTGTACATTAATGGTAATTTGACTTCCGCCTTTAAACTCACCTTGACCTCGCTGTCTTGCTTTCCCTCCCTGTCACTCGTACCCCCCACCTCCCTGCAGCCTACAAAGTGGACCTAGCCCAAAGCTCTTTCGTCTGCATACGCCCAACGCAGCTCCTGTCGCACAGACACCAACATCGTTTGTACTGCCTTCCCTGGAAGTATCACGCCTTTGCACGACGAGGCATTGGGCAGCACACACAGCTCCGGTGCGGTGTGGGTTGTGTATAACTTGTCGGGCCTCTCGCCGTCAGACCCCTCTCGCGTCCCCTGCACTTTGGAGAGCCCGTCCAGTACTCACGCAGGTGTTACAGGGCCACATGAGCTACACCGTTGGAGCTGATTACAACTCCCTGCAACAGCTGAAGTGTTCCGTTGTCCTAGGTACTGGCATGAGCCGACTTGGCACGTGGCAGCTGCACAACCAGGCAACCGGGCCAGCAGGTAGCGGCATTTTTGCAACACAGCTTAACCTCTTGCAGTTACTCATGAGCACCGGGAATAGCCTAGCTCGAGGCCAATAAGGCATGCACGGTCATGGGGTTAACGCTTAACCGCCCCGCCTTGTCGCTTTCAACCAACACCTCAACATTTCGTTAACTAACGGTCGGCTAAGCAACCAGCAACCAGCACACCTAGCAATGGCGCCAACAACCCACCCTTCTATGGTGGGGCCGTGACGGACGGATGGCCACCATGGGCGTGCCTACACCCCCTGGCCTACACGCTGCACAGACCTGGTACCGGTCCAGCAACACGATGCCTCCATGCCCTAATACACAACGGGGCACGGCACGGACACACAGCCGCTGGCTTGCTACCCTATGCCGCGGAAAACTGGGCTCCGTAGCTACAGACATGACAAACGCCACAGCCAGGGCAGTACATCACGCTGCGGAGCACAGTGGGTCCTTCATGAGCGAGATGTCGTACCTCCACCGCATGCCCCTGTCCAGCACTGTGGCGTTGACCGACCCGGAGGCGCCGTTGAAGATGCCGGTGCCGCCCACGATGGCGATGGGGAAGCTGGCGTCCTAGGGGAGCGACGGAGAGAGGAAGAGGAGCATCGGGAGGAGTACGCGCAGGCGGCCGCCAGGGGACACGCAGGTGCGCCGGCGGGCAAAGGGATAGTACGATTAGTACCGCTTGCTATTGGTCTGATGGGCTGCGGTCAAAATGCTTTACAAGCAAAGTGGCTACTGCAAAGGTTAGAGCAGATGTCATGTACCGCACAACCTGCCGGTTTGGTAGGCGGCAAGAGCTGGATCGGCTGCGGCAGCCCGGCCAGCTGCTGTGCTCGTGTATGTGACGCCACCAACCCCAGCACGCACCTCGTTATCATAAAAGGGCCCGATGAAGGTAATGTCACCGTAACGGTCGAACTGGAGGGCGAGGTACGGCACGAGCAAGGGTCACGGTTCCATAGGCAGTTAGGCACCACGCACACGGTATGCACTCTGTGCATGCTGCGTGCGCACGCAGCATGCACAGAGTGCATACCGTGTGCGTGCCGGTACAAGACGCAGGTTGCGGCGCTGGGTGTATGTTGAACGCCTGCTAATAGACTTCTTAAAAGGACAGCGGATACCACGTGGTCATCACAGGCTACGGTGCAAGCGCTAGGTTACACTACTTGAGTCCAAGAACAGGGATGCACATGCGGCCCTTGCAAGCATGTGCCTGTGCGGTCCGCACAGGCGTGTACCGATGTGTTGGGAGTAGGTGCGCACGTGCGCTGCCTGCTCTCGCACACGCAAGGAAACAACTGAAGACCAGCATGTACAGTACCCCTGAAGACCCTTTCGACGTACCGTGATGGTGTTGGTGCAGTAGCCCACAGTCTGCGTCGGGTCGCTTGTGGGGAAGGCCATGCACAGGCTCATGATGTTGCCCACCTGCCGCGTACAGCACCGTACGACATCACAATAGCTAAGCATACACGGTACGCTTACGGCCGCATCCCGTACCGCCGTACGACACAGCGCATCAGCCGGTAAGCACATATGGTACGCTCACGGTGACAAGCCGTAACTTGCAGCTAGCAGAGTAACTTGCATGGTGCGAAGCGAGACGCCTGACTGGTGTGTTAGGATCAGGTCAAGAGCAGAAGCTGTCCTGATCACCGGGCCGCATAAGCCACAGGTAATGCCATTGCCAAGGCGCACTATTGTGCTTTCACACCTCCCCAAAGTCTACCGGTACGTTCGTTCAGGCGTAGCCACCGGAGCGGCCCCGCACCTACCGTCTGGTTGGCGTTGGTGGTGTTGGTGGCATTTCCGCCCAGGAAGATGGGGTCCGTGGTGGCCGTCATCAGGCCCGTCATGTCGATGCTGATGGACTGATCCTGCGGGCTCTGTACATCCAGGGAGAACGCCGCGAGGCGTGAGGGTGCAACGACGCGGTATGGTGTGCACATACAGGCACACAGGGCCTGTCCAACGCGACCACCTCAGAGAACACCGTGTGCAGTAATCTTTAAAATGTGGCTACCTGCGCGCGCGCAACAGCCACCGTAATGCCATGACCGTGTGCCCACAGCCAGTAGGCAACACCCTGCTCCGCTGCGTGCGCCTGCCCTCTACCGCCCTGTCCTGTCTACTGCGCCCGGACCCAAGGGACGACCGTGAGGGACGACCCACAACCTACATCGTCGTACGCTCCCCCCAGGCCTCCCTGCTGCGCCAGCGCCGCGGATGCCAGCATCGACATGATGGCGTCGGGGGGCACCACTCCGCTGTTGGGGTCCAGCACGTCCGTCACCGTGACTGCACGCATGCGCACATACATGCACGGGAGGCATGGAGAAGAGTGAGTTGGGTGGGTTAAGGCCAGGGCATGCGTGGGGGAACACTCGGAGTAAGGCAGCTGCCAGGTGACTCGGGACGTCGGGAGGGAGCTTGAATGCACGGGGCATGGCGGGGCGCATCCTGCCAGTGGGTATTCTGAGGCTGGTAGGGTGGGGCGGTTACCGCACGCAGTGCACGACGGCGGCTGTCAATTCGGTTATAGGGCAAGGGCCAAGGCACCGAGGTGAGCTATGACCTGCACCGAGCAACGGAGTGCGAAGCTGCAATGCGGCATTGCGGTCGGCGCGATGCAGGAGCAGACCACATCAAGGGGTCGAACGCACATGCTGTGTTGCAGAGCTCCTGGGGAGGGCCTCGGCCCTGAATCGGTTGCGCTGTGGCCGTTGCGAGCAGGGACGTGAGGGCCAACAGGGCGAGGCCCAAAAGCACACGATGGGCGCGTCTGCTGCACATGCTGGCGAGTTGAAAGGGTGCTGCTTACGATACGATTGTATTGACTAGACACCGGTAAGCGGCTTCGCGTCTGCGTAAAGGCTGCTTGAACAACCGGGGCTTGCGACGGTGTCCCGACAAGCTTATACTGGTACGCTTCCTGGGCCCTAGCCTAGGAACCTTGACACGACATACGTTCCGGCAGCTAGCGAACGCTGGTTGGAACCATACTTGGTTATCCACAACCACACGCTTTTCCGCGATACACTCGGGGCTACGTACTTACACGCAAGGTTGCGCCTTTGGAAACCCATGGGTCATTTCGTGCACCGGGTCTCAGGGGCCCATGGTGCACCTACGAACCTGAACTCCACAACGGCATTTGCAATTTAAAAGATGTTGGACTGTGCGCGGTGGCGTCAGTACCCGTCAGCAGGAGCGTAGCTCTCTATCGTTCGGTAGGGTCGGAGGTGACCCGTGGGTCGCTGGTCCATTGCCACGTGGGGCACCTGGAGTCACGTGTGCGTGATGAGAAAGGCCAAAAGAATCAATTCTGACTGCGCGGTCACGTCAAAATGGGCGTGAGTCTCGTAGTGGGGGTACACCAGGGAAGGAGGCGGCGTCCTGCAGTTTGCCCATGCAGCACTGCCACTGGGCACTGCAGCTCGCTCATGAGGGGAGCTCACGAGTCTGGCTTCATCCGGCTTCAGGAAAAGGTGCACATGCGTAGCGTACCAAGATATGAATCTCGTGCAGCCCTGGTTTACGGGAAGTCCTAGGATGCATAGTGCTCGTGTGCTGTAAGCTGCAAGCAGGGGAGCTGGCTGCAAGTCATGCTGGGGACGTGAGCATTCAACTGCGTAACACGTTACAGGACCAACGTGCTGTACGCATGTACGCCATCCGGTCCAAGCTGCCAGAGAGCCTAACATACAAATAGCAAGACACAACAAGCAACGGAGGGGATTCTCATATATATTGCAACAAGAACCTTGACACGAAATGTCGACATCATGGCAGAGCCGTACACCCCCTGCGGCCAATGCCCAACTAACTGCAACCAGCTCTGCGCCGACGATAAAGCCTGCCCCCACTCAAAGCAACATGTGACCATATCAAAGCCCGTCACGAACACCTCGGAAATCGTCTTACAGGAGGCCTGCACTTGTTGCATACTTGGCGGTACGGCGGCGGCGCCCTTCGTACGGCTCCCCTCAGGGTCACTCCCCTCAGGGTCACTCCCATGTCTCCACTACTGCGCACACCCTCACTGCGCCTGCCCAGCCAGCACCAACACGTCACAACACACCGCGGCCCAATCTGGCTCAAATCTGGCTCAATCTATCCACTCCTTAGCTGGATGTGCAGTTGGGCTTCTGCAGCAGCTGCACGTTGTACCTCCACCTGCTGCCCGCCTCCAGCACAGTTACGTTGACCGACCCGGAGGCGCCGTTGAAGATGCCGGTGCCGCCCACAATGGCGTTGGTGAAGGTGGCGTTCTGTGCGTGGGCAATAGACGACGCGAAGTTGTACGGCGTTCGGGTACCGCAGAGGGGGCATCTACACATGCACCAGCTGTGGTCTCCCCCGCAGCCTCGTGCGAAGCGAACGCACAATGCGCATGGCCAATTGACTGGCATCCCCGGGCATCCTTAGGCCCAGCCCTCAGCCAGGAAGGTGCCCACGCCAGCACGCAGCAGGTGCTGAAAGGGTTCCTTTCCGCACTGCAAATCAAGTTTGTCATGCATGCAACGGCGTTTCAATCACATGCCAAGGTCACAGCAGGACAACACGTGCCGTACGACGTACCGGGATGTCGTAGAAGAGCCCCAGGAAGGCGATCTCGCCAAACGGGGCGAACTGCGCAGGGGCCAGGGGGCCGGGGGTTTCAGGGCCCAGGAAGCACACCGGTAGGTGACGCCCGGATAGCCACACGGAACGTAGGTGTACTAGTAGTGTCCCTACCACATACATACATAGCATGCTATCGATGGTGCTAGTACCGGTAATAGTGCGAGCCACTGTCGCTAGCATTCACCATTTCCCTTCAGCCCACAGCCCACGGCCCACGGCCCACGGCCCACGGCCCACGGCCCACGGCCCACGGCCCACTCCCCACTCCCCACTCACAGACATGGTGCCGGTGCAGTACCCAGCGCCAACGTCGGGAGAAAGCGCGAAGCACGTACTTGTCAGGTTGGCCGCAGAGCTGCCAGCGGTCTGTGGGCAGGACGGGGAGGTGGGGGAGCGGGAAGGCAAGCATGCCCCATGTCGACATGCTGCCTACGCAGATACGGTACAGTGCATCGCGGCACGGAAGGAGCAATCTAGTAAAGCCCTCTTTGGCACAAACAGATGCGTACGGTACAGCGCAGACGCGTGCGTGCAGTCGCAGCCCGCACTCAGAAGGTTGGAGGCAAGCTGCCGGCATGCCGTGCAGCAGCGTTTGCACGCAATCATGCTTTGCTGCACAAGCACAAGAGACAAGACTACATGCGTGCAGCGCTAGACAACGCAGGGCTGCTGTCCGCGATCCCGGAACGCACCGTGTTGCTCGCATTGGCGGCCCCGATGCTCAGCGGGTTGACGTAGCCAATGGTCCAGCCCGTCAGGTCGTTCATAGCCTGCAGTAGGGTTCGGGGGCAACTATCAACTGTAACAGCAGGCGTGTCACGCCAACGGTAACGCACGTACCGGTACGGCATAGGATAGCCACGCCACGCATACCACCCGTTGTCCTAGGGCTTGGGAGAGGCCTTACAGCACGCACAGCAGTCGGAAGGCGTCATACGTACATAGCCGAAGGATTGTTCCCACAGTACTGTACTACGAAAGCTCCTATTGGCCGTGTCTGCTTGGACACACCTGACTGCCTCCTGAGGTGCTCGTGCCTCCTGTGGTGGTCGCGCCTCCCGGGGTGCTGGCGCCTCCCGCCGTACCATCAGTCGTCCCCATGGCGCTGCCGCTCAGACCAGAGCCAGTGGCACCGCCTGGCGCACCCCGTCCCGTGCTGCCGCCAGTGGTACTGCCGCCGATGGTGCTGCCGGTTTGGCCACCCACACCGCTGCCAGGGGTGGTGCCACCGGTGGTGCTGCCTGCTGGACCACCCACACCGCTGCCAGGGGTGGTGCCACCGGTCCTACCTCCCGTGGTCCCGCCAGTGGTGCCACCAGTCTCAGGCCCCGTGATCCCACCAGTGGTTCCGCCGGTCACGCCTCCCGTGCCAGTCCCAGTGGCCCCTCCGCCCGTGCCAGCGCCCATGCCGCCACCGGCCGTACCGGGGCCCGTGCTGCCACCAGGTCCCATGCCGCCCCCTGTGCCTGCGCCGCCCGTGCTGCCCATCCCGCCACCAAAGCTGCCGCCGGTCAGGAAAAAGGAAGGCACGGCAATCGTGCTAGGGTCCAACGTCTCGGTGACATTGACTGCCAACACAGGGGAAGGGGCAACTTAGGCGCTTCAGTCCCACACCAAACTCACGTTGGTGGGAGAAACCAAGCAGGCGTACTGTATATGTTTAGTCCTAGTCAATTGAGCAGCAGGCCGTTGCTGCAATGAGGAAGTGCAGGACGAGCCCTCCAATGCAACGCACTCACAGTTCGTGCTGCACAGCGCCTGCGGAGGGGTCTGCTGCGCTGTTGCCAAGGCAGCGATGGCAATCAGAACCAGGCTGAGACCCGGCAACAGCCGGGGCATTTGGCAAAATGGCGGCATACCAGAGCGTTTGGAGCGTTCGTTGGTCACCAGGGTGACCAGACGACGTGGCGAAAACGGTCGCAAATGCGCGAGGCCGACGTGCTGCCGCTCGAAGGGATACCTAGACACGTGGAGAGACTGTTGCGTACTTGCGTTATATATGAGGATGATGAGGTACCTGCTTATGAAAAACGAAGTCAAGGATGCGTGGCTCAGGGCAAGTGCCCATTGCGCCATGGGACCTCGGGCCCTCCTAACTGCCCATACCGGTGGAACCGAGATAGCCGGGAAACAATGGCCTAGCTCCCCTGACGCACTGTGCTCGGCTTCGCATACTTCCGGTTCCAGTTGACTACAGAGAATGCTGGAAGACGTGCGAAGCCTCGGGATCGCGTCGTCGCGCGTAAAGAGAGGTTGGCACTGCGTGTGCGCCCACAGACCCACGGGTCGACCCAAACAACACATGTTGGTCCGCGGTAAACGTAAGTCTACCCATCAAAGCTATGTTTGCTAACGAACATACTTGCTTTGCCAGCGAGCAGTAAAGCTCTAGATGGGCAACACAAAGTGCCATCGTGTGTAGGGTTCATGGGCTTCTTCAGCCAAGGGCAGGGGCTGTGGGTAGGGACTAGGCAGGGCCCGCAGCTCCCATGCACGTGCACGTAAGGCTGCGCAGTCGGGGCCATATGCCAGGGCGGCCTTACATGCCCTTCAATGTGCGGTTCGATAGTCCTACTGATACATACAAGCAGCGACAGATGCCCTCTCTTTGTCAATTCATTTATGCGGTACGCATGGCATCCTGCCAGCCGCGCCAAGCCGCAAGCAAGCGGCGTGCCTGCACGTGCGTGCCTAAGACAACGGATAATGTGCATGCTGCGCGGTTTGAGATTTCGGTGCGGTCCTGATTTGCAACAGGGAGCACTCTTAAGACAGCAACGCCAACGTGCACCAAGAAGCCAACCTCAACGTGCACTGCTGATGGCACGGCCAAACAATGTCCGCTGTGTTTCAACAGGGCTACAGGCGCCCGCTACGCCGCTGCTCAGCTTCCACACAGCGTAATGCACCTCAACGCCACCAACCTGCTGCAACCAGATGGATTGTCCTACAAGCGCAGAACAGCGCTGCTCCCCTGCACACAGTACACCGTACCTCTCCTCCACCGAGGCGGCAGCACCTGCCAGCTCATACCGCAGCTCAAGTCACTCCTTAGGTGACTCCTTAGGTGGACGAGCAGTTGGGCTTCTGCTGCAGCTGCACGTTGTACCCCCAGCGGCTGCCGGCCTCCAACACCGTCACGTTGACTGAACCGGATGCGCCGTTGAAGATGCCGGTGCCGCCCACGATGGCGTTGGTGAAGGTGGCGTTCTGGGGGCAGACGTGTGCGCAGGCGCGAGCGGTGTATTGTGCAACTGCAGTAGATAGTAGCCATGGTCTACTGCTACTAGCAGGAAGGTCCGGCCACGGGCGCAGTGCCGTAAGTTGAGCTCAAGCCGCAGCGCACAATAGCATTAATTCTATTGACTGGAAACACGAGCGAGTGTCAAGACACGCACCCGGCGTTACGGTACTTGCAGGCAAGGTATACCGGACCTGCAAGCGTAGTGCAGTGCTTTGCGTGCACGCACAGGACAAAACGTTTATGCGGCTGATGCCGTACGACGTGCCCTACGACGTGCTGTACGACGCGCCGTACGACGTACCGGGTTGTCGTAGTAGGGTCCCATGAAGGTGAGGCCGCCGAAGGAGCCGAACTGCATGGGGGCCAGGTACGGCAAGAGCCTCAGGACCATTCAGGACCATTCAGGACCACCATTCAGGACCACGCATTCGACGGGCACAGATCATATTGCTGCTTCTGCTGCTGCTCCGTACTCACGTGCAGCTACTGCTCGAGATCTAAGGCATCCCTGGCATGGTGCCATTGGCTCCCACTCCCCACTCCCCACTCACGTTCATGGTGCAGGTGCAGTAGTCGAGGCCCTCGTCCGGCGACATGACGAAACACGTGCTGGTCAGGTTTCCCACGGGGCTGCCGGTCTGCGGGAGATATGCAAAGGTGGATGGGGATTCCGGTATGTTTCCAGAACGTGGGTGTTTGAAGCACAAAGTAGGACAGCGGAGGAGATGTCTTGCACAGCACCTGCCGTACTGTACGGTGATATTATTGAGTGGTCTACCGTATATTGACTGTTGGCAGGACAATGCCGTGCTACACCACTGTGCAGCCCGGCCAGAACGTAAGACCTGCTCGGCTCAGTTACAATCTCCAGCTCAACACACTTCCGTACATAACCGCTTCAGATGTTTGGCTTGGCTACTGGTTGCAGTCAGTTGCCTTTAAGCTACAGGGTGGCACCTTCGCTCCCGGAACGCACCGCGTTGCTCGCATTGGCGGCTCCGATGGTCAGCGGGTTGATGAAGCCGAGGGTCCAGCCCGACAGGTCGACCATTTGCTGCAAGGTTGCGGGGACGGATCACGTAGTAGATATGGCACGCCGGCCGTGACACATGTACGGCAAGGGGCCCAAGTCGCGTTGCCAAACATGCATGCATGCCCCAGCACACTGGAAGTGATAAAAATGCTGTAGCAGGCAGCGCAGCAGAGCGCAGCTGATGTGGCTAATGAGGTAGCAGGTCAACACCACCCACCGCAACCCCAACTTGAGCGTACCTGGCCACCGCCTGTATTGGTTGTGCCTTCCGTGCCGCCAGTGCCGACACCTGTCGGGGTTCCAGTCTCGCCGCCCGTGGCCCCGCCAGTGGTGCTGTTACCGGTCCCGGGTCCCATAGTCATCCCAGCGGTGCCCCCGGTCCCGGCTCCCGTGCCAGTTCCGGTGGTGCCACCAGTCCCGGTTCCTGTGCCAGTCCCAGTGGTGCCGCCGGTCCCGGGTCCCATGGTCATCCCAGCGGTGCCCCCGGTCCCGGCTCCCGTTCCAGTGGTGCCGCCGGTCCCTGCTCCCATGCCCGCCCCAGAGGCGCCCCCGGTCCCGGCTCCCGTGCCAGTTCCGGTGGTGCCGCCGGTCCCTGCTCCCATGCCCGCCCCAGTGGTGCCGCCGGTCCCGGTTCCCATGCCAGTCCCAGTTCCAGTGGTTCCTGTCACGCCTCCCGTGGGCCCGCCGGTGGCCCCACCGCCCGTTCCCGTTCCCATGCTGCCACCTGCCGTACCGGTGCCCATGCTGCCACCAGGTCCCGTGCCACCCCCTGTGCCACCACCACCCATGCCGCCCATCCCGCCCACGGGGCTACCCTCCGTGAGGAAGATAGAAGGCATGACGACGTTGGACTGGTCCATGGTCTCAATGACGTTGACTGCAGGGACAGCGAAATCGGGATGCCAGGGTTAACGACTACACCAGCTTGAACGACTTGGCTGCCTTTCGCCCCTTTGGGGGCCGCTTTGCGAGAGGAAGCTCAAAGGTTCAGTCGGTTGGTACCAGCAGCCGAGCAAAAAGGCACTTCATGTAGCCTATTTCCGCCTCTGCGATGCCGAAACATAGGGCGTTCGTTGCTTGGTGCAACCGAACAGGTTGCGACGGGCAGTGCGACGCACTCACAGTTGGTGCTGCACAGCTCCTTCGGAGAGGACTGCTGCGCTGTTGCCAGGGCAGCGATGGCAATCAGAGCCAGACTGAGGCCCGGCAGCAGCCGGGGCAGCCGGCGGTGCTGCGACATGGCTGGGCGTTTAGCGCGTTAGTTCCCACAAGGCCGAGCGCTGACTGTAATCAAGCAAACGAGTGTAAGAGCCTTTGCACAGATATTTGCTACGTCTCGAGGACTGCAAAAGGATGGTACAGAGTCGCTGGGCCGGTGGGATGAGACCTATACGTGGTCAGCCGCATGCCTCCCACGCAACCTTGCTTGGGCCTCGTCCCAACCGCCGCGACTGCCGGAAGGCAGGGCGGATCACATAAACAATAGCCTAGCTCCCCGAGCTTGTTGAAGGCCGTCTCGCACAGATAAATTATTTATGCTTGCATTCGAGGAACAAAGAACTCTGGCCCTGCCGCGTCTTGCGACGGAGTCGCTGTTACGTGGAAAGTCCCATGGTTCGGCTGGTGACGTTGGGCAGCTGAGTAACGTGTTTAACGACGGTAATTGTATAATTGTAACTAGATTCACCTTACAGCTGCCGTTACACGCAAGGGCGCAGTTCAAAACCGCCAGCAGCGCCATGGCGCCATGCGGAACCAACTTGTAACCGAAGTGCTGCACCCCTATTGTCGTCGTGCACCAGTCAGTCTCCTTCAGCATCTGTTCCCTTGTATAGCACAGCCTAAATGTCGTTTGGCCCCAACACGCCGTGCCTGAAAATGTTCATCCGGGTGCTGAGCACACCGGTATGCACCTTGTGGCCAGGGTGCCAGTTTTCAGGTACAGACACATCCCAGAGTCCAACTCGACAGAGTAGCGCAGATGGCAACACTCGACAGGGCGCAGGGGCAGCAACTGCTGCCGGAGCGTTTCCCTAGACCGTTCCGGGCGCACGCCATGCCCAAAGACGCCCGCTGTGCTGTGTGTTCGCGCGCTTGCTCGCTAGCTAGGGGCCCTCCTGGCTACCCACGTCCCCCTGCACATGCACTGTGTGCGCAGATGCACCACGCCGTCTGGTGCTCCCCGTCGCACCTGTCCAAATCGCTCAACCAGGCTTCACACAAGCAGTAACGATGCCCGTACCACCACAGCCAGCAACTTCGCACCAACGTCCTCATTGCCTAGGTTCAAAAGAAGAGACAACCCAGACAGCTGCACACCCACCCAGCAACGGCCGCCCTCAATGTTCCATGCGTCACCGTTCGCGCGCCTGTCCCGTTCTCCTCCTCCAGCTGCTAGTCCTCGCCGCTCTTAGTAAGGGCCCGGTCTGCCGCCGGTGCCGCCGCCACCTCTCTTGTACCTGCGTACATGGGGACACAGATTGCACGTCACGTCACGTCAAGCTCGAGCCCTTTCCTCCCTGTCCGTTAATTAACAATCAACATCGGCCTGTCGCATGCTCACCGTCAGGCTCAAGGAGCCCGCTACAATTTTCGAGGTGAGATGCGCGCAGCATCACTCCCCAGCTTGCACGCCTTTGCACACTGTGCATACTCACACCAGAGTTATCCACGCAGGCACCAAACGAGCGCCACTTTCCCTTCCGCTTACGCCCGTGCCGTGTCCCGCCCAGACCCGCTATTCCACCTATCCTGCAACCCCTGTGCCGCCCACCCTGGCCCCCATACCCACCACCACCACCACCACCCCACGCTGCTGCCCCCCACCCACCTGTTGATAATGCCCATGATGTAGGCGGGCACGTTCTTGACGGTGACCAGCTCGTGGCGGGCCAGCTCGGACAGCACGTCCAGCGCCTCCTGCTCCGGCAGCCGCTGCAGCTGGGCCACCACGATCTCGTCAAAGTGGGTGTCGCGTAGCACGTGGCTGTGCTGGTCCAGCAGCGCCTGAGGTGCGGAGACCAGGCGAAAAAGTTATCACGTACTGAACGGACAAGTACTGACGGACATGTGCTGAGCACTAAGGCTCACTAAGAGAGCATGCTGGGTGAAGGTCAGGGGCCGACGACGACGCGCGGATGCCGGACGGAGCCAATCAGGCAAAATCCGGTAGGGCAACTGAGTAAGTGCGCCTGGCCATGAACGTAAGACGCAGACCAAGGCTGATGAGCGTAGCGGCAGCGGCTAGGCCACCAGCAGCCTACGGCACGTACCCAGCCATGGATGTGCGGATGCCACCCACGGCTGCAGCCACGTCCTTCACCCTTCCCTCACCTGCGCCCTCTGTGCCAGCGGCCCCGACAGCTTGTGCAGCGCAGGCACACCCTTGAGCGCGCCGCCGTCGCCCCGGTCCCCGCCGCGGTCGCCGCCGCCGCCGTACGGCCGGTCCCGATCGCCGCCGTACGGCCGATCCCTGTCGCCGCCGTAGCTGCGGTCGGAAGGGCCACCGCGGTCGCTGGGAGCGCCGCCACCGCCCAGGTACTTCTTGGCGACCGCCTGTCGGACCGGGCGAGGGCAAGACAGGATACCGTCTACACCCTAGACACTGCTTCCCAGGGTTGCATTGCAGCTGCCGGTATGTGCTCGGACCATGCAGGAGGCACGTGTGCTAAAGCAATTTCGTGTTTAGGATTCGTGCTTTGGACGTCTGCAAGGCCCCGGTTGTGAGGCGCTTTACATGGACTGCGCGCTGCAAGCAAACGAACACCCTGCGGTACTCACGATGAGGAAGGCGTTGCAGTTGCGCAGCTGCTGCGTGTCCATCGCCTCCACCACCTCCCGCACAACCTGCAGGGGACCGCAGCCGTAGCAAATGCAAGAGGGACCGCGTCACTGCCGACCTGTCGAGCTCATGCTCCTCCTGCTGCCCGATTCACTTTTACCCTGCACCTGTTCGCCCTTGCGACCCACTCTAAATTCATGTTAACCTCGACTGCGACCCATATGGCCTAAGCTCCCCTGGCGTCTTCCCATCCCTGCCACACCGCCCGCCCACGTGCCACGTGCACCGTGGCACTACCCACTCCGCACCCACCTGCTGCCCGTCCTGCACGCTCAGCTCGGCGAGGGCCTTCCAGCTGCCCTCGTCCAGCAGCGCAACCAGCCTGTTGCCGTTATCCCACGCGCGCTGCAGCGCCAGGGCCACCGGCGGCGGCACGTAGGGTGCTGTGTGGGACAGGTTGTGCAGCTCGTCCACACGAACGCCCATGGCCGCCTGCTCGTGTCCATAGTTGCGGCGTGGGGGCACAGGGGCTGCTGCGGGGCAGGGCGGGGGGCGGGGCAAGGGGGAGACGTGGCGCGGTGTGGGTTAACGTGGCGGTGGGACGAGGGCACGAGTGAGCGGGCGTGTGGGCAGGTGCCATGGGGGGCAGCTGGTGTAGGTGGGGGCGTAGGTAGGTGTGCAGGTGGCCTGGAGTTTGACAGCAATCGACCTAGAGATGCCCAGCAGCAAGGTGTGGTGAGGGTTGACCACCAGCTGTGGCGACACGACGCCGCTGCAAGGCGCCGCCCCCTGTCCCGTGTTTTCAGGTGAGCTTCATAACACCTCACATGGCATGCAGCACTTGAGCTCTACGGACGGATGGCCAGAATGTGCACGCAGTTGGTTGGGTGGTCGCACGGCAGGCTGGGGTGCGGCGGCAAGGGTTACGGATGTGAGGCGGTGCAATCCTGACCTGGCGGCGCGTGTTGGGGTGGGTATCCCTGGGGTGGCGCGTAGGGCGGCGGCGGTGATCCGTACGACGGCGGCGGCGGCGCGCTGTAAGGCGGCGGTGGGCCACCGTACGGGGGAGGCGGGCCGCCATAGTGCGGCGGGGGTGGACCGTACGGTGGCGGCGGTTCGCGATAGCCGTAGCTGGGCGGCGGCGGCCCGTATGCACGTGACCGAGCGACCTGGGTATGCCGTTTTCGAGTCGGGCATCGCCGTGTTGGTGTTGTGTCCATTGCAACGACCATTCAAACGCGTTCGGCATTCGCGAGAAGCGTTTTTGCAAGCGACGCGACGGCAGACCGAATGGGGGTGGAGGGCACCGGCAGGGACGGGGCGCATTGATGAGGCGAACGGCGTAACGAGTCACTCAACTTTCCCTTGGAGCATCGGCGACAACATGCTATACATGACAAGCAGTATCATGCAGGCAGGGCGCGGGCATGGGGGCCACCCCGTTTTCCTCCGGGCCAGCTGAGAGTCGTACGGACTGGCCTGTCTCCGCTAACCCGCTTTCCTCGCCCCTTTCACGGTTGCCCGCACCACTGGTGCTATTAACCCACGCCGCTCCCAGCCCGCCCCACCTGCTCCTTGACCACCTTTAATGTGGCCATGAACAGCGCGTTGAGGTTGCGCGCCTCCTGCAGGTCCTTGTCCTCGAAGGCGTCCACCACCCGCATGGCGGTGTCGGGGTCGAGGTCGTTGATGGCCTCAAGGGCCTTGGAGTCCAGGATCTGGGGGCGACGCAGGGGAAAGGGAGCATGGAGTCAGGGCCCGGCGGGAGTGCTTGCCGATGGCTGCTAACAATTTGGTAGTAAAGCAGATGCAAAACTTTGTATTCAGACTGATATTGACAGGTCGGACTGCGCCGCCGCGGCTCGCATATGCCCTGACTCTCCTGCCCCTGCGCCTGCGCTCTCCAGCCCCGTCCCCGCCCCCGCGGCCCCGCCCTCCGTCTCACCACGTCCCTCATCTTGCCACTGCGGTACAGGCTGTCAAGCCTGTTCTGCACGTCCTTGTGCAGCTTGGGGCCGTGGCCGAAGCGCTTGTGGCGCGTGGCCACCCCCACCAGGTAGGCGCTCTTGTTCTTCACGTTGCCGCCTTGCAGCGAGCGCTCAAACTACGATTGCGACGAAAGGAGACCGTGTATAAGCCAACGGTATGTTGGTATGGTATGCGGTAAAGCAGGGATGGGTGATTCCAAGCTTGCAAGGAGGGCGTGAGGCTGGAGGTGTGGTTGGGAGGGTGGAGGGCAGGGGTGAAGGGTGGGGTGACGCAGGACAACGGGGATAGCAAGCCAGTAGGGAGCTGTGCGGGAACAGGAGGGAGGGCGCTGCTTCCATTTTGCTCGCGTGGCGAATTGCGAATGCAGTACCGTTCACATGGCGGAGAGGTAGCTAGGAAGCCTTGGCCTCACCTGGTCCAGGATGTCAATAGCTGCGTGAGGCGTATGGTCACGCAGAGCAGAGATCACCCTGTCATCGAACTCCTCTTCCCGTATCTGCACCAGTAGCAGTTAGGTAAAATTGGGCAAGCGGGGTATGGGCTGGGTACGGGTAGTTTGGCATGCGCCTCCACATGCGGAACTCGCAACCCACCAGCCGTGTCCCAAGCAGGCGCTCGACACGATCCCGAACGGAGGGCTCAAGGTCGTCAATACTACCTGCAAGTTGAGCATCCATGGTCAGTGCCCACGGCTCTTGGGCGCAACTCATAGTGCGCGCCTAATCGATCGCAGTGCCCGGGATTCGCCAGACCGCCCGGCCTCCACTGCTGGCTGTGCTACCAAGCGTTCCTGCAGCATGTTACCTGCGTATCTGGCGGACTTATTGGGCTGGTAATCGTCTTCGCCCCGCGACTCTGGGGCTGGACGCTTTTGAGGCTCGGACATGGTTTCAATTCAGCTTTCTACAGTTAATGGCGTCAATTTTGATAATAGGCATGCCTGCGCAGCACGCGACCAGTGCAGTGAGTGCCAGTGGGCCCCCCGCCCATGCAGCCCCATGATCACTTTGGCGTTTGGGTTTGGCCGACACACTCCGGTACAATTCGTAATAATGTCCAGGTAGCTGCCAGAACACACAGCGTGAATCCTCCTTGTCAGCTCTAACAAAGTCTCAGACCCGAGACTGGCTGCGCACAACTAGGTGCAAGATGGCGATGGTTGTGGGCAACGTTAACAATGATCTAGGGAAAAAGATTGAGAAGCTGGTGGACGTCGCTGTAACCTACGGCAAGGTAGGGTGGGCGTCTGTGGTCCATCAGGGGCCAATCTGGCCGCTTCGCCGCTGCGAGGCAGCAGTTGAGCGGCACAGCGGTGACACGCGCCAGTGTGATGGCATGTGCGGTGAAGCACGGACAGGTGTTGCCTAGCCAAGCCTCGCATCAGCACAACCGACGCGCACGGGGCAGGCCAGCAGCGGGAAGGGCCTGCCGCCCGTGCCGCTGACCGTGTGTGTGTCCTACGGCGCCAACTGGACCTGCTGCAATGCACCCTTCCTGCCCCTCTCTGCACCTCAGCCCATCGTCCACTGGGGCTTCATCCCCATGGTGCTGCTGTACGGCGTGCTGGCCTCCAAGCCGAAGCCCACCCTGGCCCAGCTGCTGTGGCTGGGCTAAGCGTATTGCGCCGATTCAACTACCGCCACGGCGTGTACGCACAAGCAGCTGGAGGAGAGAAGTGGGACTCGGCAGCAAAGCACGTGGTGCTGTGCGGGTTTGGCGGTTGGCGCCATAGTGTAGCTGGGGGGGCCTTGCTGGACCATTGGGCCTGCAAAAGGACGGAGGCACGGTTCAGCTGGAGAGATAAGTATCGTCTGTGGGGTGGTGGATATAGTCCCAGTTGGCTTGTTGAGGTTGCTTTGTGTTGGCACTAGCACGAGGGCTAGCCTGCCGTGGCGCAGAGGCGATGGATGCACGTCCCGGGCTCTGGCTCAGGAGTGATTGTGGAGCCGAGAAACCAACGATTCACAGGGGCCGCGGTACGGTAAAGCTAGCAGCGCTGCTGGATATTGGCTAGACACAGCCATTTTGACTTGAACTAGAGCATGAATTAGTATGCCGAAGCGCGCTTGCGCTGTGTGCTAGTCCACCTGTGCGTGCACTGTGTGTTCTGTGTCAGTAAGTTCTGAGCCCGGAGGTGGGTTTCGGTACCTGTACCGTACAAGCCCGTGTACCTGGACGCTGGAGCGCGGTGGCGCATGGGCGTAGAGCGCGGTGGTGCACGGGCGTGCATGTAAGCAAACTGTATGTACCAACTGCCGTATGCACTAGTTGCTGCTGATCCGGAATGAAAGCTATGGTGGAAGAGCCAGTACCTTGAAGCACCTGCCGTCCTGACGTATGCGAGGCCTCTGCAGCTGCAGCCCGTCATAGCCTTCAGCTATTTCCCCTGCCACATTGCATTATAGAACGCCTAGCATGGGGAAGACATAATCATTATCCCATATATCCTAGTATGCGTGCGCAAGCCCCACGGGCGTGCCTTGGCAGCATGGCCATGTCCCTCGAGGGCAGGTGGACAGGCACGTGGCAAACGCGCTTGCAGCAGTTCGAGAACCATTGAAGCATGCAACACGGACGGTGTGGCATGAGTCACTTGCATGTAACCAACCGTGACCAGACAAGCTCATGCCTAGATGCGGGTCCACACCTCCTCTGTTCCAGTTCAGGGTGTCAGGCGACACCCCGTACGCTGCAGCAAAAACCTGCATGCGTAGGGCTACCCACAAGTTTACACCTTGAATTACTATCGCGGCACATGCCTATCAGCATGTTTGAGCTGGCGCACGGAGGGTTGAGCCCACGACACGTGTGGAACACCACACGACCACAGCAACTGCACCCCAAGTTTGTTATTCAGCACGCAGAAAGTAAGCACAGCCCTGAGAGTGTGCTATACCGTGTCTGTGTGTAGCTGGCCTGCAGCCAAGGCGCGTCCCCTGCTGCGCATGCGCAGTGCTGGTCCGCCAGGCGGTTCAATCGCTGTCAGCCCAGTCCGCCTGCCTACGACGCAGAAGTGGGTGCGCCGACTGAGGCCTTACCTTCTCGTTTGCACGCCTGAAAGGCCCCAGCCGGATGGTCGTATACTCCAGTCAAGACTTCCACGAATACTTTTTGAGTTTGCATTATAGCGAGCGTGAGCATTCTTGAGCGAGGTGCAGGCTAAAAGGTTGCGACGATGACGGCCACAACCGCCAACCGGTGGCGAGTTGCAAACCCTTACTGCACTACAGCTGCGGGCCACAGGCCGTACAATCAACTCGGTCAAATCACTTGCAACCAACGAGTAAAGGTATGGTACATGTTGGGACGTGCGAAAGGCTTCGACAATGAAGAGAGCTCACTCCAGCGGCTGCCGATGCACTCCAACGTCCATACGGTAACCAACAGGGGAGGTACATTCAGCTACGCACATCTACACGGACAGCACATCTCACCTCCCCACAAAACCCTATGGAGCACGCAATTCAGCGGCACACATTAATTGCGAAAGTCGTGCTTCGAGACATGCTTAGTGACATGCTTAGTCAAAGTAGCCAGGCAAGACGCCCTGCGCTGCCTGCGGCAGCCTCAGCAGCTACCGGCAGAGCAGGCGGTTTCGGCCCCCTACCTTGTTGTAACCCCGTGCTACCTGCGACAGCAGATTGCAGACCACACCAGTTCCCTTGTTGCAAACAATTGCTGTCGGCGGCAACCAGCAGATAATGTTAGCCCCCTTGTTCCACCTCATCGGGGCCGCGTGTGGTAATATCAGTCAACACACTCACTCACTCCTCGACACCCTCACGCAAACGGTGTAACGTCCCTCCGGAACAACCCGCCAGCAGCCCCCTTATCCAAGCAGATGTAGTTGTACAAACTGGTGTCCGTGTGTTGTGCTTTCATCAGCAGCGTCGTACGCAAGGTGCTCCGTACGTCCGTAGCGTGCCTACAAAGCCTCAAATAGCATCAACTTTTGAAAGGGTCATCACCTACACTAGCCTCGGATAGCATCAGACCTCCTGAAAGCCCCAGTAGTCACATCACAATCCGTCTATTGGCAACAAACACGCTAGCTCCAGCGCCATCCCTACGACGTGAGCGCTCAGATACCGATAGCGAGGTCAGGCTGCGCCAACAGGGCCGCCAGCCGCCCAGCTACTTGCGGCGGCCCTCCGCACATGTATCCAGGATGCCGCTCAGCCAGACCCCTAGCACTGCATCCAAGAGTGCGTTGTGGTCAGACCCGCTGATATGCCAGGGTATACCGTTTTAGCTTCCTGATCATCCATTCAGGGTCCAGCTCCATCAGCCCCAGCGTTACCAGCCGCATCAGCACTGCCCATCCATGTGGCCGCGGGAAGGCGAAAGGGTTCCACATGCCACCCATCTCCGCACCAAGTCCACGGTCAGCGGCATATACGCCAGCTGTGCGTGACCGCTGCAGCCCCCACAGTCTGCTGGGCTGATGTTGAGCCCAGTAGGCGGCCACTGCCTCATGTTGTGGCCTGCCCATAGTGCCAGCGGCCTGCCTGAGCGGTGCTGCACGCCCTCAGGTGCGTGCCTTGTACCCCTCTCAAGCTCACCGCCTGGCATCAGCGGCCCTGACCCAGCAGGTTGCTCACATCTGCCGTGGCTGCATCCAGCCAGCTCACCCGCCTCCTCATGCACCTGCACTTCGTTGCCGTTGCTGCTGTTGCTGCTGCGCTTGCAGCACCTGCCGATGCTGCTGCTGCTGCGCTTGCAATGCCTGCCGCTGGTGCGGAAGCGGCTCAACGCGCTGTTGGGGTTCCTGAGGCTCTGCAGTGCCACCTCCAAATGCCGCTCCTGCCGGCACAGGCGGCGGGTGCATGTGGGCTGGGCGCCGCTGCCACTTGCCCCGCCGCCTACCTGCTTCCAATTGCAGCGGCTCCGCGCCCCTCGCCGCCGCTGCTCCTAGACCAACGGCATCCCCTTGCTGCTGCCTGGCCCCGTGTTGGTGTCTACAGCCACCGGAGCAACATGTGCCAGCAGCTGCCCGCTGACCCGCACCGCCTCGGCCTCAGCCCCTGCCACCATCACTCCCAGCGCTGCTGGCAGCTGAACCCCTGGCATCCCCTCCCCGCCGCTGCCTCACCACCCGCCTGTGTTCGGCATCAGGACCAGGCTCGTCCGCAGCGGCACCCTGGCGCCGGCGTACTGGATGTACGCGACCCCTGCTGCGATTCATGCTTCTGGCTTTTGACACCAACACAGCCTGAGCCCGGCGTGCACCGCGACAGCGAAGGTCAACACAGCTGTAAGAACCATGGGAGGCTTGCTTGCTCCGCTACGCTGTCTTCTCATGCGCAGGTCGGGAGCGGGAGCGGGAGTAGTAGTAGCCAAAAACCTCCCGCGCGAGGTGAAAGAATGCCACGACGGACCCTGCAACCACACAAGGAACATTCAGGCAACAAGCCAAGGACCAACAAGGTAGTAAGCTGCTCCCTGGGCCGCTGGGAGATGACTCACCGTGCTCCCTCTCATAGGCGTCCATGGCTCGAATTTCCGCCTCCACGACAGCGCGCATCTGAGCAATCATCGCGGCCTTCTGCTGCTCCAGCAGCTTTGCCTGCAGCTCCTCCATCTCCTGCTCAGAGGGCGGGTTTCCGGCCATAGTTCCGAGTCCGTTCCGAGTCTGAGGCAGTACGCGATGTAAGCGATAAGGTTGGAGCAAACCAGTGCAAGTGATCCGATTTGCGTTATTGCGTAGCACTTGGGCGCACTTAGTGCACTCGCGACAAATCCGATGACACCTTCCACCAGGCTCCTGGCTCCTGACTGGAGAGCGCACCATCCAAACCTGTCCTACCATCCAAACCTGTCCCCCTTCCTCCCCTTTTCCCACCAGCGCCTACCCGCCCCCACAACCCGAACCCCCACCCTCTTCACGGCGGCCCCAACCCGCTGGACCTCCCCCGTATTGAGCAGCATTGGCGCTGTTGGCGCAACGTCACCTCGAGGGTCTTCGGTTCCTCCGCATTGACCGCAGTGCAGACGTGGATACATCTATATCTCTAGCACTTTGTTTCCCCCAGACCATCCCCGTCGACGATGCAACCCCTTGTCCGATGTCTTCCCCCTCAATCCTCTCGTCCTTCAACCGCCACCACCCTGCCTCCCCCTCCCCCCACCTGCCCCCACCCACTATCCCCTTCTCCCCAACCCCACACCTACCTTGGCTTGGCATCAGGTTCCCGACTGATGCACGCGTCACTCTACAGCTCCTCCGCACCTGAATATGCGTGAGATCTGGCGCGGCTGGCGGGTTTGGCCAAGCCCACCCATGTAAGACGGTTGCGCCTCGCGCGCCTCTGCTCGCCGGCATAAACCAGCATAAACTGAAAGGAGCGAGTGTTTTTATCTGCTGGTATTGGTTCTTCGTAGTAGTATGTTAAAATTACAGCCACATACGTATTGTATGAAATATTGTACTCTCCAATTCCAGCCCGACCCTCCCACCCACGACCTGCCTCTCGACCAAATCCCGCTACAGCCCCAGCTCGCAACCGCATGTACACCTGTACCGCATGTACCGCATGTACGCCTGTCCAGACCCCAATGTACGCCGTGTACACCCAAAAACGAGCCATCCCCCATGTCAACGAGAACAGGTCCAGGCGAGCAGGCTACACCAGTACCTGTGTCACTACTGCCAACCACTGTCACATGGCCCCGTGTTGCCGAAGCAGAGCAGGGGCGCTGAGAACGCTATGAAATGCGAGCAGGGCACAGTGACCGTACGCTAATGGACCGCAGGCGAGCTGTAGGGGGCCGAACCTGGCGGAACTCCTACCGTCCTACGTCGGTATGGCAATGGTGGACGCAGCTGAGCACTGAACCAGGCCGTGAGCCAGCCATAAAGCCAAAACGACCGCATGCGTCCGGCGTAAAACCTCACGCTTGACATGTATTGCAACGAAATGATGCCGTCGTGCGGGCTGCTGAGGCTCCGCAACGTCTACACCAAACCGTCCACGTCCTTCCTACGATCCACCACATCCATGCTCGTCGTGCATAAGCCGCAGCCCTCAGGGTGCTCCTGCTAGTGTGCGCTGCATCGCCGTGCAGAGGCCACCACCTCTGACACGCTCAGGCACCCCGTGCCCCCGTAGCCCAAGGCCTCCCCCAAGACGCCCGGGGCTGCATTGGTTGTGGAAAGGGCAGGAGCCGTGTCAAGGCGTGAGGTGGCCAAGGCGTGAGGCGGCATGTGCTTTCATGCGAGCCTGCTGTTGCTCAGTCACCCCAGCTGCATGTTAAGTGGAGCGTGAACGAGTAGGAAGTGGTACCGGTACGTGCGTGTACCGCACAACCTGCCGATAGGCATCAGCAACCACGAGTGACAACGTGGATCCACGCAGTTGGCCATGGACCTCACCTGCACGCCTGCAGCTGCCTGGACGCCCGGGCGCACAACGCCGCAACCCACGCCTGCTGCAGGCGGTGCCCCCCTGGTGCCTCATGCACGCCAGCCCCTCCACCAGCAGCGCCAGTTCCCCGGGGGCCGCTGCAGCTCCTGCCGTGCGCAGGCAGAGGCGTCTCCCAGCAACACCTCCTGGCTGACTGCAGCAGCGCCGGCAGCGCCTCGCAGCCCCACAGCGCGCACGTGGCCTCCGGGCGACCTCCCCTGTGCACCGCTGTGCCCAGGCCCCACGCCAGGTGAGCTAGCCCGGACGCCGAGGGCGCTGCACGGCCAGCTGCGCAGTAGTGCATGCTGGCGCCCGGCAAGGGTGCCGCGGTTGGAGAACAAAGAGGCGACGGGCGCGCAGCCTGGCAGCGGCGCAGCCGCACAGCCCGCCAGCGCCTGCTTAACATACGGCGTGTACGACAGGAGCCAGTCATATGACGGGGTGTAGCCGACCTGCGCCGTGCTCCACGGCTGGCGCAGCAGCAGCGGCGGCGGCAGCGCCGCCTGGGCCCCCGATTCCGCCAGCGCCAACTTCGCGGCCGCCCGCAACGCACCCGCCGGCGGCCGCCGCACGATGGCCCATGCCCAGCACAGGTTGGCGACGGTTGTAGGCGGGAGCTGCTCCAGGCAGGGCGTTAAGTTAACCCTGTGGCCGTGCCGCGACGTCGGCGGCGGGGACGTACCCCAGCACCGTCACGCAGAGCACCGCCGCCGCCGCATGGGCAGCTTGCCACGTGCCGTCGGGCCCCGGGTGCGCGCGATGCCCGCGAGCCACCTGTGCGGCGGCGCGCGGCCCTGGACCTGCGACGACAAAAGCTGCGCCACCGCCTGCGGCCCTCCGGCGTGCTCCTCCCGCCTGCTGCTGTTGCCATCCTGCCCCAGCCGCTTCAGCACTGTCTCCTTTACCGTGCCGTGCACGCCCTCCTCCACGTTGCTGCCTACCGCTATAGACGCCCTCAGGCCCCAGCCCCGGCAGCAGCAGTTCCTGGGGCGGAGTGGGCACACCTCCTGCAGCAGCTGGCCCACGGGTCTGCGGCCGTTGACGTCATGCGCCATGGCCAGCACCCCAAACACTAACCCTCCCTGCCTAAGGCTGCGGCAGCGCCCCGGCAGCCCACGTTCCTCCGGCTGCCGCTGCCGCTTCCCAACTCCCAGTGGCGACCGAGTGAGCCTGTGCGGAGCGGCTGCCAAATCCAACTGCTGTTGCGCGGAAGTGGCAGCTAGCTCGTGCTCCAGGCGGGAAGGGGCGACTGCAATGACGCCCGGGGAGCTGGGCAGGGCATGGGCATGTACCTAGGCTGCAGGACCCGTCGGGGATGGCGGCGGCTTGAGGCGCAGCGGCGTGGTCCTGGTACCCGAGCCGCTGCACCTCCGACGCCATGAGCAGCGCTTTTACCGGAGGAGAGCTGCAGCGGAGCTGCGTGTACGGCAAGCGCGCCCGCGCACGCCTGCGGCCAGGCGGCAGGCGGGCGCAGGCCCAGGCGGCCCTGGAGGCAAAGGGCCACGCTGAGATGGCAGGGACGGAGGGAGGACAGGCGGAGGGCTGTGCGGTCGCACCACGCGCTCACCCAGTCGGGGCCGGGCACGTGACCTACTAGGCAGGTGAAGCAGGCCCGCAGCTTCACCAGGCCGGGTGCGGTAAGACACTGCTGGCGTGCTGGAACAGGCGTGGGGCGGGTACCGCACTCAAGAGCCTGGGTCCAGCCGGCAGGGATGAGGTGCTCGGGGGGCCTCGTGTTAGGGGTGGTGGTGGCGGTGTGGGACTGGGTTGGGGAGAGGGAAAGGGCGGCGACGACGGCGTCGGCGACTGGATGGGGGGCAGGTGCGGGATGGGGCAGCAGTGGAGCGTGGCTAGCGCGGAGGCCAGCGGCAGGCAAGTGCCGTCAACAGATTGCGAGAAAGCGACGAGCACGTTGTTGTTCTCTACCAAGTTGGACAACAAGCAAGCTAGCATCTGAGCAGGCGTGTTGGCCTGAGCCACGATCGTTGCCTGAGCCACGATTGTTCCGATGTTGCCGACCGAATCCTCTCTTGTCCACTTTGCCTGGCTATGTCCTCAGATGCTTGCATTAACATGTCATTTTACCTGTGATCTATCAGCTACCAATGGGAGACAGAATACCTACAAGGCTATAAACCCCGGAAGGGGTGTCCGGGACTGTCGCGAAGTACAGGAGACCGCTTGTCTCGCACCAAAGCGATCACTGTCATCGCCTCGGAGACCAATTGTACTGTGCGTTACAGTCTATGGGAAGCAACAGCGTCTCGGCACATTTGCCCCGACCGAACACAGAGAAGGACCCGTGGGACCGCAGAACAACCAACGCAGAAGCAGCCAAGGCTAGAAGGCAGGCGTGCACGGTAGCTTCTTACATGTACAAGGCTAGTGCGTGAGGTGAGACTGTCAGTCAAGCTGCCAACTGAAAGGCGACCCTCAGCATCCTTCTCCGCGCTGCCCCGTGATCAGTGCCTCCTTGTTGACTTTTGTCTTATGTAGCCATTTCCTGCCGTTAAACCCCAAGACCACAGCTATCACACCCACTCTTCCCGCTTTCCTACCTTGAGCTCATGAGGCGCGTGTTTCTTTTGCAGTTGGTGGTGGTGGGCACGTGCGCCGCGTTGTTCTGGGCCAGCAGCCTGATCCAGGCCGCGCAAGCAGGCAAGTGCCTAACTCCACGGAACACCATAACGCACGAAGTTACAGAACCGGCGTGTACGCACTTGTCACGCAATCACTTTGCTCCAACCGCACATGCGCATGGCAGCTGCCCCAGACAGCCCCAGACTGCCCCAGACGCGCGGAAGAGGCTGCGACCCACTTACCCACACCTATCCCCTGGACTTTCCTTCCTTGCTTTGTCACAAAAGGTGCACATAACTCCTTAAACGTCTGGCTTTCTTTGGCCCACCGCGTCCTGACAGGCGAGGAGCTGCTGCCGCCATCACGTTACTCCTACCCGGATGTACATGGCAAGTCAAGCGCCGCGGACGTGGACCTGGCGCACCTGCGCAGCCTGAGCGGGTGAGCACGCGCCGCAGCTGGGTGCACACGCAGCGCTACGGTACTGGATGGCAGAGCAAGGCTGGCCGGTGGCAGTGTGCGCATGTCCCTCACTGTACGGGCTTGCTGCATGCAGAGCACCGCTCGCACGAGCACACGGCCCGGTACCAAACAGCTCCTTGGCGTGATGCGCGTAGGGCAAAGGGGCTTCCCCCACGCTCCCTAGCCCAGGTGCTGCACCAGCCACTAGCGCGCGGAAATAGTCCAGGTTACTCCTTTTCACAAACACCCTGCTTGTGTACCGTTCTTGTACTTGCCACTTGGCGCTGCACGCTAACACACGTTTGCCATTGATGGAAACGGCATAGGTAGCCAGCGCTGACCTGCAGTGCTACCACGCCGCCGCTGTGCAAGGCCTGTCCACTGCCTCTTTACACCTACCGCTTCCCGTCCTTCACCATGCATGCTACGCCTGACACCTGCCCGGGCTGCCCGCAGGGTGCTGTCTCGCCATGACGACAAGGCCAGCACTGAGGACAAGCTGCTGGACCTGCTCAAGGTGCGCACACGCAAGATCCGCACCAACCGTGTTGAAACACGGCAGGAAGCTGGCGCACCTGCGGGGTTCACAGCAAGCACGACGCACAGTCAGTCCCCACGGCTCCCAACAGCTTACGTACTACGTTACCAGCATGTGCGAACGCGCCAGCTGTATCCTTCCGTGACCTGCGCTAGTGCACTACTGCACCACCTGATCCCCTCGTTGCTCATGCACCGGTGTGCATGCGGCGTGCCCCATCTTCAGTACACCATCCAGGCCAAGATGGGCGACGGCCCCAAGGAGCACGACAAGCAGCCAGAGCCCTCCGCCACCAGCAGCAAGCCGGGTACCATGGCGCAACAGGCAGACTCCGACTACGACTACCCTGGGCAAGCAGCTACCACGGCCGCTGCGCCCGCAGCTGTAGCCGCGCCTGCTGCGGTCCCTGTCGCCGCCACCGCTGCCCCGGGGCTGAACGCGGTGGTGATCCCGGGGCAGGGCGCGGTGGCCCCTGGGGTGCCGGCCACAGACCTGTTGCAGGGGCGCGGAGCAGGCGACGGTGGGATCAGCCTGGTCAACTCCAACCCCATTACCATCAGCAACCCGATCGACATCTATGGAGGGAACTGGAATGCGGATGTGGGGCTGTGAGTGCGCCGTGGGCGTGTGGTGAGCGGCGCGCTGGTGGCTGTCTGTCTGTGATCATTGGGTGATCTGGGAAGCCTGTGATGATGTGGATGCCGGCGCGCTTGCTGGATGGGCTCGCAGCTTGGTTGCTGAAACGATGCCTGTTGTGGGGCGTCCTCGGTTGGCTTCGGAGGTACCACCAGACGTATGCTCGTTGAGCCGAACATGTCGACCTAGCACGTTTGTGGGCTTGTGGGCCCGACCGTCCTGTGTGCCCTTACCAACCACCGGTACATGTATGGTTGTCAGGTTGCTTGCCCTTTTGGTTGCCCGCACGCAACGCCACCACTGCACATAGCTCTTTGTCTTGTTTCCCGTGTACCGGTGCGCATTGAGGGGCGCATGTCGTGTCTTAGCGACCTGCCGTACCGTATGCTTCAGAGCGGTGGCCGGCGTGCAGGCTGCCGTGCCGTTCCCAGCACGGCCTGTCCCATTGTCCGCCGTCGCTGTGTCATGAGGGTATGTAACACAGCCTGACATGCACGTCAAAGCTACAAACTGCATAGATCGGCTGCGCATGGAACGCATGGCCGCAGAGGCTAACGCCATTTCAGATCGGTTGCGCCCAGCTGGCACGCAGCCATGGAGCTTGTACTTTCGCATGCATGCAAGGCAATGTTTATGTAGTTGTTGCCAGTGGGGTCGGCCAGGCGAGGGAAGGACCCCACGACCTGCCCACGACCCCATCAGCCGTTGGCCCTACTTTTGTGCAACGACAATTCCAGCCTCCAGAGTAGCGGTATGGCATCAAGTACTCGGCAGGGCGGCAAGCCCGAGTACGCAGCTGCTGTAGTGGTGGCCGGCCAGTAACTACGCTACTGTCACTGCCGCCACTATGGTGCCGTAACCGCAGAAGTTGCCAAGTGGACACCGGTCGTCAGGGGAACACCTCTCCCGTGCCGTTTCCTTTCCCACAAAATGCCTACATGGGCCATGAACTGGTACACAACGGCGCGTAGACATAGTCGTGTCCCCAGGGCCCGGGCGGCTCAACTGGCAGCCCAGGCCAGCCCTGCCCTAGCCCCAGCCGTTTGGCAGCTGGCGCAGGGGTTGGCTCACGGGTTGGCTAGGGTTGGCTCGAGCCAGTGGTCGAGTTGCATGGCGCACAACACGGCACACGGACAGCCGCCGCTGCGTTGTGGAGGATCATAGCCACACGCATTTGATACTAGGATCAGTCATCAGTTAACCCATGCGCCATGCCAATCAGACACGTGAGCACAGGGCGGAGTTACGGGCACGGGCACGGGCGTCCTACCACAACCGAAACTCAGGCCAGCTATTTTTAACTTGCTAGCTATATCAAGCCTGGATGTACGTGTACACTGCCACGGCCTTCGGAGATATACCGCCTCGGAGTGGTTGTCCCTGCAGAGACCTGTAGTCCTGTATAATACATAGTATTATAAATTTTCTTTAAAACCTTGTACACATGAGAAGACATAGTAATCGCCACTGAGAGGACTAGCGACCGAGCTTACTGTTCAGCGCTCCTGGCCATGTCCACAGCAGCGTTTACCACCGATAGCAATGGGTTAAGTGACGCTGACCAGCTAGGCGAGCAGTTGGCGTTTCTGCTGAACTCTGGCATGAGTCTCAGGCATGAGTCTGAGCCCTTAAAAGGAGGAGGTGCAGCCGGGACCTGGCTTACGCAGACGGACATCCTAACAGACAGCCTGGCAGACTTCGACTTTGCGGCAGGGAACGGTTCCAACAGAGCGAGGGCGACCACGATGGACGAGTTCCAGGACTCGGCGCAGGACCTCTGCGAAAGTGCCTACAGCTCCCACCTATCCTCGTGCCAGGATATCATGTCGAGCATAAACAGCGGTGCTGCAGGCCCGCCGGAGCTGCTTTACAGTGCCGACTTCAGCATTGCGGCCAACGGAGTGCCTCGGGACGGAGCCCTGGACTCGTTGGCGCACAGCCTGTCAGCCAGTGTGGCTCAGGATGCCGCTGCGACTGGTGGGAGTGGTCCGGGTACGTCATACCGTCCCGGACCGCAACAGAAAGACCCTCGAAACCGGGGGCAAGGGTACCGGCGACTCTGGCAGCAGGTCACCAAGGTCTCCAAGGGCCAGAAGTTGCAGGACAACCTCGGCGTGGCGTTTTCAGACATGACGGTGGAGGACCTGCTAAAAATAGTCCTGAAGCTTGCTCCCCAGGAGTCCGCTGTGGAATCTATCCAGCAAGGCCTCTACTACCTTGACAGCTCTGCCATGGCTGCGCTGCTGAAAGAGCTCGCGAAGCAGGGCTACCTGAAGCGCGCTGTGGAGATTTTCGACTGGCTGCGTGGGCTGGACTCGAGCCACGAGCTTTCCAGCCTGTGCGACCTGTAAGTACGAACGAAGTGCCGCCCGGCGTGTCGCCCGACGCAACGCACAGCAACGCCCGAGCAAGCGGCTTGCTGCTCACATGCAGCCTCATTTTACGGTATCCTACACTCCCTGCCATGTCAAGCACTTGCTGTGTATGCAGGGAGGTGTATCTGACCACGCACGCTGCGAAGTTCCCAATGCACGTGGCGGTTGGGTCCTAGGCCTGATTACGCCCCTGTTCCCCATACGCCGTCTTGTCCCCGCTCCCTCCCTGTCCCTCACACATGCAAGTTGGTACAATGCGTACGAAACCCCATGTGCATTTGCCCGCCCCTCAGGTACACGTACACAACCATGATCAGCCAGTGCGGCTCGCACCAGCAGCTGCGCCGGGCGCTGGAGCTGGTGGCCGAGATGCGCAGCCGGGGAATCGACTGCAACGTGCACACATACAGGTCCGTGCGGGCCAGAGGACAGTGCAGTTGCGGCCGGAGAGGGCCTCCACGCTAGCCCCTCGATCACACCTGGCGAGCCATGAGCGTGTGCACCTTCAGCCCCGGCCTATTGTATGCCACCCGACGACCTCCTCATTTCTACCCCACCCACGCCGCACTGGTGCACGTTTGGCATCCGAGTTTTCTCCGGACTCCACCAATGCCTACAACGCCAAGTGCTGACTTGGCCCCGCCACCGGCCCTCATCCCACCCCACCCCATCCCGCACCTCCCCTATGCTGCCCCGCAGCGCGCTGATGAACGTGTGCATCAAGGCCAACGAGCTGGACCTGGCGCAGGACGTGTACAAGCAGATGCTGGAGGAGGGCTGCGCGCCGAACCTGGTGAGCGGGGTGGGGGCGTGGGGGTAGGGTGCGGAGCGGCAGCCAGGGAGTGGTTGGCAGGAGCGGTAACAGTCTTGCGCGGGGGCGTGCCCTTGTCGTGCTCGCTGCTAAGATGTTGGCGGTGAAACGGTGGCGTTAAATAACGTCAATGTGTATCGTTCCGGGTACGGGCGGTTGGGTTGGCGGCTGGAAGGGCGGCGCGTACCGGTACCTGGGGCCCGCCTAGCATGGTGCCCTCCTGCATGCCTTCGTGTTATTCCTTAGCTTCTGAGCGGCATCCGACATTTGGCGTGCCCTCCCCTGCGCCCCCAAAAGTGTTTGCCTTCTGTGGTTGCCTGCCACTAACGTCGGTCTCCCAAGGCTTAGTGGCTTCCGTGTCGACTACGTTACGGCTCTGTGGCCACCCCGTTCGGCCGCAGGTGACACTCATAATCCTCTCGTCGCCCCCTGGTCGCAGGTGACGTTCAACATCCTGATCGACGTGTACGTGAAGCGGTGCCAGTGGGAGGAGGCGGTGCGCGTGCTGGAGACGCTGGAGAAGCAGGTGGGTTAGGACCTGTGAGGGGAGCTGGATGCAGGCAGCGCCGCAGCTTCCGGCAGCAACCTCAAGGGCATGGCTTTGTGCATCCACGCCGTCGTACAGATACGGTATGCGAGCTAATACGGCACCGCTTAGGGTGATCCACGGTCGCCGCCTGGACGCTGACGGCTGGCCTGGGGTACGCATGGCTTAGCCGACAAGCTTCCGACCGTCGCTGCTATGCCTCCCCTCGCAGGGCATCCAGGCGGAGGTGCGCACCTACAACACCGTCATCTCCGCCTGCAACAAGTCGGGGCAGCCCGAGCAGGCGCTGCGGGTGTACGAGAAGATGCTGGCGGCGGGCGTCAAGCCGTCGGCCACCACGTACACGGCGCTCATCAGCGCGTACGGGAAGAAGGGCCAGGTGCGTGGGGGCGCCGGGAGGGTAGGGCCCTCTGTAGGGTGGTAGCTTGGCTCCCTTGGGGGCCCTTTGGGCGAAGTACAGCGAGACGCGGGGGGGCCCTCTGAGCAATGTGTTACCCCTTCGGGACTAGGGGGAACGCAAGCATCGGTCTTGAGCGATTGGCCACGGAACCTGTTACCGGACGCAAGTACCGCCCCCACACCATTCCCCAAAGGCAGCTGGGTGTTATCAGCTACACACGTTTTTTGCTGCACTGGGCTTGCTCCGCTTGGCCAAGGGTTGTACCTCAGCAAGTACGCGCCTATCCGGCTGATCGTCCTGTACCGCCTCGAGAGTTGTAAGCTGTCCGCCCACGCTTTCATGCCCTACCCGCGCTGGACTGTGCAGGTGGAGAAGGCGCTGGAGATCTTCCGCGACATGATCCGCCGCGGCTGCGAGCGCAACGTCATCACCTACAGCTCGCTCATCAGCGCCTGCGAGAAGGCGGGGCGCTGGGAGATGGCGCTGGAGCTGTTCTCCAAGATGCACAAGGAGAACTGCAAGCCAAACGTGGTCACCTTCAACTCGCTCATAGCGGCGTGCTCGCACGGTGGGGCACGAGGAACGGGGCGCTTGGACGGGGGGAACGGCGTGGCCTTGTCTCCATCATGCAGGCGGGAGTAATAACAAGGACTAGGCTGCCCCAATTGAGGCTGTCCTTATCCAGCCCAAGGCCCTGGCCCACATGCCGCGGATCCACCTCCCGACTGCCCTCAGCGTACGAGCGCACGCGGCCGTCCTTGCGTGGCCCAAGTGCCTAACGCAGACTACCAGCCCCAACTTCCGGCCCTTTGCCTGCCCTTCCCTCCCCACTGCAGGGGGGCACTGGGAGAAGGCCAGCGAGCTGTTTGAGCAGATGCAGACGCAGGGCTGCAAGCCCGACTCCATCACCTACTGCGGCCTCATCACGGCCTACGAGCGGGGCGGCCAGTGGCGCCGCGCGCTCAAGGCCTTCGAGCAGATGCAGGCGCAGGTGGGCGCACTGCGCACTACATGCGAAACGCTGATACTATACCGTACATGCTGCACGCGACTCGTCTGGCACGCAGGTGCTGCACCAGGCAGCAGCACTTGCTTGCCGGGCGAGTCCGTGCGGGGCATGCGGGCATCGGGCTGGAACTAGTGCTGAAGCGAGCCGCTGAGCTGTTGCGCTGGACGGGACCGCTGACATGATGCCTTACTGCTGTTGCAGGGCTGCCACCCCGACGCGGCCGTGTTCAACAGCCTGATGGAGGTGCTGTGGCAGAGCGGCGTGCTGCTGGCGCAGGCCAAGGCGCTGCAGCTGTGGACGCTGGCCAACAGGAGCGGGCACTTCAGGTGCGGGGGGGCGTGTGCCGGCAGCCGGGCGGGGCGCGGGAAGGATTGGGGCACAAACAGAACGGATGCGGGGGCTTGTGCCGTTGGTTCGGCGGCAGCTGGGGCTGCTGGAGCGGGGTAGGGGAGTAGAGAAGTACAGACAGGACGGGTGCCGTTGGAGCAGGGGTCCTTGTGGGGCACTGACGCAAGGTAGGGGGGCAAGGCGAAGCGAAGGGAGGGAAGCAGGACGGGTTGCTTACTGTTCGGCTGTTTTGGGGGGCTGGTGTATGGAGTTCTGCGATGGGGATCGGCAATGTGGTGGGAAGCTGCTTGGAGCTAGGCTATGGTACTGTCATGCGCTATGGATAGGCTAGAAGGTCGTAAACGGTGGGTCGCAACGATGGTACTGCACGCACTCCGTTGATGGCCTACACCTTGTACTGGTGTAGTGCAGTCTCTCTGCTCAGGAGGTTGAAGACACGAGACTGCGTGCGGAGAAATCATCTGCGCATGGGGCCTGTTGCTGTGCCTGTAGGATCTACACCAACAGCAAGCAGGACAGCAACATGCTGCAGTACAGCACGGTGGCCTTCACCAGCGGGGCGGCGGTGGTCACGGTGGTGCGATGGGTGTCGGAGCTCAAGTGAGTGCGGGTTGGCCGGGGCCAAGGCAGTGCCATTTGCTACTGCATCAGGTCTAAACACGCTGTGGGCTGCTGCTACTGATTGCATTCAAGGCTCCAGGGCGTGCGGGCCTGCCTGTACGTGGTGTACGGCAACGCACCGCCCCGACGCACCGACCACGCCCCAGTGTTGGGCTACACCTAAGCACTCCTCTCCGTCCTTGTTTATGCTCAGGAGCAAGCTGCTGAAGGACGGCCCGGGCTTCTTCCGCGACAAGGTGGTGTGCACGCTGCACAAGTCCAAGCAGAACCGCTCGGAGCAGCCGTCGGCGCGCATCTTCGAGTCCGTGTCGGTGCTGCTCGCCGGCAACGCCTCGCCCTTCGCCATGCACCTGTACGACCAGACCATCACGCTGGAGGCGGCGGCGGGGCCGCTGGCGGCGTGGCTGCGCTCGCCCGCCTTCAACGACTTCGTGCACATCCAGCAGAGCCAGCAGCTGCGGCGCATCGGGCTGGACATGTTGCTCAGCGAGGACGTGGCCATCGCCGCGCGCTGCATCGAGGCCTTCAACGCCGTCAAGAGGTACGCCGACCGTTTGGGTGCTAATGACTATTTATTTGGAGGGGCTTTGATGAGTCCCGACAGGGACGCTGTAAAGCAGTGGCCCCTTTGTGGCAACATGAAGCATGAAATGCAACATCATCATCTGTGGTTGGTACATTGTCCGCGCAACGAAGGGGCGGTACCAGTGTGCAGCGAACACGGACTCAGGCGCGCACTTCATCGTGTTGACCCCACGGCCCGACCCGGCGGTTGAGAGTTCGGGTACATTAGCGCGACGTCGCAGCTTATCGGTGCTACCCCGGTCATGCTCGTAACTGCCCATCTTAAACAGACCCAACGGACCGTTGCCCGCTGCCCGTACGCCTGTCGTACGTCGCCGTACAGGTACGAGCAGGTGTACATGATCAACCCGGCGCTGTGCAGCCAGGCGCTGCTGGTGCAGCGGCCGCAGATCGTGCACCTGGCGCTCAAGTACGGCGCGGCGTTCGGCCTGCGGGACGACACCATGTACGACGGCCTGCAGCTGTTTGACCGCGTGTCGTGCTGCGGCGCGCCGGTCAACGTGGCGGCGTGGCCGCTCATGCTGTGCAGCTGCCTGCTGCTGGCGGCGCGGCAGGTGGAGTCGCCGGGGCTGTGGCCGCAGCTGGAGCAGGCGAGTGGGGATGCACGGGTTGTGTCGGTAGGGTTTGCGGGGAAAGGGGCAGAGTACACACCGGGACTTTGGTGGGGGTGGGCGAGAGGTGGGACACGGTGTAACGGAACACCGGCACACAGCTGAAGCAGGCGAATGGCGCATGTAGTCACGCGGTCGGCGGGGCCGCAGCTGGAGCGTGCGAGTGGTGGAGGTTAGGCAAGATGCGGGAGAGAGGGTGCGGTTGGCCGGTGGTGGGGGCAAACAACGCAGTGGAAGCGCAGACACGGCTTGTGTAGTTGAGGCCGCATGGGCACGCGTCGGCAGTGTTGGTGGGTGCTTTGGTGTGACGGCGCGTTTATGCACGTCAGGGCCTGTGGGCGCGTGCAGGCTGCCCGACGGGATCTTAACCGAGCCCTTCCTTGCGGTGATCGATCGAACAAGCAAGTATTGACGCAAAGCAAGCCCTTGACAGCCAACCTGTGGCACCTGGCCTCGCCCATTCTAGGGCGTTGATGAAGCTGCAACCGGTTAACCCCCACCGCAGGTGACGCAGCTGACGGGCTTTGGCCCCGAGGTGCTGGTGGCCATGGAGCGCAACGTGCTGCTGTGGCTGCACAACGACATCAGCACCATCTCGCCCATGCGCGTCATCCAGCTCTACCTGGAGCGCCTGGGCCACTACCTGCCAGAGTTCAAGGCCATCGACAGGTGGGACAGCGGCGGACTGTACGTTCAGCATGCTGCACCTGGGTTTGCGCCTTGCTTGGGTCCTGTAATGCCATGGCGAAGGCCATCGACTGGTGGGACTGGGGCACGAGTGGAGACGGTGTGCGGTGTCCTACAACTCGCAGGACCCATACCAACCCGTGTATGGTATTCCAGGATGTCCACGGACACGCAGGCAGTGCGGGCAGACGCCGGTGCTTAGGGTGGCGTACCGTGGCGTTAACCTAGTCTTATCCCACGATTTGGACGCAATGTCGCACCCCTGACCCATGTACCCAACACTGCACCCCGGTTCCCCACACCACCCGTGCAGGGTGTCCAAGGACCTGCAGACGCTGGTGCTCAAGTCGGCGTGCAGCCCCGTGGTGGGGCTGCGGCCGTCGCTGGTGGCGGCCGGCGCGCTCATGGCGGTGCGCCGCGCGTGCGGCATGGTGCCCCCCTGGCCCACCGTGCTGCAGACCATGACCGACTACACGCCGGCGAACGGCGAGCTGGCGGCGTGCGTAATGCACATGGAGGCGCTCATGCAGCAGTGAGGGGGAGGACGGGCGCGGCTGGTGGGCGGCTCCGTGGGGCAGTACAGGGAGCCTGCGCAGCCGGAGCGTGTGCACTGCAAGTGGGGCCGCTGGTGCAGCAGGGGGCGGCACGGGAGGAAGGACGAGCAGGGGATGGATGAGAGCCCTGCGGGCAGCGACGGGCCTGCAGGCAGTCCTGGGGGCGGGGCCTCTGGGGCTGTTGCAGTGGGCCCCCGCGGCAAGAAGGCAGGAGGTGGATGCCTATGCGGAGGGTGCCGGCCTTGTGCAACAGGCAGGGCCCTTCGTTGCTCCCTGCGTCTGCGGCGCGCAGGGCTCACGTTGTGCGCTATTTGGAAGGAGCAGCTGCTGGGCGCTGCGTGGCACCGTGTGGAGGAGCGTCTTGCAGCAACCCGTACGGCAAGGCACCGCATGGCGGGTCATTGCAGCCCGTCGCGGGGACAAGCTGGGGGCGACATGGGCAGCGTCGCCACCTTCACGTGGTGTGACCGACGGCCGTGGTGGCGCCGCGGGACGGGGGGCAGCAGGTGCCTCTTGGATGACTCGTGATGGGTGAAGGGCGCGGCAGCCGTGGAGGAGGAGCTCACCGATGGATTGGAGCAGCAGGCGGGGTCCTGATGCGGCATCAGGACCACCCATATACATTGTGTTGACGGGGCGTACTGCTATATTCGGGGGATAGAGCTGCGTACTGGTTGCATGGTGTTGGGATTCAAAGCGCTGGTCATTGCTTAAGGCGAGGGTCACAGCCATACCCTGACGGCCATGTTGCTTTGGTTTAAAGTTGGCGCTGGATTTAGGCAGGGGAATGGGATGGGAGAGGTGCCGGAGCGTGCGGGATGGCCGCTTCTTGCCCCAGTGCGGCCAGAGGGGCAGGCGTAAGGCAGGCAGGACTCCTGTGGCCTTTGGCCGAATGCTGGCAGTTGAGAGCAGGGGTGTGTTGCGGGGGGGAAGGTGACCGTTGCGCAGCACTGGGATTTGGAGCGGTTGTACGCAAGGAGGATTGCACGACGCGCATGCCTAAAGGACGAGGTGTTTTCTCTGCTACGAACGCGTTATTGGGAAAGATTGGGCCGCGGCCTCTGTCATGACTTCATCAAGAGGGGCACTGGGCTTTGAAACGCGGCGCATTTGGTTGTTAGGGCTCCCACGCTCGTGTGCATGGATGGGAGGGTGACTGCACAATCTATTGAAGCGGCCGTGTTGCGGCTCTCCAGACACAGGTTACTGAGCGGGTAATGGGCGTCTGGGTTTATGGGACTGGGGGCCGAGGGGTGCAGTGCGTCGGGCAGCTGCTGGTGTGTCTGTGCACCCCACAGCACAGTGTGTGTGTCTGGAAGCACGCCGTAGCACGAATGGCAGGCGCAGGAAGGGTGGCACTGCGATGCATGGCGCTTTAGGTATTACATGACTCAATGCCTGGCACCGATGTATGGTGAGGTGGTCAAAATGGTGGTCTATGAACACATCCACAAGTGGTAGTTGCTATGTGGTCCTACCTCCCTCGGTGGCCTTACTGACCAGGCAGACGTGGTGTGGGCTGTGGGGCCGGCGCCTTCGCTCCGAGCCAGGGCTCACGATGAGCAGTGTGCATGGTATAGGGAGTGGGGTGTGGGTGCAGCTCCCGCGTGTGCATCCCATGGCACGCACACCCGGCTGAAGGCCAAGGTCGTATGGTGTTACCGGGGCGCTGGGGGCGCATTGGCCCCAGGGCACAATTCGTCAGGGGGCACACGCCCGAACGTGCCACGCAGGCGTTCCTGTTCTGCACTGCTGTGTGGCCGAGCAGGGTAGGATACATCGTACATGGCATTGGCAGTGCAACAGGGGCGCACCGCCGTTACGTTGGTTTTTGGTGGGGTCTGCCATTGCATGCAGGGGGCGCGCATGGCACTGGGTGGGATGTTCGATTCATTGGATATGTTATGTTCGTAGTCAGGTGCACCAACAACGTTGCGGTCTGGGCTTTGCGGTCGCTGAGCAGCCTGAGGCTTGGCTTTCGGTACCGAGGCAGTTACCGACATGTATGACGCTCGGGCTGCGGCGGTGGACTTATTCGTAGCACTGATTGAGTTGGTAAGCAGCTGCTGCCCTGCTTTAACGGGGCAAGTACCGTTTACGCAGAGAACTGCTGCCAAACCTGCTCATGGTTTTTTCCTATCCTGCCGGGCCGTCACGGTGCGACCAACAGTGCGAACAACAGGACCCCGTGCTGTGCTGCGCTGACGGTAGTGAGGTTGCCCAGGAACCCGTGTCCTGCGGTCCGACTGTGAACAAGGGGCCGTCGTTTGGCGGCTGCTTACGTTGCAGCCCTGAGCATCATGGTAGCATCATGCAGGCAAGGGCTTGCGCCTTGATGTGCGCTTGGGCGTTTGACGTCGTTGTCTGAATGGTTAGTGCTGCACCGTGACATGTGCATGGGCAAAGAACTCGTGTGCGCTGAGCTTCCCTGTGCGGGGCCCGAACCTTTGTAGGGTAACGACACGGTCCTTGATCTTGTGCCGTTTGGCTGGTCTTTGCGCAGTAGTGAACTTCTGTCGGGCCTGTTGACGGTCAACTGTAGCGGCAACACGCGTCGAGGTGTATGAACCAAAAGGATGCGGGGGCCGTGTTGCATTCCTCGGACTGGGCGCTGCCGGATGGTTACCTGATGAGTGCATGTGCCAGGCTGTCGGTGGGGCACAGGATCTTTGGGTCGATGCTTTATGCGTTGCCCAATATCCCCGGCGCCCTGTCGGTTTTGCGTGCAACCGGATCATACCAATAAAGACAGGCCTGGTTGCATGAGGTTTGCGGTCCTGCACTTATGACTGCGTCACGGCGGCAGCAGTCAAGAGAGGTTCTTGGTGCATGTGTGTAAGGGCAGGTAGTGGTCTGGCGCAACTGCTGCTCTTCCTGCTGCTGAAAGGACCTTGCGCCTTCAGTTCATGGTGATGGCTGTGAGACTTGATACCGTACGCTAATTGATCTTGCTGCCGGGACTTTGTCCTGTGTATCATTAAGCGCCAGGGCCCACGTGTTTCGTCTCCAAAAGGGGTGCTGCCGTACCCTGTGGCCAGGGGCCCCTGGCTGTGGCCGAATTCGCAATTCGAACCCTCCCTAGCATGCTTTTTCTGAGAGTTGCATTAGCGCACATCTACGTGCTGACGGATGCTGTGCTCCGACCTTCATGGGTTAACGAACATGATATTTCCCTTCGCGTATAGAATAATGGCTTCGTGTTTACCCTGGTTTACCTCATGGTAATAACCTTCCCCTTATTGTAATGTGTGTTTGAGCACGAGGGGCGTTCAGTCTGCCTAGGGGAAGCCCCCTGGGCCCCTCATGCCCTGAGGCGTAGACAACAATGCTAGTTATGCAATTCACGTTTCACGGCTGTGGCTACTGCGTTTGACTGAGCAAAGCTTGCTCTTGCCTCTCAGCCCACGGCGCCAGCAAAGGGTGTAGCAGGATGCGGCGACGGGAAGGACAACGCGTGTATCACAACAATTCGAAGGCCGCGAGGGCATGGGCGGAGCCACCAAAGGGTACAAGCGGACACCACCAAAGGGTGTAAGCGGACATTGCTCTAGCCGGTCCTTTCCAGCAGAGGAGATTGTGCAACAGCGTTTAAAGTTTGTATTCACTCCCACTACATCCAGGCGGACGAAGTACGACAATCGCCTTCACAGGCCGAGCGCAACCAGGGGAGCTCCCCTGAACGCTACCACGCACCGCAGTAACGTCGTCGGCGACCAAGCCGTTGCTTCCAGGTGTCTGTCTCCTTCGCGCAGCTGTCGCAAGTCTTCACTCGTGCCCAATATGGCCTAGCATGGCGTCTACCTGCGGAAGTCTCAGGAAACCCGTCCAACTAGGGGAGTCCCCTGTGTCCAACCCAATCGCTCGCAATTCTTCATTGCGGCCCAGCTTGCTACACACGCGGTCACACGCACCCATCGCCACAGCAACACGGTGGAGAGAAGCAGCGCAGTCACAAGATGCGCCGGTCCAACAGCAGGGACATGTCCACAAGGCATTCGCTGACACATTGCACCTTTCCGCGAACAGCTGTCTAATCCAGAAGCTCCGCCATGGGTATTCCTGTCACGCCAAGGTAACGCTGCAATTACCTAGGAAATACACATGGTTAGAGCACACAGCTCCAAACGTAACGCCACGAGTACCTTGGCAAACACAAAGTAAGGAGAGCACACAGCCTACCAACGGTACTAAGCAGGTGCTTCACGTGCATGCTTATGTGTTTGCGGGCACTGCCAAAAGCAGTCTCACACCTTGCGTTGCTACCTATGCACTAGTCCACGTGCAACAGCATATGCCAGTGATTCCCTCCGTCTTGTCCAGACGGTTGCATGCCCTGGGGCCCCTGCCAACCTACAACTTGAGCTGGCCAAACGTCTCGCCAACACTGACAAGTGGGTCATGCACGGACCACCGTACCACCCCGGCCGCCACCACAAACACAACAACTGCTATACTGCGCCTACGCATATCCTGTCCAAGTCAAGCTCCTGTTGCAGCTCTGCCTGCTGCTCCTGCCACTATCACCACCAGGCTTTCGCATCGAAAAAGAGGCTCCCCTGGCCACAACAGGTGGCCATGCTAGGGGCCGAAGATCCCCGCATCTCCGCCCTCCCCGCTCCCAAACAGCTCCTCGGCTGGGCACATGCCCAATAATGCATCCAGCGCGCCCTCGTCAAAGGCACCAACACCCTGCTCTGACACACACTGCTGCCTGTAATGGTGGTGGCGGTGCTGCTGCTGCTGCGCCGTCGCTGCCGCACCGGCAGCGGGGCTCTGGGCAAACGGTGCAAGCCACTCCGTCCCAGGGACCACACCGTTCACAGGCGCCTGCACGTCTGGAAACGGCCTTTGCACCAGCTGCTGGCTGCCGTACACCCCGACCATTGGCCCTCCGCCTGTAGCCCCACGTGCTGAGGCGTACGGCTCACATGCCGCCGTCGGCCTCGCAGCCGAGCCGCCGGGCGTACCCACTTGCGCCAGGCCATAGCCTGCGCGCGGCCCGTCAGCCCGAGCCCCGAACGCATTCGGCCCTGCCGAGTACGGCGAAACTCCGGCTGAGGGCGAGGCCTCACGCGCATATGGGCCAGAGGCGGCGTAAGGCGAGGGCGCAGCAGGTCCAAGCCGGCCTGTCCTGTCATCCTGGCGGAGGGCCCCTCCCGCGCCGTTGCTGCCAACCGCTCCGTTGCTCCCTGGTGCGCCGCCTGGGCCCAGCCTGCTTGCGTGGATGACCTGCGTCGGCAACGAACCGACAGTAGGCAGGGTCTGCGGGTGCTGGTGTGGAAGCTGCGGCTGCCCCTGCGCATACGAGCCCTCCCCACGAGGCCCAGTCAACGCGCCCTCTGTCCTGCTCGCAGGGCCGGGGCTGCCATGGGTGGTGGGGTGCTGACCAGGCACTGCATCTGCCGTATCGGCAGCAGCCCCAGGGTGGTAGCGGTTGTAGTATGGGCTCCACGGCGTGCCCTGCTGGTACGGCTGCGAGGAGGGCGCCGACAGGTAACGCCTGCGGTACGGCACGTACGGAGATGCGTACGGCGCCCATGCATGCGGTCCAGCGGCGGCGGCGGCGGCGTTGGGACTGTCATCGCTGGGCTGTGGACCAGCGGGTGCAGCTGAGGGGCTGCTCGACTGTCCGTACCCGTGTGGGCTGTGTGGGTAAGGGTAGCCGTAGCCAGGCGGGGCCCAGGCGCTAGGGTAGGGATGGGGCGGCGTGCCGTGGGGTGAGGCGGGCGAGTATGGGTACGGATACGGCATCCAGCGGGGGTAGCGCCGTAGCGGTGTTGGAGGGACGCCGGAAGGGGGCATGGGGACTGCGCTGGAGGGTGCCTGTGCCGAGGGCGGGCACGGCGCCCCGGCAGCGGAGCTGTAAGCTGAGCTGTCCGCTCCAGCCGGGCCGCGCGTTTGCTGCTGTTGCTGTTGCTGCTGAAGTTCGCGGTGTGGCTGGCTTTGGGTGTACTGGGTGTAACAGCTGCCCGTAATGTCGCTGGTCGGGGCCTGGGGTACTGAGGTGTGCGTCTGCAGCGCCACCGGTCCGCTGGCTGCTGCCGAGACCGACTGCGCTTGCACACATGGCCCTGCAGGACCCGCCTGCTGCGCGTGCCTACCACCAGCTATCTGCGGCTCCGGATGGCTGGCAGGCGACCCCATGCGCTGCAGCTCGGCGTGTGCACTCGCACCGGCACCAGCTGCAGCAACTGCCACTGCTGCGACAGCAGCGGGGACGCTAGTGCACAGTGGCGAGGCCGCCGGCCCAGTCTCCGACCCTGTACGCGCATCCCGCCCACCACCACCGCTCACGCCCCTACCTGCCCTCACGCCTGGCTCCAACCCCTGCTGCCAGCTGCTGCATGACGTGCTGCTGTTGCAGTCTCTCGGGCTGACGTCAGACCGGCCCACGGGTCCACCCGCAGCCGCCTCCGCACGCAACGGCCCCGGCCGGAGCCCCGAGGGCTCGCTGGGCAGCGGCGGCGCCGCCGCCGCGGCGTCACCGGCGCTGCCGTACACGCCGCCGGCCGTGAGCGCCGCCGCCGCCGCTGGGCAGTTAAACGGTGTCGCCTGGGTGCGGGAAAGTGCGACCGGCGGTGGTCCCCCCGCGTCTGCCACCGGGACAGACAGGAGGGGCCCCGCAAGTGCAGCGGGGCCGGGCGGTAACGGGGCCATGCCCAGCGGAGGCGCCCCCGAGCCTCCACTGCCGCTGCGCCCTGCCGTACGACTGGGTGCAAAGCCTGTCGTTATGGGCGGCGGCCCGCACGCCTTCAGAGGCGAGCCAGCAGGGGACTGTGTCGGCAACAGCACCCTAGCTGTGGGCTGCTGGGCAGACAGGGCGCGTGGGCTGCTGCCCTCGGTGTGGAGCTGATGCGAGGGCCCCAGACGGGACGGGGTGTTGCCTGTACCAACGGCCGCAACGGTCAGGGAGCCCTGTGGGCTGGACAGACCCCCGGACAGCTCCTGCCATGGGGGTAGCCCAGCACCCCCGTGGCTGCCCCGCGTTGCCGTTACCCTCTGCGGGCTGCCGCAGCCCCGCTGCAGCCTGAGTGCGTCCGAGGGCACCCGGGCCAGCTCTCCGGACCCTCCCTTGCATCGCTCCATCCAGGATACGGCAGCCGCGGCTGCGGCGGCCGCTACCATGTTACCCGGCACGAGACCCTCCTCTGTCCCGTGCTGCCTGGCTACCGGCCCCGCTCCAAGCGGCTGTTGCTGCTGCTGCTGCGGCGGCGGCTGTGGCGCTGCGTGCTGCTGCCTCGTGTCAGGGGAGGCCCCGCCCTCCTGCTTGATGGCAGGGCTGCTTGCCCCGCCCCCAGACGACCTCGCCGCACGTTCCATGGCACCCCTAGAAGCAGCTGCTGCAGTTGAGTACGCACAGGGTGACGCATTCCCCGACAGCGTTGCAGTATGCCAATGGGCGGGCTCCGACCCATGGGACGGTCCCCCGGCGGGCGCCGCCCGCTGAATGGCGAAGGGAGTCCACCCCAGGGGCAGCGAGGACGCAGCCGACAGTGTACGGGACACTGTGCACGCGGCCCCTGGCTTTGGAGAGAAGCCTGCGCTCGCCGCTGCATCAGCCCTGTGATGGCCGAAGCTGGTACTGCTGATGCGAGCGGCGGCGGCACCGCTGGGGCTGACGTGCTGGGTGTCGAGGCCTTCTGTGTCATACGGCGGCGGCTGGCTGGCGCCCGGAGAGCCGCCGTCCTGGAGCTCGCATGCGCTGGGCAGTGCAGGTCCCCGGCCACCGGCATCCGACGCGCTAGCAGGCGCGGCGGCGGAAGCGTCTGCTTCCGGCTCTGGGGCAGGACTCCAGGCCGGCGCGGCATCTGCAGCCGCTGTTCCCAGTCCTGTTGCTTCTGCCGTGCTGGCCCCCGGAGCTGCACCAGCCGCCGCAGATGCAGCACGTGCCTCACGCGGAGACCCTGCCATGCAGCCGCCCCCAGCACCCGCTCCGTCCTCCTTGCCCGCTTGGCTACCTGGACCGGTACTACACCCCAGGCCCTGCCCCTGCGCCTGCCCCTGGCCCTGCCCCTGCCGCCCGGAGTCATCTCCGGGGAGCTGCCCCGTGGCGCCTGTGGGTGCGGCCGCTGTCCCACACGCCTCTACATTTGCGGTGGTGCCGCTGCATGGCCCGAACCCGTTTCCCATGCGCCCTTGCTGCTGTCCGTGCTGCGCCTGGTCCGCCTCCCGTTGCTCCTGCTCACCCTGCTCCTCTTGCCCCTGCTCCCTATGCCGCTGCTGTTCTCGCTGCTGCTCTCGGGGCTTCGCCGTACCACGACCTTGTCCAGCGCTCGTGTCCCCGCCGTCCGCCGGCGGCGGTGCCTCCCCGGGGGCTGCCACGACCGCCGTCACTGCTGCTGCACTGGCAGCACTCCCACGCCCTTGGTGAGCCGACGCGCCCTTGGCCGCCTTCGCTCCACCTGCTCCACCCGCAGGCTCTTCCTGCTGTTGCTGCTGCTGCTCCCTCATTGGGTCTTCCGCCGCTGCCTCCAGACCGCTCCCAGCCTTAGCCCGCTTGGCCGGCCGGTTGTGCGAGGAGCTAGGCGAGCTGCCGCCGCTGCACTGCTTCTTCCTCTGAAGCCCCGAGGCACGGACTGTCACAGTCACCATGAACCCGGTGCACTCCGAGTCGGGCTCTGCCTCCTGCCTCCGCTGCTGGCGGTGTGCTTCATGCCCTTCGCCCCCGCCCCCTGCATTACGCCCCTGCTCTGTTCCACGCTTCTGCTTTGGGCTGCTGCTGCCAGCCTCCCGCGCACCCTCCCGGTCTTCTCTCTCCTCCTCGCTCTCCTTCGCGGCGCATGCCGCCACCGCAGCGGCGGCGCGCTTGGCAGCCGCACGCACCGAGCGCGTAAAACCTCGGAATGGCGCGTCACCAGCTGCCTCTCCTGCCCCTGCCGCCACAGCAGCTGCCGGTGCAGGAGCCTTCGTGACCGACTTGGGGCTGCCGCTGTCACGGCTCATGGTGTCACTGCTGCTACCGCTGGCATCAGCGCTGCCGGACTTACCCCCGCCGGACCCTGACCTTGGGCCCTCGGGGGCTGGGGAGCTCCCCTGCTCGGGGCCCTCCCTCGGCTCGGGCGGCTCCGGCCCCTCGTCCTCCGTCTCAGTGGCCTGCTCTCCCCCAACGGCAGGGGCCGGCCGCTGGCCATCGACCTCCTCATTCTCCTCCTCTTCATCAAGGCTTGCCTCAGCCTAGGACGGGGGAAACGGAACAGCACGGGGAGCATTCAGGTGGTGCTTAGGTGGCAGCATATGATGCGGTGTAAGGCGCGCTGTTGTTGGCTAGCATACGGTGTGGCGCCATGGCGCGGGCTGCCCAAGTGCAGGTGGTGCTTCGGTGTACCTTGGACACGCATGGCAGTTTCGTGTCCGAACACGTGTGGTGTGCTCGCGCGCTCCTGGCGTGGCAGCGCAACCTGACCAGCCATGCTGCAAACTTTGGGCTTCTGGCCCTGAAAGCACCTAAGAACCACTTGTTATCAACATACCTTGACTTGACTGGCCAATTATACATGCCGTGGCTGAGTGAGGCGGTAGGCCGGCCACTACCGTACACCACATCGGTACTGTGCACCGCTGCGTTCGAGGCCACTTACCCTCCGTTTCCTAGCACGGTAGTCCCGGAAGTAGTTTTTCACTGAGGCGATGTCGCGCAGGCCCTTTGCATGGTTGCGTATCATGGTGTAGGTGGGCGTGTCCTTGGGGAAGGCGGCGTGGACCTGCAACCGGCGTTAACCGGAGGGAGGGGCAGGACGACCAACGCGTCAGCGAGCCGTATGTGTCCTTGGCTGCATTTGCCATGCCCGCGTTTAGGGCAGCTTTTCTGCGCCTTTGCCGGCGCGTGGGCCCGGAGCCGTTTGTTTCCATGGCTCGGTTTGCCTTCGATGGACGATTCCGGCACACGTGCTGCGCATTGGAAGCATCCGTACCTAGGTATCTCCTGCCGCATGCATGCCTGCGGAGGACTGCCTGCGTGGTCAGCCCTCACAGCCCGTCCACTGTCAAGCCTGTCCACCCACCTCCTCTTTGTACCATCGCTTCAGGTCGTCGGCCTTCGGCCTCTCCCCATGTGTCTCCAGGTGCTTGCGCCACCACACGTTAAAAGGCTGCCAGAAGCCCGTGTTTCTCCTGTGGGAGGGTTGGCAGCAGGAAGTACAACAAGCGGTTAGCCGGGGCCAAGGAAATGCAAGGGCAGCAGACCCAGGCACATGTCTCAAGGTATAGCAAACATGGAAACCCATTAGGCGTCACGCACTAGCCTGCACGGAGTCTTGCTCAATGTATGTGGTGAGGTAGCGCCCGTTTCTACCTCTGACACGCGGTTGAGAGGCATATTGCGCCTCCTTCACCCCTCGCAGATGCCACGCGTGCTTGCCCAAAACCATTGAACATATGCAGCACCGCATGCGATGCAGAACACGCTTGCGGATGAAGAGCAGGTTTCCGCCGTGGAGGTTACCGCTAACCACCCTGCATGCCCGGCCCGAAGTCCCGAGAGGGAAGACGCATTACCTTCCACGCTCGCTGCTCATTCTCGTGGCTAGTCCACGACCAGCATAAGGGCCTAGGCTCTCCGCGGGGCAGCTGTCCCAATCCGAAGCCAGGTCACTCCCAGGGTGTCCACGGTCATTCAATGTTGTGTAAACGGTAACAAGTACGTATCAAGTTTCTGAACCTGATTACTGCAGCTGCGAGGCTGTGGTGCTGTGGTAACCGGCCTACATCGTACAAAAATACCACCCATAAGTAAATAACACGTTACTTATGAACCGACGGGTATGTAGCGTAGATTTACTGTAGGTTAGATTGCAGAAGACAAGGTCCCGCGAGCATTGCTGAGGAGACAATGGACAAAGAATGAGTAGTGAGTAGTGAGCTACAGAGAAGGTGGTTATGAGTTGCGAATTGGCAACATGTATGTCAAGCTGACACTTCAAAGCTAGTGTGATATCGTTGAGTGTGTTTGCAATCAGATCTGGGCTCCACGCACTGCACACGGGCTGCTTACGGGCAACGCAGTTCCTCTGTTCTGCTGTACGTCTGATAGTGGATCAGCGGGCTCGGGCTTAGCTGTCTCCTGGAGGTCAACAAATACATATGTACCGCATTACATGAACTTTGCAATGACGGGTTTTGCCAGGCCAGGAATCCAGTGAAGTCGTAAAGGGACGGCTGTCTCGTGTCCTGTACTGATCCCTACACCTCAAATGCCAAGTAAACAAATATATAAGGACTGGTAACTTTGGTTGATGTTCTTAAGCATGGGGCCCTTGCCCTGCAAATAGCACTTGTAAAGTGTTCGTAGTATACTAGTCGCAGATTGCAGTATCAAAAGTAATGGGGTTCCGTCCATACATCTCACATTAGCACACTGATGGCTGCATACGCTGCAGCTGCACGCAATCCGCTATTATGGCCCACCTGCGCCACCAACTCTGAACCACATCAGGACTGTGTACGCGGGCGCTTTGGGGTGGACCACTGCCCTCGCCCTTTCGCCCCACGTTGCGATCAGCTACCGTGGGAGATGCTCGCATGCATGGCGATGCAAGAAGACTGAGAAGGGCAGCAGCTGCTCTTGCTCCTTACAAGGGGTCCCTGAAGGGGAACCCCCGGCCTGGGGCACACTGCTGGCCCCACGCCAAGCACGCCGCCAACCTAGCACCCCACTCGCACCCACGCCGCCGGCCCCTGAGGGGCAGTCCGCAACGCCCCCCCGCACTCGCACCCACGACACGCCGCCGGCCCCCGAGGGGCACTCCACCGCACCGCCGCACTCGCACACAGAGCAGGTACGCCGCCGGCCCCACTGCACGCCATCCCATGCTCAGCTGCGCCCTCCTGTCCCTCTCGTGTCTCTCTACTCGTCCGCAGGGGTCCTGCGCTTTACAAGGCGCCCAGTCCTGGTGGTGTAGGGCATCGCGTTATCGCCGCCGCCGCTGCCGGGGTTGCCTGCCACCACGCTCTGCGCCAGCGCCTGCTGCTGGTGGTGCCGGCGGTGCTGCTGCTGCTCCTGCCTGCTCCTGCTGCTGCGGAGCGCTCACACCCTTTGTACGTATACAATCGGCAAATATGTAAATTGGTAAATGTGCACCCTTGTGACTAGGTGACCTGAACGAAAGCTCTCTATTTGATAACCTTCCGTGGCCAAAATACCATTCGCCGTCCACCTTCAAGTGAACGGGATCGCAGGATGTCCGGGTTTGTGCAGGGATGCCAAAAATAGGCAAGGAGCGTTGCTTCTATTTGCATCGTGCACGTTCCATTACATCACTCCAAGCGGCCAATCACCACCAGGGGAGCTCCCCTGATCACCGCTGGGGACGGCCCCTCCGTCTCCCGCACCCTCTGCGCTCTGCACCCAAGATTTTGCGCTTTGCCCGTCTATTGCGGGCTTACTGGAGCGTTGCAGAGCACGAGGTGCTAGCACACGAGGTTATTAACCAGTACTTTGACAGTACATGGCTTCTTGGCTTGTCCTTCAGACCGAGCAACACAAGGGCCTGCAGACAACACACATGCCCGTTGAGTCTGGCATGATGACTGGCAAACCCAACCACCTCCGCGTGTCATAAAAATTGTTACATCATTGCTTGCCTCACCTACCACTTTCTGCAGCATCACCTGCACGGAACTCAACCGGTGAACCAGGTAGTCCGCGCAACATCTCCTGCTGTGACCAGCGCTGTAACCATGGCGACAGAGCTCGAGGAACTCATTCAATTTATAGATGATAACCGAGTGGAGGTACGTCTACTCCCGTGGCGCTATGGGCGGCGTGCTTCTCTCGGTCGGCTGCGACGTTTCATTGTCCATCGCCGCCGCAGGTCCGAAACGCAGCGGCGGACATTGTCGCTGGCCTAACAGCATCACCAGATGGAATTGAAAAGTTAAAAGCAGTACAGCGACCCTTGATCATCAAGCTGTGGCGAGCTGTCGGTTTGGGCGGGGAGTCGTCGCGCAAGGCGCTGGTCTCCCTGGTCAACCTCAGTCATGACCCTGCAGTTGCTGACCAGCTCCTACAGCTCGGGGCGGTCAACCGCGTGATGGAGCTCATTCGGGAGAATAGCTGCCCGCACGTTGACTTGCTGGTGGGTCGCAAGGGCCTGCTAAGACACGGCGTGCAACACGCGTGCCACTATGCGTCTCACCCCGTCTCCCGCCTTGTGCACGCCCTAACACGTCAGAACGTTGCCCCCTTGACTCACGCGCACCGATTACCTGGCACCTCCGCAGGCTCAACACCAGAGCTTGTGCTGCGCAGATTTGCATACCCTATGCGATGGCGCCACCCCACCGGTCTCCAGCTTCCAACCCCACTCCCCAAAGTCCCGAGCCCAAACTCCCACGATGCCCCCCAACCATGCCCCATATCTTTCCCCAGTCCAGCCTGCTCGCCAACGTGACCATCAGCGAGGCGGGCTGCCGGGAGCTGCTGCAAATCGGCAAAGGCAGCCTGGAGGGGCTGCACATGTGAGGAGGCTGGGGGTGTAAGCAGACAGCGGCAACACAGCTGGAACGCAGTAATGTCTGTTGCCTGCAAGTGATGAGAACGGGTGGGGGTAAAGGTTTTAGGGTACGGGGGCTGAGGATAGCCCAGGGGGGCCGGCACAAGTGGAGGGGGTTCACTACGGCAGGGGGGCGAGGGCTGCAACAGGCTTGGTCCGGGGATGCTGGGGTGGTGCTTGGGTTGGACGGCGGCGTACGTGCTATTGGACGAGGCAGACCGGGACCGCGAAGAGATGGGGAAAGGAGAGGAGCAGTGGGGTATGGGGCCAGGCAGCACTGCCCATGGAGTGGTGTGCAGGGTGGCAGGGGAAGGGCGCCTTGGAGGGCTTTCACGTGTGGAAGTGAGAAGGGGTCGAAGTTGCGCAGGCCTAGGGGTGCAGGTTTGGAGGTGGAGTTCTAGAGGTGCGGATCCGGAGGTGCGGACGCGGAGGGACAGATTTGGAGGTGTAGGCTGATACGCACCTGGCACAGGGGCTAGGGTAAACGGACCTCGGCAGCAGCGTCCGGCACGGTTGTGGCTTGTGGGGTAGGAGGGAGTACCATCGGAGGTCCGGGCAGCGAGACAGTACCCTGAGGCGAAGGCAAGCAGTGCGCGGGGCGGGGAGAGCCTGCCAGCTGCTCTGCCCTCCGTTTACTGCTTTGGAGAACTGAGAGGCCGCAACTGGACGATTCCTTGGCACTCCTGTTGGCTGCTGGGGGTTGAGCAGGTGGTGTACTGGGCAGCGTACACCCTACGCAGCTGCGGCACCCACATCCGACCGCCAACGCCCCTGCGACCCCTCCCCGGCATGTGTCTACTTCGAGCTCCGCAGGGCTGTGCTGCTTAAGAAGTTCGTGTCCGGCGGCATCGCGCTGTGCCCAGGGGAGCCCGACCCCTACGAGCACGTGGCCTCGGTGCTGACCAACGTGACGCGCATCAAGGAGGTCAGGGGGGTGGGGTCGGGGATCGGGGGATGGGGCCGGGGGTCGGGGAATGGGGTTCCAGTTGACTTGCAGTGACCTGCGTGACGAGGTCAGTGAGGTACGGGGCCTAGGCCGGTGACCTAGGTGTCCCAGGGTCCTGGGTGTGCATGCCGAGGTGCTGGAGTGCGGGTTAGCCAAATGACTGGACGAGGAGCAGCAGCTTGGCGCACGTCAGGTGTGCTGGTCACGACGCAAGGGGACCTGCGGCAGTCAGGGGTTAATACACGGGTTGTTGTGCGGGACGCCCCCTGGCCCGCACGGTTGGCCAAGCTTCCTTCCCACGCCGTTCTATCGGGCTGAGGGCGTGTCTATGCCCCACCACTATGTCCTTTTATGCTGATACTCCACCGCAAACCAACATTCCGCCGGTCTGCTAAACAACGCACACACATACCACTCGTTTCACTTTATAACAGGGTGTCTTTGCTGCTTCCGGTGCTCTCTCCGCAGGCCCGCGCTCTGCTGCTGCAGCCCGGGCGCGGCCTGCTGCAGGCGCTGGTGTCGCAGCTGCAGTCGTGGAACTCCCTCCGCCGGCTGGGCGCGTCGGGGGCCATCAAGAACTGCGTCATCTCCGCCGAGGTGCGTGTGCACGTGCGTGCACGTGGCTGCGACAAGCGCGACACAGCGCACCCAATGCATGCGTGCAAGCCGATAGAGCGGGTTCCGAGTTCCCGGCATTCACGCCCATGTAGCTTGAGCCCCAGCCTCACCCTGATTCCTCATCCCCGCGCAGCCACCCCATGTCCTGGCGTCCGCAGCCCCTCAATGCACTCCTGCATGGACAGTTGACACCAGACGAGCAAACACAAGCCGAGGCGCCGTGCATGGACAGTGTGCACCCGCTCTAATGCGTCCACACGTTCTCAACACGTCTCTGGCCTTCTGTTTCCCCCATCTCCAGGAGGACGGCGCGCTGGACGCAGTGCTTGACTCCCAGTTGTAAACGGACGCTCTTATACGGCAAACACCCCGGTAGTGACTGCCCCTCCTCGAATGTAACACCCTATTTGGCGCTCGACGCGTTCCCTCCTGTTCCCCCTGCCCAGGAGGACGGCACGCTGGAGGCGGTGCTGGAGGACCGCGAGGCGCTGCGCCACGTGCTGCGGCCCATCAGCGGTCAGCAGCCCCAGGAGAAGGAGGACACGTGGGTGGGGGCGCGGGCGGGCCTGGGGCTGGGGTCGTGGGCGACCCATGGGTCATGCGTGGCAGTTTTTCTGTTGTACGGAGCGTCTCAGCACCAAGAGAGGCAGGGAGGACACGTGGGTTGGGGTGCGGGAGGGCCTGAAGTCGGGGCCTGGTGCCGGGTTGCGGGTGGGCCTGGGGCTAGGGGCGTACTGTGAAACATAAAGCATGCATGGCAACGGTGAAATCTGCATGGCACGTCGCAGCGCCTGGAGAGGCACGGCCGGCACTTGGGTGCGGGGATGCGGTTTATGCGCGGCCGTAGGGCGGCGGGCACCTTTGGTTTTACACCTGTTCGAGCTCGTGGGTGCGGGTTGGAGGTGTGGGCGTCGCACTGTGCGCTGGTAACCTCAGCACCTGGAACAGAAGGCGTGTGGCACCAGAGCCATGGGGCTACCCTCTCGCGTCACGCCCCCTGCACCTTGCGTGGCAGCAGAAGTGTGGGAATGGCGTACCGGACCAAGCTCCGCGAACCTGTGCCGTACTGTGCGGCACCACTCCCCGGCTTACGCAGGGTGCGCGAGTGCCTGGCCGAGGCGGTGCTGGTGCTGGCGCGCACCGACAAGGGCCGCGACGCGCTGTGGGAGGTGGGGGCGCCGGAGGCCCTGCGGAAAGGGTGAGCAGCTGTGCGACGAGCACCAGCCACACACCGCACCCACACCGCGCCATGCTGCGACACATCGCGTTGCAGTGCAGCGCACCAGGCACGCGTCTTGCTGCACAAGGCAACTCGTCCGGATCGGACCGGACCTGTCCGTACGGCCCTGCGCTGCCCACCACTGCACCTGGCTTGCCGCACGCGTCTCACGCCCCAGCACGCGCCACGATCAACGTGCCCATGCAGCATGCTATCGCCTGCCGTGCTGTGCCGTACCGTACCGATGTGTCGTCGTACCGGCTGCAGGTACGAGGACGAGCAGCACCCGGGCGTGTGCGCCGCCATGGAGCAGACGGCGGAGCTGTTCCTGGCCAACTCCACAATCGACAGCGGCCCCGCGGCGCCCATCCTGGGGCTGGCGTCGCAGGCGGCGCAGCAGCAGCAGCAGCAGCAGCAGGGGCAAGGGCCGTAGCAAGGGCAAGGGCAGCAAGCGCAGCGGCAGCAAGGGTAGTAAGGGCAGCAGCAGCAACGGCAATGGCAGTGAGGGCAGGGACATGAGGGACAGGGGAGTAAGCGGCAAGGGCGCTGCGTGGGGGAGAGGGCACCTGGGGGCAAGGGCCCTGGGGGCAAGGGCAATATGGCTGGCCAGGGAGTGGGATGTAGGGAATAACTTGCACGAGCGAACCATTGCTGTGAGCTGGACGTGCGGTTTTCGGTGGGGGACGGTGGAGTGCCTGCCGGTATGCTTGGACATGTATAAAAAGTTCCTAGGACGTAACTGGTGCTGGCGTGTTGCATCTATCATCTTGCACGAGCTTGGAGACACGTTTTGACTACGATAGCTGATGGCCGGAAATGACTGCTGGTCTAAACGGAAGGACAGCTTGGTACTGTTGGTGGGGTTCTGGAGCAGGAACCCTCAGTACCTGACCCCGCCTGTGCACGGTGAGCGGCAACGTTGCTGTCCTCGCAAACCATGCTTGTGAGCATGCCGCGTGTGTGACTATAACATGCATGCTTTGCTGTATGTATGCCGTACACGTTATTCAGGTTTGGTAAACGGGCACTGCTTGACACAGGTGACACGTGCTGTTTGGCACGGCAGGGCGTGGTTGTTACATGGGCTGCCAGGTATTCGCTTTTCACCCCCCAAAAAACAATAACCTGACGGTGTATACTCACCAGGTGCAAATGTAACGGCATGCATGCCCGCGAAATGCGATGCAGGCTACCTGTTTGGGTGCAGTTGGGTGCTCCCCTGCGGTGACGAGATGAACCATGGGGCAGGCAGCAAGCTGACAGCAGCAGCATGCCACTGCTAGGTATGCCTAGGTATGCCCACTCAGGCACACATTACTGCATCGCTCTTGTGCTCCAACGCCTCTCGGCTACGCAGCGACTTTGCCGGCACCCCAGAACAGTTAGCGGCACGTACTTTATCGCACCTGTCCTCCCGCATTTGATCTATCGCAAACTTCAAACTTTGCCATATTTACACACGAGAATGCAAGCCACATCTGGGTTAGTGCAGGGCCTGATGGCATGCCGACGACGAGGCAGCAGCGCGCTGTCAGGCTTGGTAAGACGCGCTCTTTGATTCACGTACCTACATGCTTATGATAAACAAACAGTAGCTCATGTGGTACAGCGGCTGTATGGCTCCTCGGCTTGGGGCTTTGCTCTGTCGGCTCTGCCGGACCCCTCAGGCCCAAGGAGTGCTGTCCAGGCTGGGTCAAACACTTCCGGCCCTTGGTCAAACAGCAAGCGTCAGCGGCGTCACAGCACCCAGTCCCATGCAGCTGGGGCAAATCGTGAAGCTGGAGGAGCTGCTGAAGAAGTCGCCTCAGGAGGTGGCAGACATTTGGATATCGGTGGGTGGGAGGCCACAGGCTACGGGGTATCGTACATAATGGGCTGCGGGAACACCAGCAGCACCAACGCCACAAGCAACAGCAGCCCACAGCGTGAATCGCATAGTGGTGCCGGTACGCCAGCACAATGGCAGGTTGATCGACGTTGTGGCGGGGAAAGGCTACCAGCTGCCACACTGTAGACGCTGGTGTGCTAGGCATGGGGTTCCCTGTGGCACAGTGCCTCACGTCTTCCAAGTGTCAGGGGCAAAAGGCTTACTGACTTTTTGTGCGTCTATCATCTCTCCTCCTGTGCCCCCAGTACCACGAAGACCCCAAGGGCGGTCGGGCTGCGAGCGTCATTAGCGCGTCAGAGTACCACAAGTTCACGCACAGAGCGAAGGAGAGGTGGGCCATGACGGTACCCTCAGTGCTGCTCATTACCATACGCCTGAGCAGCCAGGCTCTTACGAGACATCCATGGAGGCTTCTACGCCAATGCAACCAGATACGGTACTGCAGCTGCCTCATGCGCGTGTGCGATGCGCGTTGCCGCCCTCGGCCTTGTGCACCACAGCCAGCACTTGCACCTACCTGCCTGCCTCGCCTCCCAGGCTCCACACACCCCGACTTCTTGTTTTGCGTGCCTGTACCTATCTCAGGCTCATTATACCTGCGTTCCGCATCGCATTCGCCACCCACAGCCCGCACACGCACCACCCCTTCGCCTCCGGAATGCGCACCTTGTCCCACTGCGTACGGTCTGGTGCTACCAGGGACCCCTCCTGCAACTGTAACCCAACCAACGCCCACGCCTCCACACCACGCCTCGCATTCCAGTCCTTCGTGCACGCTGGACGCTGCCCCTGTTCATACCCACTTTGCAACCTGCCACCCACGCCACACCAAGCCATACCACCAATCTGTCCTGAATGCCCCTCCCGCCCTACCTTTCCTGGCCGCTCCGCCTCCTATCCTGCCCCAGCCCTCAGCCCCATGTTGGTGCGGCCACAACCCATACTCATTCACAACACTTCTATATCGACCCCTTCATCCTAGCTTCCCCCGTCGTCATCCTCCTCTTCCTTCCCCCGCCCCGTCCCCCGCCCCCAGCCCCATGTTCGTGCTGCCGCTGGCCAAGGGCCCCAGCCCCTCGGCCCCCACCGTGACCACCCCCGGCGGGGGCAGCTACGTGACGCTGCTGGTGCAGTGCCAGCTGCCGGTGGTGCTGGTCACGGGGCTGGAGGAGTTCAAGCGGTGAGGCGGGGCCACGGCGCACGGGGATGGGCATCTGTGTGCACGGAGATGGGCATCTGTGTATTAAGGGATGGGCATCTGTGTATCAAGGAGATGGGCATCTGTGTATTAAGGGGATATTGGCCCCGGTGGTGCTGGTCACGGGACTGGAAAGAATCGAAGCTATCATGGATGGAGGGGGCACGCGGGTTAGCACCTGTGTATTAAGGGGTTGGTGGCCCCGGGGTTGCTGGTCACAGGGCTTGGCAGGGTTGGGCGATGGGATACTATCTGTGAAAATTCCGTTGCATCGAGTCGTGTACGGTATGACATTGTGGGAGGCCATGGTGCTTTATGGTCAAGTAGTAGGCGGTTTGGGAACCAGGGCGTTTCACCTGGCATCTCTGTTGCTGGCGGCGTGGGGAGCTTGGGCCACGGGTGTTGGTCGCGGGACCACACGCGTTCTGCAGCGGCGGTGGAGTGGTGATGGCGGATGAGGGAAGGTGTTCGCCCTGTATTCGTCACAGCCGCTGGGCCTGTGGGTTACGGCATAAAGCGAGGAAGGCACTCGGCCCGCGGTGTGGCTAGTTAACGGCATTGGTGCCCTCACTTGCCTGTGCCGGTGCTGCAACGTGGAGTGACTGCCACGTGCCATGGGGGTCACGTCGCTACTTCCGCATGCCCAGTTCCCACCTTCAGGACCTAACGGGCCTGTTGTTTGTGCAGTTGGTGATCCTACTCCTTCCTGGCCCCCGCAGGTACGGGCCCAACGCGCCGCCGCACCTGTCGCTAACCCACTACACGGAGCTGCTGGACTCGCACGGCCTTGCGCTGGTGCGGGGTGACATCATACACGACAAGGGGCTCAACCAGCAGGAGGTGAGGCGGTGTGCGTGCGTACACACGTATGTGTCAGCTGTTGAGAAGGCTGCACGCTGGTGCAAGAGTTTTGCGCTGCTCCTCGGCATGGCATGGCAGGTACTGGTATGCACCGGGGCCTTTGGTTCGCGTAGCGCACGACGTTACACCTGCCGTGTGGTGCCGATGCAGCATGAGGCGAGTACGACTAGCAGTACGCGGGCCAAGGGTCAGCAACACCCTAGGCCTGAGCGCGCGCGGCTGCAGGAGTAACCGTTACGTGCCGCACCGTTTGCACCTTGATCCCCTGCACCTGCACCACGCAGCCCCAGCCAGCCTGCTGGCAAATCGCCGTTGCATTGTGCCCCAAACGCGCTACGCGCAGCAAAAGGCAACATGCCGTCCCTCAAGCCGTGCCCACTCAGCACACCAGCCAAAAAAAAGAAAAAAAAGCACACCAGCCAAGCGGCACCGTTTCCGCCCTCACACAATATGCCTCCGCCCCTTCAAGCTCCAACACCTGCAGCAATGCAATCACACCTCCTCTCTCCTTCCCCCCTGCAACATCCAAACTGCCCCCAGGCCCGCTCGGTGATGGAGCTGATCCGCGCCTTCTACACCTCGGAGGAGGACTATCCCCTGGTGCGGACCTTCAACCACGCGCCCGCCGCCTTCGACTTTGAGGCCTTGCTGAGGAAGCTGGGCCTCACGTCTGGGTAGCTGACTGGAAGTTGCTGGTAGCTACCAGCGGGCGTACATGCATGAGACGTCAAGTCGAGCTAAGGAGCAGTGCCGCAGCTTTTCGCTGCAGATGCATGTAAAACTACCGTACATGCGTGCATCACCGCTCAACAAGCCCGCGTGCTTCTCATCTCAACAGATCAACCCGATATCCAGGCTGACTGCCGTGCCAACAGGCGACGAATCCTTCGCAGCTCGGCTCCATACGTGCTCCATACGTCACATGCGTCGTATGCCTTCTCATGCACTCTCGCAGACATCTTACGCGCCCGCCCCAGTTACTGAAATAGCAAAATTCATCACAATGTGCGTCATTAGCGCCATCCACCAGGGGACCTCTCATGCGAACGGTTATGCGGCTGCGCTATGTGCCAACAGCCTCATGTGTACCCGGGGCGGCCCACCCACGCCACACGGCCGCGCAGCTGCTTCTCACAGATGCTCACAGAGCAGGTGCACCTGCAGGGGGAGCAGCAGCACAGCAGCAGCGCGACAGCAAAAACAAGAGTAATTGAAAGGACGGCCACGTCAGCAGTACGGCAAGGATATGCATGCTGAGAGCGCGCACCTGCGGCGGTCTGCCTTATTCGGTTTCACATGGAAGGAAAGAAGCTACCAGCGAGACGTGGGGCAGGCAGGAGGGTGGCCCGGGAGACGAGAGGCACGCAGCCCCCATACCCCGCTGCCTGCACGAACTACCGCTCTCAGCCCCCCGGTACGTGCACGCCAGTGCAAGAAGGAAACGTTTCTGCTAGAGTGTGCGCCCCTTGTCGACACATGCACCAGGCCACTCGCCGCACCATGAGTAGGAGCTGGAGTGGGAGTTGCGGCGGATGGGGCCGCTTAGGGGGTTGTGGTAGGCCACGGTGGGGTCGTCCTCGTTGACCTCGTTGTCCACATTCTGCAGCAAAGGCACCCAATATTGATGAACTAGTAAGCGTATTCGCACGAGCGGCCCATGCTCAGCTTGGTGCATGAGCGGTGCATGTGTGCAAACGCTTTGGTACTCAGGCACCGGGGCCCTCAGACACACGGATCCAGGAACGTCCCGAGCCAGCTGGGCCTCGCGTGTGTCCGAACCAGCGCTGCGCCAGACACCCAAATGTAGCATAGCGCGCCGTTGCGGCTGCAGCTGCTGGGCAGCAGCGGCAGCAGCGGTCTGCTGTGTGCCAAAGCAGCATCCCGACACACACCACCCACCTGGATGTCTACGCAGCACACCTGCGTGCCGTGGCCACAACAGAAGCAAGCGCGGGAGGTGGTAGGGGTCGTCGTTAGCCTGAGAACTGCTCTTTAAGGAGGGCATAGGCAGCCTCATTGCAGCTCACACGGTGAGATTTGCACCAAAACACGGTCAAAGCCCTCAGACAGCTACGGTGGCGTTACGGTACACTACTGTAAGTCTCGCCGTGCAGACGCCCTGCACATGGGCCAATGCCGTACGGCAGGCGCTAAAACTGCTCACCATATGATCGGACGCTGAGGCGGGGAAGCAGTGGTCCTGACAGGCAAGGGTGGGATGAAACGGGGGTTGATACTCATCCGCAAACCCCTAGGTACCGGTATGTGCATATAAGGAACGCGCTGCTCGCTAGTCCCACGTAGGCTACACGAAGCCGCCGTGTTTGCCTGTGGTAAGGACTTACCATCCGCATTCCCATTCACGGCCGTCATATAGGCGGAATACCAGCGAAACAAGTAATGCGTGCCTTACTGGCTTGCTCCCCTGCCTGCTCCCCTCTCCAGTTGTTCGCTGGCCCGAACACGTGGTGGACCCGAATACCCCTGGACGCCCCGTAGCAGAGACCCTGGCCTCCCGCCTACCGTTTCATCGTCGCGCCAGCCGTGGGGGCTGCCAGGCGTGCGAAGGGTCCCACAGCAACGGCGACCCCCTCGCGGCCAGGCGCACGAGTACTCCGTGGCATTCCGCTCCTGCAGCTCCTTACTGGACACAAACTGCATGTAGAGCGTGACATGCATATGTAATCTTGCAGTATTGTATCTTCGTTTGAAATGATGGGGCAGGCATTTGCGGACTTGCCTCTGCCGCAAAGCCCCGACCGCATGACGCGGTCAAGAGGACCCCGAGAAGCAACAGCGCGGCTCGCATAATAGCTACTTATAGTATGGTGATATGAATAAGCACCATGCCGGCGGGTGTAGCCAGGTGTCGCTTATAACACGTGCATTGGCGTGGACTCTCCCATGACCACTCGCTACGACGCTACCCGTGCTGGCTACCCCTGGTAACACCCAACACGTACTGCCCGCTGCTCGGAAAGGCCATGTAGGGTTCGGCCCCGTGTGAGACAGTCCCTCAGCGCTCAGCAGTCCAGAGGTATTAAAGTGGCAACGGCTGGAACTAACGGTAAAGCCGGGGCCAAGGCCGCATGGGGCAGGATTGCCACGTGGCGTGTCCCCCAAAACCCCACCTGCAAGTATGGAGCAATGCGTGACACTGCGAAGGTACCACACTCAGAGTCACATCGCTGCAGTAACTTGATTTCCTGGCGCAGCGTTGACATGCACAGTGAGTCACACTCGCACGGAGTCAAGCCCCAACAGAACGGGCCGTATCACCCCACACCCGCACACAGCTGCTCGCATCCGCCCGTCATTGGGCTTAACATGGAACTGATTCTACAGGCTGTATATGACCTAGCACACCACACCAGCAACCATAACAAAACACCCGCCTGTCATTGTGCCACGGCCCCTCCGCAGAACCGCGTAGCACCAGTACTCAGCACATCAACGTGCATCCCTCCAACGCAGCCGCGCCGCCCAACCGCAGGACACCCGCACGCAGCGCGACCAGCATATCATGCACATCCGCTCACAGCCTCCCCCTTGCCCTCCTCCCAAACCCCAGCCCATTTGACCACCCCCAACCAACCGCCCAACACGGCCCTCATGACGCTGGCGGTGCCAGCGCCCGGCCGACCAGCTCCGCCTCCTTGGGCCCCAACGGCAGCTTGAGCGCCGCAGCCCTGCCCAGCTGCCCCATCTTCTTCCAGCTCTTCTGCAGAATGTCTACCATCTTGTCCTCTGCGGCCGCCTGCGCCTCGGCCGCCCCCGCCGCCCCCGCCGCGGAGGACGCCTGCAGCTCCGCCAGCTTGGGCAGGAACTCGGCAAACTGGCGCTCCAGGAATACTGCGACACATACATGCAATCGGAACATGGGAGCGCGAAATTTTAGCGCGTCAAGATAAGATGGTCTTGCACACGTGCAAGGGAACATCGGGCGCTTACGTGCTCTGTAGGCCCTTGCCTACACACAGGGTTGGTACTGCTGCGCCAAGCTGCCAACACCACACCCAGACACAGGCACAGGCGCACGTCGCAGGCCACAGGCGCCTACTTCGCAGGTAATATCCCTGGGTCCACGTGCCAGCCTCTCGTGGAGCACCTGCAGACCGTGACTTAATGCCATGTACCTGCCGTTCCACTGGCCCCCATTCCACTGGGCCGCTTCCCAGCCCAGAGAGCCCTGAGCACACAACCCCACCCAGCCGCACCACCTACGCAGTCGCCCTACCCGCCCAGGTACATCGCCAAGCACCCACCCAGGCACAGCGAGTCCTCCACGATCTGCCCCTCCAGCTCCTTGAGCGCGCGCTTCAGGATGAGCGTCTCCACGCGCTTGCACGCCTCAGGGGGGTACCCCGCCTCCGCCATGAGCCGCGTGGTGGTGGCGGCGTGCTGCCGCTTCAGGTCCTCGCGCCACTGCAGGTAGGCGGTGCGGCCCTGGGGGTGGGACACATGGGACACGAGGATGCATGGAAAGATATGAAGCGAAAGGGCGGGGCCTGTCAGGTAGATGTGTTGTTTGCGACGCCCAGGTGCGGCCCTGCGGGCGGGTGCGCAGGGCCGCATGGGACATGGGAATGCATGGAGAATGATGTGGTGAGGACTAAGACCGAAAGTCCATGGCTACAGTTTGATGCGTAGGGGCATAGCCACTGCTGGTAGGCTTGCGCGGACCTGGGCGGATACTGTGCACAAGAACCAGGTACAGTGTCACAAGCCACGTGCATGTGCAAGAAGAAGCACCGCCGTGCGCGCCTCTCGCTGCTGCTCCTGCTCGCGGGCCGGAAAGCAACTCTGATCCCTTGGCGCTTCCCTTCCCTTCCAGCCCCCGTCATGGCCAGCTAACCCACACTGGCAGCACCCAGAGCTGTTCCCTCATCCCTTCGTACACCCTCACCATCCCCCCAACCGTACGGCTTTACAGCCTGCCGCCCCACCTCCGGGTAGGAGCTGCGCGGCACCTTCCACCTCTCCACGTGCTGCGCCGCAGCCACAATGAGCAGCTCCTCGCTGGGGGTGTGCCCCGCGTCCTCGCACAGCCGCAGCACCCAGCCGGTGAGCCACCGGGAGTAGGCCAGCTCGTACGGCACCTGCTGCCCGTCTTCCTGCAGCAGAAAAATGGGTACGGATGAGTTTTATGGCAGGTGGGTAGTGGTGCCCGTCCCGGCAGAAGCATAGGCAGTATGGCAGCACGGGCAGACGGGAGTGGGCCATGCCTGATGTGCTGGCAAGGACGCTGCATACGAACAGCAGCACCAGCAGGCAGGTCAGCAGGCAGCAGCACCAGCAGCAAAGATTGGCGATGGCAGCGTGGATTGGATAATGCAGAGGTTTGTGGTCGGGCGTGCCGGTGTGTCGGTTAGTGCCGTGCAGGTACACGGCACATTGTCGACACGTGGCACTTGGAATGCACACTGCTCAGGACCATCAACCGAAGCAGGAGAACAAGGCCGGTCCTGTGGTGTCATATTGGAGGACCATTACGAGCAAGTCCATGTGCCGCAGACGGTACTGACAGCACGCGCATGTGTGGACCCACCTCGACAGTGCGTGGGTCCATGCGGTTCAGGGCATCCACTTTGTCGAGCACAACTTGCAGGCGGGGGCTACGTGTGCTGCTGCTGCTGCTGCTGCTTGAAGGGGAAGCGGCGGCGGCAGGTGACAAGTGTTGGTGACGCGGCGCGTGCTGTGGTTGTGCTGCTTGCCACCCTGGTCCGGGGCTCCCCCGAGTCAACGCACTGCGCGCGCTGACTGATAGTTTCCCATAACGGTGAGGGCAGGTCGAGGACTGTTTATGATGGCTATGTGCGCTAATGCTGTGCTGTCGGAGGCACTGTAAAGGCGCCATCGGCATCGGCAGTGCTGAGGCCTGCAGAATACACGTTAATGTGTGTCTATTGCGATACTTTAGTGTAGCTCAAGGGGTAACAGCGAAGAAGGTAAGCACACCTGACCGGCATTGCTCATTGCGAGACTGGAGAACTTACGGTATGGGTACATGCTGAGCCCTGGTTCCTGCACGGCCTCTGCAATACTCTTCATCAGTATCACACAGTTTGAGGATGACCTGCATGAACGTGACTTGTACAGGTCGAACGAGCACGAGCTCACGCGCCTGTTCCAACCAGTTCTCGCGCACCACGGAGTCCTCGTGCGTTTGCCATAACTCTCACAATTTATCCGCGGGTAGCTGTTATACAACAGCCGCTGTGGAGCACTTTCTACTGCCTGCAGGCAGCCCTGCAGGGCCGCTGCGAGCATGCTGTCTGAGTTGCATCCGTGTACATCCCCTGATAACTGAATGCTGTTATTTTAGACTGACATTCATGGATGTGGCACGGTGTAAGGCCGAAGCTGCCGCAGCTGAGCTGCCTGACGTGGCGCTGTGGCATCTGTTTCCCCGCCTGCGTGCGGTTACCCAAAGCAAATGCAAGAGCGCACTGCAGCTGCAACAGCAACGTGAATGTCTGTGGTGGAGTCGGGACGCACGTTGATGTTCTGTGTTTACGCTTGCCTCGGGCGCCGGCCTTCGGCACACGGCGCGGGCACGGCACGTGCCGTTGCGCGTCGGTGCACGCCCTCGCCGCCACCCGCAAACCCCCTTGCACAACTCCCAGCCAACGGCCCTGCACGTTCATCACGTGAACGGTACCCTTTAGGCTATGCCAAACGTCTGCATCTTGAGCCCTGGTAAAACCCTGATGCTGGGATGCAGGCTCAGGCACGCCCATTTGCTGACCGCGTGCGTTGCCCCAGGTTGCCCACTACCACCAAGCGTGCTACGGGACGCGCTGCCGCAAGCTCTTTTGCCTCATGCTGTGCGATGCAATCTTCAACTGATTCCTGTCCTGGCTGACGCGCAAAGCGTAGTTGTAGTCCTGCGCACAGTCCATCGTTACACGGCACGAGACCACGCCATGCTACACTAGCTAGTCCCTTAGCCCGACCTGTTGCATTCTACATCGGATTTCGGCTCTGCCCCGTCACACAACGACTGCTTGCATGTGTGCATTTGCCCCTGTGCGCTCCTGCCCATGGCCATTGGTCCTGTCCTTGCCTCCTGCGGACGTGCACGGTCATGCATGCACCGAGGAAGCACGTGTACCGTATGCGGAGGGAGCGCACATTTGCGCAAATCACAGCGCCTAGAAGAAACAAATTGTGTCTTAAGGAAATTCTGCTTGCTTGCACCTATGTACGTAAGTTCGCGTCAGCTCCGTGCGTCCGTTCCGCAAGGCCCAGGGGCGCAAGCCGCAGGAAGAAAGGAAACAGGAGGAATACCACCACCCAGTTACTGCATCAATGTCATTTTTTGCCAATGCGAGGGGCATCCTCTGTGTTCGTCACGTCCCATAAGTGTCCCTTGGGTCTCTAACTTGAACCCTTCCGCGCGCCCTGTCAGGGCCAGCCTGAAATGCCATAGTGAGCTGCTAAGCTCCACTGCATATGCCAACTGGTTGTGTTGAGCACCTCAACAGCATCCTGTAATCCCAAGGATTTGTGGCATTGCACTTGCTTTCGTTCTCCGAGGCCTCTGCCGCAAACCCAACGCTGGAAGCCAAGCACCCCAACCAGTCGTTGACGCGGCCCAAATGATTGTCAACCTGTAGACCTTGACTTCCGAACACGGCACGCACACAACAACGTGCATCCGTCTCTACTGACGCTGCGTGACTCTGCCGTTCGCCTGTACTTCCCCCTTCCCTTGGTGAGATGCCTTTCCGTCCCATAACGAAAGGCTTTCTATCCTCAAGTGTTGTGCTTGGCCTATGCCAAGGTTGCGTCCAAACGTTGGGCCTTGTCACAGCCAGCACGGTTGGCCACCTGGCAGTGCACGACCGCTATGCATTTACACACATAATACATGATGGAATAGAGGGTTGCTCAAGTTGATGTGTTGAGGCCGACGTCCGCTGTCGTCCTTGGTGCCCACTTGCACCTGTTGCTTCGTCCAAGCGACGCAAATTTGATCACACAGTCGTCGCAGATTGCCGCATTGCACTTTGTCGACCGCTGTGGGCCTTGAGCTTGTGCGCAGCCGGGTAGGTCATCGACGCACATCTCCTCGTACGCACAACTGGTGACGCGTACAAAAGCGAGACCAGCCTCTGAACAAACAGTACTTCCGACTTGATGTTTTGCTTCCAGGTTCACAACGATACCTACGATAACACCTCCACAACAAGTACAAGCCTGTGCACGCAACCTCCTTGCGAGCTGTGCTGGGCCCGCCGCGCTTAGCCCCACCAAGCCCATTGCGATTGGGACAGAGAATGAGAGCATTTTCCGTGGGTTCTAGGGTAAGAGGATTGCTCATCGCGCCTCTGACAGCTGTTGGCAGCCTGAGTCAAGTCATAACAGCCCAGCTGCCGGGACCTGCCCCGCAGGAGTTGCCTACCTTCGGGGATGCCGGCAGGAGCACTCTACGCATGAGCAGTGGTGTAAGAAGCTGTGCATCAATCAGCCGACAAGTTTGCCGGCCGGTGCTGCTAGCCCCTGGCCCGCGGTCGCCGAGGTGGGTCGGCATTTCAGCTTGCGAGACCGCCCAGGGTCTTCAGCCGGGATCAGCTGGGCAAGCACGCATATTGAACAGCATATATGTAGCGCGTTTAGCCTCGCTACCTCAAGGCGTTGGGTGCCTTTTGCGTGATGGGATGCAGCGACTGTGGCCCGGCCCATGTCCGTTGCAGGAGGCAACGGTCACGCCTTGTCACAACCAACTTCAAGCCAAATGATCCTCATCAAGAGGAAGCGCCGGTGGTCCGGCCCAAGATCGTGCGTCACCCACTCACTGTGCGTTTTGGGCGAATGGGCCAAAAGCTGTCGACAACACTGCATGAACTTCATACGGATCAACTGACAATAAGTTTACATTCTTCTACAGGAGGATGCATACGCGGGCGCAGGGGCCTCGGAGACTGCGACGCAGGAGGTCCTGTTCCACGGCGGCGACGGCAAGGCGAAGGTGCGCTTTTTCCGTGCTGCCGATACCCTGGGCGAGAATCTCACCCTTCGTAACCAGCTTCATCCAACAAGCTTATCAGTGTCTTTTCTTTTCGCAGCAGCACCCACTCCTGGGCTCGGCTGCCAACGCCGCGCGTCAGCTGGTCCACGTGCTTCGCAGGCCGCGCGCCCTGCTGCGCGCCCTCGTGCGGAACTCCGCCGCGTACGGGTAAGGCATCGATTCTGCGCCATGAAAGCTGACTTCTAGCCGAGCGTACATGTTTGCCTTCGCAGCATTGGCAACGGCACTGCGGCAGTGCTGCTGCACGCCCACATGCTGCAAAACGCACATGCATGCATGCCCCATCTCCGCTCGTACACTGCCACCATGTTGTTTTACTTTCTCCATGCAGGCTGCCCCTCATACTGGCGTACTTGGCGCGCCAACCACTCCAGTCCTTCTGGACAGCGTACTGCAGCGCATTGGATACCTATCCCCTCCTCATCAAGATAGCAACGGGTAAGGTCCTCAGCGCTCAGCCACATACGTTGGTATCTACCTGTGAGTGGGGCCAGGTGGTGGGGCCCACAGCGTTAGCGGAACCGCAAGGAGCCCGTGGCTGCGGGCGTTTGCTAGGATGGCGTTGTCATCCCGCTCGCTGGCCCTTGTTTGCATCCCCTGACCACAGCCTTGGGCATCGTACCAGTACCCGCAGCAATGCACGCTGCCATATTGAGCTGCGGTGCACTGCTCCCCCATGCCCTTTGGTAATACACCCGAGCGCCTTCGACTGCCACTGCAGGTATCGTCGGCACCACTCTCGGGGACTACATCGCGCAGCACCTGAGCCACCAGAAGGAGGCAAAGGAGGCACACCAGCGTGGCGAGTCCGCTCCAGCTTTCACGTTTGACGCCGTGCGCACCTCGCGCCTGGTGATCTACGGAGCCTTGGTTGGGACCCCCATCGGACACGCTTGGTTCAAGCTCCTGGACACGGTGAGTGCTACCCTTGCGTAACCTACCGTGTACCTTGACATTAGGTATAGGCTTTGCTACTGGTAGGGGCTGGCACCGTACAGCACGAGCAAGCTTGTCACGTTCACAGCACGATCAGGAGCTACCCAGTGGTGTCAGCGTATCCCTTGTTCGTTTCTACCCAGGTGTGAGCACGTGTACCGATGCTATTCCGCTTCCTGCGCCTCTCCTTGCCGCTGTCCTGTTGTGCTTCCCCACACGCAGCACATCATGCCCGAGGCCATGACAAGCCCCGCTGCGGTGCTGACCAAGATGGGCCTGGACCAGCTCGTAGCCTGCCCGCTCCTGACTGCCACCTTCTTCGTCGTCATGCGCTGCTGGGAGGGCCACCCGAACGACGCCCTGGCCTACATGCGTGGCAAGATGGGCCCGACCATGAGCGCCAACTACATCTTGTGGCCGCTGGCGCACATCATCAACTTCGCATTCGTGCCGCCCGCTCAGCGCATCCTGTACTGCAACGCTGTGGGCGTGCTGTGGACCGTCATCCTTTCCACCATCCTCAACTCTCGGCCTGACGAAGGCACACCCGTGGCGGTTGCCACTGCGTCAGGTGGCGGCGGTGGTGGCGGCAGCGGGTCGGGACCTTCCAGCCCGCCGCGCCGCCACGTGTCGCCTGCGTCCTCGCCGCCGTCGTCACCGCGCGCCCCTCGCTCCCCTCCCCAGTCTCCGCCTCAGTCCCCATCACGTGGGCCGACGGAGGTCATCCCCGGCCTAGCCACAAGCGACCTGGGCGAGGAGGCATGGGGCAGGTCGTGCGCCTGGGGCTACAAGACAAGCGACTTCCGGCCCCAGCGGGCGTCCGCCAAGATTGCGTGGTCCCTAAGCAGCAGCTCGCACCACGGGGACGCCTAGGTGTGCCCGCCGTCCACGCTTTCCGCTACGGCCTAGTAATTGCAGCTGACGGACTTGTGTTGGGCTAGCAGGGGCCCACGTGTGCACTTGTATCAATGTAGCAGTACCGAGAGTGTGTGGCTGATCCCTCGCTCAGAGTGGTGGCAGGAATGGCCAGACTTGAACCACCGCAATGGTGGAGGGTACGCACTGTGTGATAGGGGGTCCCCGTAGGTCGCCCCGCCCTTTTTGTGGGGGGGGGGGTGGGGGGGTGGGTGGGGGGGGTGGTGGGGGGGGGGTGGCGTGTGAGGGGTGAGTCGGTTGGTTGGGAGGAGACTTGTCGTCTGCATTCGGTTTCTGGGTTGCTGCTATGGCTAAGGACCGTGATCAACTGTGCATAACCTCAGCTCGTTGTATGGCACGAATTATGTACGTTGCAATACATGGGGCCAATGGATACCGGTAACTTTGGCGGGCCAAGCGTGGGACCGTGGGTGCAAGGTGTTGTACGGGTATGGTGGGCTGGCGGTGTTCATGTGGCGCATGAACGTTGGTGTACACTAGCTACGTCTGTCAAGCTGGCAAAAATCAAGTTGTCCGCATCTGCGTCACGCGCATGCACTTGTTGTACACAACGGTAGGGGCTGGTAAGAAGCCGCAAGTAAGCTTTGAGCACTGAGGGTCGCACGCACCTTGGTGGTGTGTAATGTGGAGCCAAGGCGTGGAGCCCAGGCACTGTGGGAACGTACTCTTCCCCAGGTTTGGCCCCCAGCAGGGTCATTATTCAAGGGATGTTCGTACGTGTCCACGCCTTTCGTCCCCTGTTGGCGTGCCCCTGCCACGCCTATAGTGTTCACGTTCTGACACTTTTGTGACTATCTCTTACAAGCCGTCCCAGGAGGAGATTATTGGAGGGAAAGTAGGAGTTCATTAGTTGTATAGATTGTTGTGTTGAGACTGCAGAACAGGGGCGGTTTGCACATGCAAGCATACAAAGTGCGCGCAGGGCAATGATGAAGGCCTTCAGCCGTGCCGCCAGTGATGGTGGAAAGGGCGTGGAAAGTTGTACATGAATATGTATGTATGGGGCCCTAACCTGGAAATGCAGGTGGTGAGGCGCGGCGGAAATGGGGCGTGAGGGGTGATGGGTTCGTTCGTTCTTGGATGGGTTGACAGGACACCAGCAGGGTTGATAAGTCGAGGTGAGGTGCCCCAAATGATAATCAAAGGTTAATGCATATCGTTGTTGCACTACTCAACCGTACTTTGTTGTTCTGCAGGTGAATTGGCAGTGTACAAGCGCTGTGGAGGGAGGAGACGACGCCCGGACAGACCGGCGGACGCAGCGCAGGGCCGCAACCTGGGTTTAACTGAGGCTGTCTGAGCGGAACTGTGCGAAACTGAGCGTAAACGAGCGAAACTGAGCGTAACCGAGCGTGACTGAGCGAAAACGAGCGAAACTGAGCGTACACGAAATATTACCAAAAAGCCGAGCGTTACCATTTCCCAGGAACACGCACGTTGCGAACGTTCGTGGCGTGTTGTGGTCAAGTGCCAGACTGGAAAAGGCGTGTGATATGCTGTACTGGTCAACGTAGTGTAGAAAGCGCGAAGCGGGAAGGATGAGCATGTTGTTGCCGAGCGTGCATGTGGCGGATGTTCCTGCAGGTGACATGCGCGAGTATTGTTCCATGGTGTCACAGAGGATTGGGGCTCTGATCGGTCAGGTGAACGGCCTACCAAGCGAGGTGAGGCGTGTGTTGTCCGCGTCCGAGACGTGGGCGTTGGCTGCAGGGCAGCTGAGCCACATGGGGAGCATTCCTTGGCAGGACCGCGAGCGATACCTTGTGTCCGTTCGCCCACTTGTTGAGCGCCTGTGGTGGCACGGAAGGATGTTCAGGGATGCAACACACGCGCAAGCTAATGTTGCCAAGTTATTGGCGCTGGACCAGGCGCTGGCTGCAATGTCGCTGAGGAGGTGCCAAGAGTATGATTTCACGGTCGGGAACTGCCTGTACGACTCCATTGCGCATGAGCTGCGCCGCATTGGTGCTGGGGACGAAAGCGCATGGTCGCTGCGGCAGCAGGGGGCCGGCTGGGTCCGTCATGGCATGGAGGTGGAGGCAGCAGCAGGTACCCACGAAACAGCTGCTCCAGTCAGCGTGTTCTTGGACTCCCTAGCCGGTCCAGGGGAGGAAAGGATGGCTGCAGTTGAGCGTTTCTGTGTTGGCATGGAGGGGTCCGCATGGGGAGACAGCAACAGCCTGTACGCTGTGGCACACGCCATAGGGGTGAATGTGGAGGTGTGGGACCGTGACGTTGGCGGAGTGGTGGATCGCATCATAGTCCGGTTGGGTGGGCACCTCATAGTGGTGGCGCGTGTGGGGGAACACTACGAACCTGTGGTTCCCATGAACTGGAGGCGTGGGCAATGCATGGCAGGTGCAGCACAGGTGCAGCGCCCCACACCAGACCCTGTGCCTTCCAGGGCCATCCTGTGCACTACTGCAAGTGCTCCGGTGGTGCAGCAGAGTGCGTGGGTGGAGGTAGGAGGGAACACCAGGCATGGCACATTGGTGCCGCGTGTGGAGGGAGGTGGCCAAACGATGGGCCGCTGCAACGCAGTACAACGCAGGGTGTTGAAGAAGGCATTGGAGGACTGTGAAGCAGAGGTTCCTGCATGGGACATGCTGTCTGTTGAGGACAAGAGCGACCTGCTGGTGAAGGGGTTAAAGAATGTTGCAGGAATTCATGCTGTGCCATGGACCAAGGTGGTGGGGTTTGTCCGGGCTTACACGCTTGCAGCAGAAGGGAAGCATGCTGGTGTCGATTCACGGGAGGCAGGAAGCCGGGAAGCCACATGTCACAAGGGCGGCAGTGCGGACCAGGCCCACAGCCAGCCTGCTGGACGTGCAGTGCACAATGGTGTGATCCATTCAAGCACTCCACCACAACAACCACCTGTGAAGGCACACAAGCACGCACCAGCTGACAAGGAGTGGCGCTGGTCAAGCAGGCGGCGTGAGCTGGTCCGGCGCATTGTGCAGCAATACGCAAACACACACCCTCAATGGTGCCGGTTGGGTTGGGCAGAACGCACACAACTGGTGTGGGTTGACATACAGGGCGAGGTGCGGATGGGCAATCCACCAGAACAGAAAATTGTAGAGTTCATTCAGATGGAAGCACAAGGGGAGCCTGGTGAAGCTGCGCAAGACGATAGTACTGTGCACCAGGGTGTAGATGGTGGCCCGGTCAGCAATGGCACTTGTCTAGGGGAGGAGGACGCCGGCACGCAGCCATGTGCAAGTAAGCAGCATGTGAGTCTGAAACCAGCGACAGGGGAGCGTTGTCAGAGGCGGCGTTTTGTGTGGAGCTTAGAGCGTATGTCTGTCCTGCACCATGCCATGACCGTTGCAAAGGCAACACTTCCTACCTGGGAAACAATGAGATTAGTACAGCAGACAAAATGGCTTCTGCAGGAAGTGAAGAAGTCTGCCTGTATGCAGGGCATATGCAGCGCGTCATTGCGTTGTAAACTGTCCCGGTTGAAAGCGGCTGCACCTTCGGAAACAGCGACTGGGGACGAGGATGGTGAGGCCAGGCAGATGCGTCACGAGTGCGAGGCGGAAGAAGACGGTGCCGCTGGAAGGGTAGAGGCGAGTGAAAAGGGTCGTGGTAACGGGCTGTCGCAGGCTCAAAAGGCAACGGTTTTATTGTACATGGATGAAGGTGTACATGATGTCGTGGGCTGGGCGGCCAGCAGTACTAGAACGCAGGCCACGTGGATCTATAATAAGGTGAAGAGCCTGCGCCATATGCAATGTGTGACTGTCGGTGCAATAGCTCGCGCTGTGTCCCAGGCCCGGCCATCAGGATCTGGTCAGCCAAAGTTTGTGTGGACTGCTGCACGCTGCAACGTGCTAGGCGACGCGCTTGCAGAGGCAGAGAGGGACTGT
>VFQN01000480.1_pt1 | contig 74046 bp, 65 predicted proteins | sample 3512371 | NCBI WGS metagenome assembly VFQN01 (sample SAMN10412370, study PRJNA504923) | tailings metagenome | isolation source: Replicate 2 from Balatoc abandoned mine | place: Philippines: Itogon, Benguet | collected 2017-08-28 | reverse complement strand
CTCGATGTCGCGCGCCACGCCGTCGCGGTCCTGGCGCGTGTAGGCACCCATCAGCAGGTTGTCGTGCACCGACAGCAGCGGGAACACCTCGCGCCCCTCGGGCACGTGCACCAGCCCGCGCCGCACGATGAGGGCCGGGTCGCGCGCCGTGATGTCCTCGCCCTGGAAGGCGATGCTGCCGCGCGACGGATCGATGATTCCCGAGATGGTTTTCAGGATGGTGGACTTGCCCGCGCCGTTGGAGCCCAGCACGGTGGCGATCTGCCCCGGCAGCACCTGCAGGCTGACGCCGCGGATCGCCTTGATCGGCCCGTAGGCGCTCTCGACGTTGTTCAGTTGCAGGCTGGGCTGCGCGGCGGTCTGCATGACGGCGCTCATGGCTGCACCTCCGCCGTGCGGCGCAGCGAGGCCACGTCGTCCACCGTGCCCAGATACGCCTCGATCACGGCCGGGTCGGCCTGCACTGCGGCCGGGTCGCCCACGGCCAGCACGGCGCCCTGGTTCATGGCCAGCACGCGGTCGGACACCTTGGAGACCAGGCTCATGTCGTGCTCGACCATGAGGATGGTGATGCCCAGGTCGCGCCGGATGTCCTCGATCCAGAAGGCCATGTCGCCGGTCTCTTCCACGTTCAGGCCCGACGAAGGCTCGTCGAGCAGCAGCAGCTTGGGCTCGGTGCACAGCGCGCGGCCGAGCTCGACCACCTTGCGCACGCCATACGGCAGGCCCGCCACCTGCGCGTCGCGGTAGTGCGCGAGTTCGAGCAGGTCGATCACCTCCTCCACCTTGCGGCGCGTCTCGCGCTCGGCCGCGCGCACCTGCGGCAGGAACAGCATCTCGCTCCAGACGCTGGTGGTGCGGCGGATGTGGCGGCCGATCAGCAGGTTCTGCAGCACGGTGGCGTGCTCGAACAGCTCGATGTTCTGGAAGGTGCGCGCGATGCCCAGCGCGGCCACGTCGTGCGGCGCCACGCGGCCCAGCGCCTGGCCGTCGAACTCGATCGAGCCGCTGGTGGGCGTGTAGATCCGGCTGATCAGGTTGAACACCGTGGTCTTGCCGGCGCCGTTGGGGCCGATCAGCGTGAACACCTCGCCTCGCTGCACGTCGAAGCTCACGTCGTTGACGGCCAGCACGCCGCCGAAGCGCACGCTGAGGTTGCGGGCCGAAAGAAGAGGTGAAGAACTCATGCCGGGCCTCCGCAGCTTCGTCCGCGCGGCGCGGACCTCGGCTCAGGACACCCGCGGAACTGGCTTTGCCAGGCCGCAGGGTGCGCCCCCTCGAGGGGGGATTCGGCTACACGAAGTGAGCAGTAAACGGGGGTGGGCTTCACTTCAAACGCTCCGACTTGGTATAGGACTTCTGGCGGCGGAACATGCCGCGCCGGTAGAAGGGGTAGAGCTCCAGCCAGGTGCGCAGCTTGAGCCAGCGGCCGTAGATGCCCATGGGCTCGAGCATCACGAAGGCAATCAGCACCACGCCGTACACCACGCTCTGCAGGCCGGCGGCCTGCGCCATGGCGGTGGGCAGCCAGTCCTTGCCCAGCGAGATCAGCTGCGGCATGCCGATGAGGAAGATGGCGCCGAAGAACGCACCATGGATCGAGCCGAGCCCGCCCACGACGATCATCAGCACCAGGTCGATCGACTGCACCAGGCTGAACTGGTCGGGCGAGATGTACTGCATCTTGTGGGCGTACAGCGCGCCGCCCAGCCCCGCCAGCGCGGCCGAGATCGCGAAAGACATGAACTTGTAGCGCGCCAGCTGGATGCCCATGCTCTGCGCCGAGATCTCCGAATCGCGGATGGCGACGAAGGCCCGGCCCGTGGGCGAGCGCAGCAGGTTGAGCACCAGCAGCGTGGCCCCCACCACGCAGACCAGGCACAGGAAGTACAGGCTGCCGGTGCTGTCCAGCGGCTGGCCGAACACCGACGCGCCCACCACCGACTTGCCGGCGTTGCCGCCGGTCACGCTTTCCCAGCGCGCCAGTACTTCCTCGACGATGAAGCCGAACGACAGCGTGGCGATGGCCAGGTACATGCCCTTGACGCGCAGCGCGGGCAGACCCACCACCACGCCGACGGCGGCCGACAGCACCATCGAGCACAGCAGACTCAGCGGCAGCGGCCAGCCGCGCGCGGCCAGGTAGGCCTCGGTATAGGCGCCCACGCCCATGAAGGCCGCGTGGCCGATGGAGAACTGCCCGGTGAAGCCGGCCAGCAGCATCAGGCCGACGGCGACGATGGCGTAGATGAAGACGAAGGTGAGCTGCGCGAGCCAGTATTCGGGCAGCGCCCACGGCGCCGCCAGCAGGCACACCATGAGCAGCGAATACCAGAAGCGGTGGCCGCCGTGGCGGGCCAGGTCGATGTCCTGGTCGTATCGGGTCTTGAAGATGAAACGCATGTCAACCAACTCTGCTCATGGCGCGAATCAGGGGTGGAACACCGCGGAACCGGCTTTGCCGGGCCGCTGGTGTTGTCCCCTGCAAGGGGGTTGGCGAAGCGACACGAAGTGCGCGAAGACTGGGGGTGTGCGTCATGTCTAAACCTTCTTGCGGGCGCGTTCGCCGAACAGGCCGGTGGGCTTGACGGCCAGCATCAGCAGCACCACCGCATAGGGCATGACGTCCTTGAAACCTTCGGGCAGGTAGAAGCCCGAGAGCGACTCGACGACGCCGATGATCAGGCCGCCCACGATGGCACCCGGCAGGCTGCCGAAGCCGCCCACGATGGCGGCCGGAAAGGCCTTCAGCCCGATGAAGCCCATGTTGGCGTGCACGAAGGTGACGGGGGCCAGCAGCAGGCCCGCCACGGTGGCGACGGCGGCCGCCAGCGCCCACACCAGCCCGTTGAGCCGCTGCACCGGAATGCCCATGTAGTAGGCGGCCAGCTGGTTCTGCGACGAGGCCTGCATGGCCACGCCTACGCGGGTGAAGCGGAACAGCAGCCACAGCGCACCGCACAGCAGCGCGGTGGCGCCGATCACCACCAGCTGCTCGGCGCCCATGGTCACCGGGCCCAGCTGCACCATCACGCCGCGGTACGGCACGCCCAGCGTGTGCGTGTCGGTGCCGATGCCCGGCACCATGGTGATGCCGCCGCGCAGCACGTAGCCCACGCCGAACGTGAGCATCACGATGGAGAACTGCGGCTGGCCCAGCACCGGGCGGATGATGGCGCGCTCCAGCAGCAGGCCCAGCAAGGCCATCGCGACCACCGAGGCCAGCGCGGCCAGCCAGAACGGCCAGCCGAACAGGCCCATGCCGGCCAGCCCCGCGAACGCGCCGAGCATCATCAGGTCGCCCTGGGCGAAATTGACGGTCTCGGTCGCCTTGTAGATGAGGACGAAGCCCAGCGCGATCAGGCCGTACACGCAGCCCTGCGCTATCCCCGCCACGATGATCTGCAATACCAGCAAAGCTTGTGTCTCCTGCGCTGCCCGCGTCGGCCCTGCGGTGTCGCCGGGCGCACGATGTCTGTGATGGGTGCAACCTTAAGAACCGCCCTCCCCCTCGGTATCGTCGTATCCGACGATCCATGCCGCTGGGGGGTGCAGCGGGCCTAGGGCTTTCCCTCGGCCGCGCCTGGCACCAGGGGCGAGCCAGAAGCGAAAAAGCCCGGCGCGCGGGCCGGGCTCGGGGGCGCAGCGGCGTGCCGCGCGGCTTACTCGACCGCCTTGTAGGTGGCGCTGGCCGGGTCGGCCTTGAAGAGCGAGAGCTTGGGCGCGGCCAGGTGGTTGGTGGCGCTGAAGCTGATGGGCGTCATCACGCCGGTGTCCAGGTTGCTCACCTTGGCCAGCTCGGCGTTGGTGCAGTCCCACGTGAGCGCCTTGCCGCAACGGCTCATGGCGTCGATCAGCGCGCGCGTCGAGGCATAGCCCGTGAAGGTGTAGCGGTTCACGCGGCCCAGCTCGTCGGCCGAGAGGTGCCTGGCCAGCTTGTCCATGAAGGGCTTGGACTGCGCCGCGTTCTCCAGGTACACGTAGTCGACCGTGTACACGGTCTCACCGGCCGAGCCCATCATCTTGGCGCTGGCGGGCACGCGCGACACGTAGGTCACGCCCACCGGGATCTTGTGGCCGATGCGCTCGAGCTCCTTGGTCATGGTGATGTTCTCGCCCAGCACGCCGCCGGCCATCAGCGCTTCGGCGCCGGCCTGCTTGACCTTGAGGATTTCGGACGAGAAGTCGGACTGGCCCTTCTTGAAGACCTGCGTCGAGACGACCTGCAGCTTCTTGGCCTTGGCGGCGCGCTCGAAGCCCTGGCGCACGTTCTCGCCGTACTCGTCGTCCTGCGAGATCACGGCCCACTTCTTGCCCGGATAGCGCTCGGCCATGCGCGAGACCAGCTCGTCCACGGCATCGGCCATGTCGTAGCCCACCGCGAACACGTTCTTGATCGTCGGCTTGTACAGGCCTTCGTACGTGGTGATGGGCGCCATCGCCGGAATGCCCGACTGCTTGAGGATGGGCATGGCGGCCTGGGCCTGCGCCGTTCCCGAGATCGAGGTGAAGGCGAAGATCTTGTCGTTGTTGATGAGCTTGCGCACGCCCTGGATGGTGCGCGAGGGCACGTAGCCGTCGTCTTCCGACACCAGGCGCAGCCGGCGGCCGTTGATTCCCCCGGCGGCGTTGACCTCGGCCACGGCGGCCTTGACGCCCAGGTTGTGCGCCACGCCCAGCAGGGCCGGCGGGCCGGTGAGCGGCAGGATGTCGCCGATCACGATCTCGGTGTCGGTCACGCCCTGCTGCTGGGCGGCAGCGGGACCGTAGGCGCCTGCCGCCACGAGTGCGGCGGCGGCGAGGGTGGTGAGTCTCCTGGTCATGCAAGCTCCTTTTTGCGGAATGTGGCCGGTGGCCATCGTTGGATCGGGACGTCGAAATCAGTAGCGCAGCGGCCAGTGCACCCAGGTGTGGCGCAGGTCGTGCCACATGCCGCGCAGGCCGCGCGGGTCGAAGCGCAGGAAGCCGATCACGGCCAGGCCGTAGAGGATGGTCTTCACCTCGTGCGCGCGGGTGGTCATGCTGTCGGCCAGCTGGCCGCCGATGGCTGCCATGAGCGAGGCGAACACCTCGGGCATGGTGAGGATGAAGATGGTGCCGAACACGGCGCCCAGCACCGAGCCGATGCCGCCCACGATGATGATGGCCAGCGCCTCGATGCTCAGCAGGAACGGGTAGCCCTCCACCGACACGATGTTCATGTACATGCCCATCAGCGCACCCGCCACGCCGGTGAGGGCCGCGCTGATCAGGAAGGCCAGCAGCTTGTAGCGCACCAGGCTCACGCCCATGGTGCGGGCGGCGATGTCGTTGTCGCGGATCGCCACCAGCGCCCGGCCCACGTAGGAGCGGCGCAGGTTGAGCACCAGCAGCACCGCCAGCACGGCCATCGCCAGGCAGAACCAGTAGAAGGCGCGGTCGCTCGACAGGTCCAGGCCCAGCATCACCGGCCGCTCGACCATGATGCCGCTGCCCGCGCCGGTGAACTTGCCGCCCGCCAGGATGGTGGCGCTGACGATGTAGCTGAACGCCAGCGTGGTGATGGCCAGGTACAGGCCGTGCAGGCGCAGCGACGGCAGGCCCACGATGAGGCCGAACACCGCCGGCGCCACGGCCGAGAGCACCAGCGCCAGCTCGGGCGGCAGGCCCAGCCGCGTCGTGCCGATGGCGTAGGCGTAGCCGCCCAGCATCAGGAAGCCGACGTGGCCCAGCGAGATCAAGCCGGTGAAGCCGGTGAGCACCATCAGCCCGAGCGCGCCCACCAGCGTGAACAGGATCATCGTGAGGTGCGAGAGCATGAAGTTGCCCACCACCGCGGGCGCCGCCACCAGCGCCAGCAGCAGCAGCACCGTCCATGCCTTGACCGCGGGCGAATCCGTCAGGACGACGAAGTCGCGGTAGCGTTGCTTGAAGAAACCGCTGCGCATCTCAGACCCTCTCGATCCGCTTTTCACCGAACAGGCCGAACGGCCGCACCATCAGCACCACCAGGATCAGCACGAAGCCGGCAATCTCCTTGAGCGTGCTGGGCAGGTAGCCGCCCACCAGGTTTTCCAGCACGCCGATGGCCAGGCCGCTCACGCCCGAGCCCAGCACCGCGTCGAAGCCGCCCAGCACCGTGGCGGGGAAGGCCTTGAGGCCGAGCTCGAAGATGGTGGGCGCCAGCCCGTAGATCACCGCGAAGAAGGCACCGGCCAGCCCGGCCAGCGCCGACGCTGCTGCCCACGCGACGGCCTGCACGCGCGCCGTCGACACGCCCATGAGCCGCGCCGTCTTCTCGTCGGCCGCCACGGCCCGCATGGCCACGCCGAAGCGGCTCTTGCGCAGGAAGAACCAGAACCCCGCGATGGCCAGCAGCAGCACGCCGATCACCGCGATCTGGCTGGCCCGCATGCCGATGCCGCCCACGTCCACCAGCGTGTCGGCGCCCTGCACCGCGAACTTGTGCGGCGCGGCGCCCCAGACCATGGTGACCACCGAGCGCAGCACGACGGCCAGACCCACGGTGACCAGCACCACCGACAGCACGGGCTCGCCGAGCATCGGCCGCATCACCAGCCGCTCGCACAGCAGGCCCAGCACGGCGCCCACCGCCACGGCCACCAGCACGGTGCCGATGGCATTGGTGCCCAGCGTGGTGGCCACCGACCACGAGGTGTAGGCCGTGAGCATGCCCATCTCGCCCTGGGCGAAGTTGACGATGCCGGTGGACTTGTAGATGACCGCGAAGCCCATGGCCACGAGGCCGTAGATGGCGCCGATGGCCAGGCCCGAGACGACCAGTTCGATGAAGTAGTTCATGCCGCGCTGCCGTAGATTTGTTCGAGCTCGCGCGCGAACTTCTTGTTGATGAGGCCGCGGCGCACCTTCTGCGTCGCCGTGAGTTCGCCGTCGTCGTGGTCCAGCTCCTTTTCCAGGAGCACGAACTTGCGGATGTTCTCCACGCGGGCGAACTTCGAGTTCACCTCGTCCACCACCTGCTGGATGAGCTCTCGCACCTCGCCCATCTGCGTGAGCGACTTGAAGGTGGTGTAGGGCAGCTCGCGCTCGGCGGCCCAGCGGCCCACGCTGTCGAAGTCGATCTGGATCAGGCCGCCGAGGAACTTGCGGCCCTCGCCCACCACGATGGCCTCGCGCACGAAGGGGCTGTCCTTGAGCGCGTTCTCGATCTCCGACGGCGCGATGTTCTTGCCGCCGCTGGTGATGATGATGGCCTTCTTGCGGTCGACCACCGTGATCTCGCGCAGCCCGGCGCGCTCGTGCACTTCGACGATGTCGCCGCTGGCGAGCCAGCCGCCGTCGAGCAGCACGTCGGCGCTGCCCTTGTCGTCGAACAGATAGCCGCGGAAGACACCCGGCGAGCGCACCAGCACCTCGTGATCGTCGCCCAGCTTCCACTCGGTGCCGGGCAGCTCGGGCCCGCAGCTGCCGGCCACGTGCGGCCGGCCCGCGCGCTGCACGAAGGCCAGGCCGCCGGCCTCGGTGAGCCCGTAGCCCTGCCCCACCGGCAGGCCGATGATGTCGAAGAACCGCAGCGTCTCGGGCGAGACCGACGCACCGCCGCACATGCGCGTGTGGGTGCGGTCGAGCCCCATGTGGCGCTGCATGTTGCGAAACAGCAGCCAGTACCAGGCGAAGAACTCGGCGCGGTCGGCCGCGCTGCCCGCATCGCCGCGCGCGGCACGCCGGTCGGACAAGGCCCGGCCGCGCCGCATGCCGGCCCGATACAGCGCGCGCTGCAGGCGCCCGCTGTCCTTCATGCGGAACTCGAAATGCTGCTGCAGCTTTTCCCAGATGCGTGGCACGCCCAGGAAGAAGGTGGGCGCGATCTCGCGGATGTTGCTGGCCACGGTGTCGATGGATTCCGCGAAGTTCACCGTGCCGCCGGTGATGAGGTGCAGCACGGTCGAATAGCTGCGCTCGGCCACGTGACACAGCGGCAGGTAGCAGACCGACTCGAACGGCTTGTCCAGCATGTCGCGCGCATGCGCATAGGCGTAGGCGCCATAGACCATGTTGCGGTGGGAGAGCATCGCGCCCTTGGGCGGACCGGTGGTGCCCGAGGTGTAGACCAGGATGGCCACGTCGTCCGGGGTCAGGTCCTCGATCTGGGCGTCCAGGCGCACCGCGGCCTGCGGGTCGCGCGCCGCCAGCTCGCGCCCCAACTCCAGCAGGTGCTCGAAGCTGTGCGGGCGCCCCGGCTCGTAGCGGCGCAGGCCCTTCATGTCCACGCAGAAGATCTGCTCCAGATGCGGCAGGCCCTCTCCGTTGGCCATGGCATCGAGCACCTTGTCGGTCTGCTCCTGGTCGCCCGTGATCGCCACGCGCGCCTGGCAGTGGCGGGCGATGTACTGCAGCTCGGGCCACGGGTTGGTGGGATAGATGCCGACCACCTGCACGCCCAGCATCTGCGCGCCCATGTCGGCATAGAACCAGGCCGGCACGTCCTCGCTGGCGATGATGATGCGGTCGCCGCGCGCCAGACCCAGGCTCATGAGGCCGAGCGCCGCCAGGCGCGAGCGCTCGTAGTACTGGCCCCAGGTCGCGCCCTTCCAGACGCCGTGCTCCTTCTCGCGCAGGGCCACGCGGTCCGGGTGGGCGGCCGCGCGCTCGCGCAGCATGTGCGGCATCACGGCCTCGCCGCGCAACAGCCGTTCGCTGTCAAACATGGGCAGCCTCCTCTCCGAGATAGGCGGCCAGCACGCGGGGGTTGGCAGCGATCTCCTCGGGCGTGCCTTCGGCGATCAGGCAGCCGAAGTCGAGGACGTAGATCCGGTCGGACAGATCCATCACCACCTGCATGTCGTGTTCGATCATCAGCACCGACACGCCGAACTCGTCGCGGATGTCCAGCGTGAAGCGCGCGATGTCTTCCTTTTCCTCGCGGTTCATGCCGGCGACGATTTCGTCGAGCAGCAGCAGGCTGGGCTCGCAGGCCAGGGCCCGGCCCAGTTCCACGCGCTTCTGCTGGCCGTAGGCGAGCTCGGCCACGGGCTTGTCGCGCAGTTCCTCGATCTCCAGGAACTCGATGATCTGCTCGACCTTCTCGCGCGCGGCGATCTCCTCGCGGCGCGGACGGCCCCAGAACAGCAGCGACTCCAGCACGCTGTAGCGGAAGTGGATGTGGCGGCCGATCAGCAGGTTCTCGATCACCGAGCCATGGCGGAACAGCGCGAGGTTCTGGAACGTGCGCCCGATGCCCAGGCCCGCGTAGTCGGACGAGCGCAGCGGCGCGGTGTCCCGTCCCTTGAAGAGGATCTGGCCCGACGAGGGCGGCAGCACGCCGCTCACCAGGTTGAAGGTGGTGGTCTTGCCTGCGCCGTTGGGGCCGATGAGGCTCACGATCTGGCCCGGCATCACCTTCAGGCTCACATCGCTCACGGCCTTGACGCCGCCGAAGTTCTTCGAGATGCCGCGCACTTCGAGGATGGGGGTCGTGCCGGTGTTCATGACAGCCACCTCTTGCGGCGCTTGTAGTGCTTGACGTCTTTCATGCTGGTGCGCTGGGCGCTGGCGGCGCCCTGGCCGAGGTAGAACTCGCGCACGTCAGCGTTGCGGCGCAGCGCCTCCGACGTGCCGTCGAGCACCACGCGGCCGTTTTCCATGATGTAGGCGTAGTCGGCGATGGCCAGCGCCCGCGTGGCGTTCTGCTCCACCAGCAGGATGGTCAGGCCCGTGCTCGCGCGCAGCTTCTCGATGGCCGCGAAGATCTCGGCCACGATCAGCGGCGCCAGGCCGAGCGAGGGCTCGTCCAGTGCCAGCAGGCGCGGGCGGCTCATGAGCGAGCGGCCCACGGCCACCATCTGCTGCTCTCCACCCGAGAGGTAGCCGGCGATCTGGGTCCGGCGGTCGGCCAGGCGGGGAAACAGGCCGTACACGTAGTCGCGCGTCTCGGCCAGGGCGTGGCGGTCCTGCAGATGCGCGCCGACGATGAGGTTCTCTTCTACGGTGAGCGTGCCGAACAGGCGGCGCCCTTCGGGCACCTGCACCAGGCCGCGCCCGACGATGGCCGGCGCCGAGGCCTGGCCGATCGGATTGCCGAGCCACAGGATCTGCCCCTTCTCGATCTCGCCGTCCTCGGCATCCAGCACGCCCGAGATCGCCTTGAGCACCGTGGACTTGCCCGCGCCGTTGGAGCCGAGCAGCGCGACGATCTTGCCGGCCGGCACTTCCAGCGAGACGTCGCGCACGGCCTCGATGGCGCCGCCGTAGACCACCTGCAGGTTCTGCACGGCCAGCATCGGCCCGGATGGTGTCCCGGCCGGTGTCGGAGAGAGGGTTGCTTGGCTCATCGTTCCTTCTTCGTTGCGACGACGCGGCTCGATCCGCCGGATCGGTCGGCAGCCACAGACAAAGCCTGGACACCATCGCCAGGCCTTCCGTTTTTATAGTCCGACTCGTCGGACTGTGAATGATGCGATTTTGCGGGCTTGATCCGGATCACGATTCGGTGTTTACCCGCAGGGGGGGCTTCTCGCCCCATAGTGCTTGACCGGGCCGGCCCAGGCGGGCGGGCCCGCGCGAAGTTTCGCGGGCTTCGTGAACTGACTCATCGCAGCTGTCTGAGCGCAGTGAGCGAAGTGGACGTAGCGAGTTCTGCGATGCGCCGGCTTTGCGAGCATCGCAGCGCAGTCGGCGCAGCCGACCGCCCACTCTGAGCCCGTACCGCCCACCCGGCTGTGCCATGCGCCGGGCGCAAAGTCACCCCACGCCCCCCTGTAACGCACAAGGCCGAGGCAACCGACCGCGCAGTACCGCACCGGCGCCGCGTATCAACCAACCGCAGCAGCCACCAGATCCTTCAGAGAAGCCGACTCGTCACCGAGCGCAATCACATCGACACGTGCCGCCGCCCCGACCAGCCGTTTGGCCAGCATGAAATCCGCCGGCCGGTTGATCGCGTCGGCGGCGATCACGATGCCCTCGCGCAGGTAGAACGCCGCGAACTTGCGCGAGGCCACGTCGCCGCGCAGCACGCAGGTGTCGTGGCCCTGCGAGAGGCCCACCATCTGCAACTTGAGGTCGTACTGATCGGACCAGAACCACGGCGCCGCGCGCGCGGGCAATGCCTTGCCGCACAGCGTGGCCGCAGCCGCGCGCGCCTGTTCCAGCGCATTGGGCACGGATTCGAGCCGCAGCCTGCGGTCGTAGAGCAGGCTGTGCTGCACCGTGCAGTCGCCGGCCGCGACGATGCAGGGATCGGACGTGACCGCGCCCGCGTCCACCACCACACCGCCATCCACGTCCAGCCCGGCCGCGACGGCCAGCTCGACGTTGGGCAGCATCCCGATGCCGGCCACCACCAGGTCGGCATCGACGCGGCGGCCGTCCTGGCCCACCAGCGCGACGATGGCGGCGTGCGCTGCATCCGGCTGCTGTACGCGCTCGACCCGCGCCACCGAGAAGTCCGTGAGCAGCTCGACCCCCGCCGCGCGGTGGACCTCTTCGTAGAACGCCGACACCTCGGCACCCGTCACCCGCGACAGCACGCGCGGCTGCGCTTCGAGCACACTGACGCGGGCGCCGAACTTCGTGGCCGACGCCGCGAGTTCCAGCCCGACATAGCCACCGCCCACCACGACCAGGCGCGTGCCCTCGCGCAGGCCGCTGCGGATGGCGTCGGCATCGGCCAGCGTGCGCAGGTAATGCAGGTTCGACGGCGCATCGCCCGCCGCCAGCCCCTCGGTCACCAGCGGGCGCGGACGGCCGCCGGTGCATAGCGCCAACCGGGCATAGCGTCGCGTGCGGCCATCGGCCAGGCGGACCTCGCGGACCTCGCGGTCGATGCCAACCACGCGGGCCGCAGCGTCCAGCTCGATGCCGGCCGCCGCGTATGCGGCGGCACCACGCAGTTGCAGCGCCTCGCGCGCCGCCTCTCCATGCAGGTAGGCCTTCGACAAGGGCGGCCGGTGATACGGCAGCTCGGGCTCCTCGCCCATCAGCACGATGGGACCGGCCCACCCGGCCTGCCGGGCGGCGATCGCCAGTTCGGCGCCGGCATGGCCTGCGCCCACGACCAGCAAAGTCTCATCCTGAACCATGGTTGTCCCCTAATCGTGACGCCCACGAATGGCCTATAGTGGCAATTCATAGTCCGTCCAGTCGGTCTAATATCGATGCCGGGGCATGATAGGCCGGCGGATCGGGACTGGCAAGACAGGCCGCGCACGGCCTGCAAGAACGAGGGGATGCCATGACACGGGTACGCGCAGACGATTACGACGACAAGCGCCAGTCGATCCTGGACAACGCCGCGGCGCTGTTCGCCCGCAAGGGCTTCGAGGCCGCCACCATGGTGGAAGTGGCGCAGGCCTGCGGCGCGTCGAAGTCGCACCTTTATCACTACTTCGGACGCAAGGAAGACCTGCTGTTCGAGATCGTCCGTGCCCACATCACGGCGCAGGTTTCCGAGCTCGAAGTCGTGGTGCGCGCCGACCTGCCCGCCGAGCAGCGCTTCGAGCAATTCGTCGCGGCCTTCGTCGAGCGGGGCGCGCATTCACGCAACGAGCACCTGGTGCTGATGAACGACATCAAGTTCCTGGCCGAGCGCGAGCGGCGTGAAGTGCGCAAGCTCGAGAAGCGCATCGTCGACCTGATGGTGGGCGTGCTGCACGAGATCAACCCCGAGCTCATGCCCGCCACGCAGCCGCGCGGCCCCTACGCCATGCTGCTGTTCGGCATGATCATCTGGACCTTCACCTGGTACGAGAAGAACGGCAGCATCACGCCGCGCGAACTGGCGGCGCGCATTTCGCAGCTGTTCGTGCACGGCTTCAAGGGTCAGACCTTCGAGCCGGCGTCGGTGCACCGGCGCTGACGCGCGCGCCAGCCGCGCGAAGCATCAACCGGCCCACACCACACTCTCGTCCAGCGGCGCGCGCGGTGTGCGGAAACCGTTGGCGCGGTGGTCCTCGTCCGACCAGCCGAACGAGATGCCGCAGACGATGCGCCGGCCAGCCGCGATGTCCAGATGCTCGCGCAGCGTGGCGGGATGGGCGGCCACCGCGGCCTGCGGTATGGCCGCGATGCCCAGCGCCTGCGCGGCGAGCAGGAAGTTGGCCACGTAGGCACCGCAATCGATGGCGCCGTAAGTTCCCAGCGCCTCGTCGGAGGTGACGATCGCCAGGTGCGGTGCGCCGAACAGCCGGAAGTTCTCGGCCGACTGCCGCGCCGACGCCTCGCGGTCGCCAGCCGCGATGCCCACGGCGCCATAGAGCTGCATGGCACAGTCGCGCCGCCGCTGCCGGTAGACGCCTTGGTACTCGCGGGGCCAGTCCAGCTCGGGGCGGCCGGGCTGGTCGGCCTGCGTCTGCAAGGCGCTTCGCAGGCGCTCCAGCCGAGCGCCGCTGGCAATGTGCACCTGCCACGGCTGCGCGTTGCACCACGACGCCGTGCGCTGCGCGGCCTCGAGCACGCGCACGATCTGCCCGCGCGCCACCGGCTCCGGACGGAAGGCCCGGCAGCTGTGGCGATCGCGCAGCAAGGCGGCCAGCGTCTCGTAGGCGGACGGGGCCGGCGGCAGCCCAGCGCTGCTCATGCGGGTGGGGCGGCTACCACGCCGCGCTCGACGAGGTGTCCGAATTCGTGGGACGACACACCCAGGTGGGCGCTCAGCACTTCCTCGGTGTGCTGGCCCAGCCGTGGCGCGGGTTGCACGGGCGCCGACTCGCCACGCGAGAAGGACAACGGCAGCCCGGGCGCCAGCAACCGGCCCGCCCCGCCCTGCTCCACCTCGCCGAACAGCGGATTCGCCAGCGAGCAGGCATCGTCCTCGCGCAGCAGTTGCGACACCGTCTGGTAGCGGCCCCAGCACACGCCGTGCCGGTCGAACACCGCGCGCAGGTCGCCGAAGCTGCGGGCGCCGATGCGCTGCCCCACCAGTTGCGCCAGCGGCTCGCGCGCGAGGAAACGGTTGCCTTCCTGCCTCAGGTCGAGCTCGAGCCCGGCGCCGATGCGGGCCACCTCGTCGCCGATCTCCAGCGCGTCGCACAGCGCGCGCCACTGCTTGCCTGTGAGGCCCACCACCATCACACGCTCGCCGTCGGCGGTGGCGAAGTCGTGCCCGAAGGCGCCGAACAGGTGGTTGCCGTGGCGCGGCCGTTCATGCCCCAGCTGCGCCTCGGCCAGAAAGCCCAGGTGGCCGATGGAAGCCAGCGCCACGTCTTCCAGCGCGAGCTTGACGTGCTGCCCCTCGCCGGTACGACGGCGGTGGCGTTCGGCGGCCAGCACGCCGGTGGCCGCCATCTGGCCGCAGATCAGGTCCCACGCCGGCAGCACGTGGTTGACGGGCTGGTCGGCCGCGTGGCCCTGGGGCCCCGTCAGGTAGGGCATGCCCACGCGCGAATTGATGGTGTAGTCCACCGCGGATCCACCGTGCCGGTCGCCCTGCACCGTGAGCTGGATCAGATCGCCGCGCCGCTCGCGCAGCGCATCGTGGTCGAGCCAGCCGCGCGGCGGGAAGTTGGTCACGAGCACGCCGGCGTCCTCGCCCGGCGCGGTGATGAGGGCCATGGCGAGTTCGCGTCCTTCGGGCGAAGACAGGTCGAGCGCCACTGACTTCTTGCCCTTGTTGAGGCCGGTCCAGAACAGGCTGGTGCCGTCGGGTGCCACCGGCCAGCGGTGGTGGTCGAGGCCGCCCGCGAGCGTGTCGATGCGGATGACCTCGGCGCCCATCTGGGCCAGGGTCATGCCGCCCAGCGGCGCGGCCACGAAGGCGGCCGCCTCCACCACGCGCAGCCCGGAAAGCAGTCGGGTATTGGGCATCGGAGTGCTTCCGTGGGCTCAGGCGGCCCGCCGCTCGGGCGTCGCCGCCGGGCTTGCGGCCAGCGCCGCGTCGAGCAGGCTGCGCGCGATCACCTTGAGCGCCAGCGTTTCCTCGGCCCCCTCGAAGATCGACAGCACGCGCGCATCGACGAAGTAGCGACTGACCGGGGTTTCTTCTGCATAGCCCATGCCGCCGTGGATCTGCAGCGCCTCGCGCGTCACCCATTCGGCCGAGCGGCAGGCCAGCAGCTTGACCAGGCTGGCTTCCATGCGCCCGCCGCCGGCGTCCAGCGTGTCGGCCACGGCGTAGGCCAGGCGCTGGCAGGCCGCGTGGCGCGCGGCCATGCGCGCGAGCTTGGCCAGGGTCAGCGGATAGTCGGCCAGCGGCTGGCCGAACACCTTGCGGTCCTGCGCGTAGCGCAGCGCCGCGCGCAGGGCCGCGCGCATCACGCCCGAGGCGCGCCCGGCCGTCTGCATGCGCCCGCCCATCATGCCGGCCATGGTGAAGTAGAAGCCGCGGCCCAGGCCGGCGCGCTCGCCGATCACGTGGCTGTCGGGCACGAAGAAATTCTCGAAGGCCAGGTCGAACGAGTGCATGCCGCGATAGCCGATGGTAGGGATCGCCCGGCCGGTGAGCCGGCCGCCGCCCGCGCCGCCCAGCGCGCCGGCGGGCTGCACGAAGTCGAAGGCATGGCCGTCGTCCGACGGCTTCTCCACCAGCAGCAGGCTGAGGCCGCGATGGCCCGCCGTGCGGTCCGGATCGGTGCGCGCCACCACCATCAGCAGGCCGGCCTTGCCCGCGAACGTGCACCAGGTCTTGGCACCGTCGAGGCGCCATCCTCCGTCCACGCGCGTGGCACGCAGCGCCAGGCTGGCCACGTCCGACCCATGGTCGGGCTCGGTGATCGCGATGGCGCACAGCGGATCGCCGGCGGCCAGCCGCGGCAGCCAGTGGGCCTTCTGGCTTTCGGTTCCGCCCGCCATGAGGGCACGGCTGAGGATTTCGGGCCGCGTGATCAGGCTGCCCGCGCCGGCCAGCGACGCTTCGGAGAGCGCCTCGGTCACCAGCACCATCTGCAGCGTGTCGTCGCGCCCGTCGGGGCCGATGCCGCCGAAGCGCTCGGGAATCGACAGGCCGAACACGCCCATCTCGCGCAGCGGCTGCAGCAGGCTTTCGGGGATGGTGAGGTCGTGCCGGTGCAGCGCCTCGGCCTGCGGCGCCACCACCTCGGCGGCGAAGCGGCGGAAGGCGTTCTGCACCATGGCGTGCTGGTCGTCCAGCACCACGCCGCCCACCTCGCCGTCGGCGGCCAGCAACTGGCGGCCGGCTTCGCTGAGCGCGTCGCCGCCCGCGGCCGCGCGGCGCAGAGCCGCCCAGGCCGCATCGGCCGAGATGGCCGACAGCGGCGCGAGATCGAGGCCGAACTCGAGGTACAGCGCCTCCAGCCGGCTCAGCGTGGCCGTCACGGCATCGACGGCGAACAGCAGCGCGAGGCGCACCTCGAGCTCGCCGCTCGCCGGGCCGAGCGCGCCGCTCCAGTTGCGCGCGGCCAGCAGGTCGGCGCGCGCCCAGGCGATCTCGTAGGCGGCCACCTGGTGGCGGTCGAACTTCGCCGCGTCGACGGCGCCGCCTTCTCCCGCGCAGGCGCGGGCCAGCGCATCGCAGGCCTGGCCGAACAGCGGCTCGAGCCGGTCGAGCAATGCCACGCAGGCCGCCCGGTCGGGGGGCGATGCGATGGAAGAAACGGCGGCGTTCATTCGGTCATCTCCTAGTCGTTGTTCTGTCGCTCAGGCCGGCACGGCCGCGCCCGAGAGTTCGGCCAGCGCCAGCGCCGACACGGTTCGCGCAGTATCGGCACAGGCCTGCGTTCCGCCGTCACCATAGTCTTTCACCGCATCGCCCACGTGCCACACATTGGGCAGCGGCGTGGTCTGCGGCTGGTCGAAACCCGCGCACGAGCGCTGGGCGGGCCAGTCGCCGCGCATCACGCGGATCGACAGCATCTTCGCACCTTCGAAGCCGGGGAACTCGTCGCGCAGATCCTGCAGGGCCGCCTCGGTCTCGCCCTTCTCGTCGAAATCGCCGATGGCCGGGCGCGGCACGGCGTAGGCCACGTACTGATGCCAGCCGGCCGGTGCCAGTTCGGGGCAGGTCGCCGTCAGCTCGCCGATGTTGCACAGGTTGCGCGTGCGGCCGAAGGTGAGCAGGCCCGGGGCGTCGTACAGGCGCTCGCGCGTGGCGAAGTTGATGACGATGTTGGCGGCCGGCTTCGAGGTTTCCTGCATCGCCCGCACGTAGTCGGCGCCGAAGGCCTCGGCGCCGGGCAGGCGCACGGTGGCGCGCGGGCCCATGTTGCTGATCACCGTGCGTGCGTTCACGCGCAGGGGCTGGCCGTCTTTCACCAGATCGACACCCACCGCGCGGCCGCCCTCGGTGCGCAGCGCGGTCACGGGCGATTCGAGCCAGACCTCGCCGCCATGGCGGCGGATGCCGTCCGTGAGGTCGTTCCACAGCCCCACCGTGCCGCGCGGGCAGAAGCCGAAGCGCTTGAACGCGCCCTTGACGGCGAAGTACGTGAGGAACGCGCGCGCCGGCAGCTCGTCGCTGTTGGCGGCGAAGATGGCCGCGCACAGGTTGCGGAAGATGGCGTGCACCGTCTCGTTCTTCGTGTACTGCGACAGCCACTCGGCCGTCGTGAGCTTCGCCTCGGGCAGGTCGCCGGCACGCGCGTCGGCGAACTTGGCGCCGATCTTGGCCGCCTGCTTGGTGAAGCCGCCCAGCAGCATGCCCCAGCCGCCCTTGGCCACGTTGATGATCTTGCCGTCGATGCGGAACACGGTGGCCGGATTGGGCTCGCGCACGTCCACCGGCACGCCGACCAGCGAGAAGGTTTCCTCGAAGGTGGAGCCCAGCTCGATCGCGATGGCGCCGATGTTGACGGTGAAACCGTCGATCTGCTCGCTGGAGGCGCGCCCGCCGACGCGGGCCAGGCTCTCCGCCACGAGCACCTTCTTGCCCGCGGCCAACAGGCGCGCGGCGGCTGACAGGCCGCCTGCGCCAGCGCCGATGATGATGGCGTCGTAGGTGACGGGATGGATGGCGGGGGTCGTCATGTCGTATGTCTCCTTGGAACTCGGAAGTGAATGAATGAAGGGTTCGTGCCGTGCCGGCGCTCAGCCGCGCGCGGCCTCGGGCGTGAGCAGCGGCAGGCCGAGCGCCACGCGGCGCTCCAGCCACGGGCTGGGGCGGTAGCGCGGATCGCCCGTCAGTTCCAGCATGCCGCGCAGGATGGCCAGCACGCGCTCACCGCCGATGGCGTCGCCCCAGGCGAGCGGCCCGCGCGGATAGCCCAGGCCCAGGCGCACGGCGTCTTCGATGTCGTCCACCGAGGCGATGCCGCGCTGGGCGATCTGCGCCGCGATGTTGACCACCGTGGCCAGCACGCGCTGCACGATGAAGCCCGGGCTGTCGCTGATCACGGTGACGCCGGTGCCGTCGCTGGCCAGCAGCGCCTGCGCGGCATCGCGCGCGGCCGGCGCCGTGGCCACGGTGAGCATGAGCGTGCGATGCCGCGCCAGCCCGGGCAGCGGATCGACCGCCACGGTCCGCGTGGCATCCAGGCCCAGCCGGGCCGCCTCGTGGCTGGCATCGGTGCCCCAGGGTTGGACGATGCACAGGTCGGCCTGCGCTGCGGCGGTTGCGTGGGTCGCGCCCGCCGAGCCGACCAGCGCGAGCAGCGCGCCATGGTCGGTGGCGGCGGGATCGATCCAGACGGCGAGCGACGCCGGCAGTGCGGGCACGGCCAGGGCCGCCGCCTTCACCGGCTCGCCGCCGCTGTACTCGTACCAGCCCCGGCCGCTCTTGCGGCCGAACAGCCCGGCGGCCACGCGCGGCGCCACCAGCGACGACGGTCGGAAGCGCGGCTCGTGATGGAACTGTTCGTAGATCGAGGTCATCACCTTGCCCGAGACGTCGAGACCCGTCAGATCGAGCAGCTCGAACGGCCCCATGCGGAACCCGGCCGCCTCGCGCAGCACGCGATCCACGCCAGCGACATCGGTCACCTGCTCTTCCAGCAGCCGCAGGCCTTCGGTGTAGAGCCCGCGCCCCGCGTGGTTGACGAGGAAGCCCGGCTGGTCGGCCGTGACGACGGCGCGGTGTCCGGTGGCGGCCACCAGCGCGCGCAGGCGCTCGACCACCTGCGGCTCGGTGCGCACGGCGGCGATCACCTCCACCACCCGCATCAGCGGCACGGGATTGAAGAAGTGCAGGCCCGCCACACGGCCCGGGTGCGCGCAGGCGGCGGCGAGCTCGGCCACCACCAGCGACGAGGTGTTGCTGGCCAGGATGGCATGAGGCGCCACCACGGCTTCGAGCTGCCGGAACAGCGCGCGCTTGGCCTCCAGGTCTTCGATCACGGCTTCGACCACCACGTCGCACGCGGCCAGATCCTGCAACTGGCCGACGGCCTCGATGCGCCCGCGGATGATGTCGAATTCGGCCGCCGTGATGCGGCCCTTCTCGACACCGCGGCCGATCATGCCGTTGGCAAATTCGACCGCGCGCGCCGCCGCGCCCTCGAAACTGTCGAAGCACAGCACGCGATGGCCGGCCTGGGCGAACAGCTGCACGATGCCGCGCCCCATGGTGCCGGCGCCCACGACGCCTAGCGTGACGATGTTGTCTTGCATGTGTCAGTCAGGTGGTTGGGACGACGCTCACTCGCCCTTGAACTCGGGACGCCGCTTGTCGAGGAAGGCACGCATGCCCTCGGTCTTGTCGGCGGTGTCGAACAGCAGCAGGAATTCGCGGTTTTCCAGCGCCAGCGCGGCATCGAGCGGCAGATCGGGCCCCTGGCGCAGCACGGCCCGCGTGGCGCGCACGGCCTTGGGCGGCATGCGCGCGGCCTTGAGCGCCAACGCCTGCGCGCGTGCCAGCGCCTGGCCTTCGGGCGCCAGTTCGGCCACCAGGCCGAGCTGGAAGGCGCGCTCGGCCGTGAGCTGTTCACCCGTGAGCAGCAGCATCGCCGCCACCGGCCGCCCGACGGCACGCAGCAGCCGCTGGGTACCGCCCGCGCCCGGCATGATGCCGACGGCCAGCTCGGGCTGGCCGAAGCGCGCCGACGGATCGGCCACGATGAAGTCGCACATCATCGCGAGCTCGCAACCCGCGCCGAGCGCGAAGCCACTCACAGCCGCGATCACCGGCTTGCCGCAGCGCGCCACCGGTGTCCAGTACTGGCCCAGGTCGATGTCGGCGACCTGCTGGGCGCCCTTGTCCACCAGCAGGTTCAGGTCGGCGCCGGCGGCGAACACCGTGTCGCCGCCGGTGATGACGATCGCGCGCACGGCGGCGTCGGCGTCGAGCCGGGCCACGGCCTGGGCGATGGCCGCGCGCATGGCGAGGTCGAGCGCATTGCGTTTGGCCGGACGGTCGAGCGTGACGGTGGCCACGGGCCCATTGCATTCGACGCGAACCAGTGTCTGCGCCGCATGTGCGTCAGGCACGGCGGATGTCGCTTCGGCAGTCATGCGTCGGCTCCTGGCATGCGGATGAAGTCGGCCGGCCGCTTGTCGCGGAAGGCGGCGTATCCCTCGCGGAACTCGCGCGAGGTGAGGCCCTGGGCCTGATCGTCGGCCTCGCGCGCCAGTTCGTCGTCCAGCGACGCCGACGGCTCATTGAGCCGCCGCTTCATGCGGCCGAACGCGCCCTGCGGCAGCAGCGCCAGCTGGCCCGCATGCGCGACGGCGTGCGCCATCACCTCGGCATCGGGCACCAGCGCGTCGGCCAGCCCGATGCGCAGTGCCTCGTCGCCCGGCACCGGCGCACCCGCCGTGAGGATGCGGCGCGCCGTGCCGATGCCCACGCGGCGCGGCAGCGTGAGCAGCTGGCCCCAGTCAGGCACGAGGCCGAGCTTGAGGAACGGAAACAGGATGCGCGTGCCCGGCCCGACGACGATGTGGTCGCCCAGCAGCGCCAGGCCCACGGCCGCGCCGGCGCCGAAGCCCTCGACCGCGCTCACCACCGGGATGGGCAGCGCCGCGACGCGGCGGCACAGGCCCGCGATGTGGACCATGCGCGCCCGCGCGCCGGCTTCGTCCAGTCCCACCATCGATGGCACGTCGCCGCCGGCGGAGAAGGTGCCGGCAGAGCCGCCGAACACCAGGGCACGAACGGAGCCGTCGCCGGCCAGCGCGTCGATCGCCTCCACCAGCGCCTGGCGTACGTCATGGTCGATGGCGTTGCGCTTGTCGGGCCGGTTGATCAGAAGCCGCGCCACGTGAGGCGCGGGCCGGTCGAGCAGCACCACGGGATCGCCCATGCCTGCCGGGTTACCTTCGCGCTGCGCGCTGCGGTGCTGAGCACCTTGGGGCGGCCCGGCGGTGCTCATGCCCCCTCGCGGCCGACGATGGATACCGAGCACACGTTCTGCGACGGCTGGCCGCCCAGGTTGTGCGTGAGTCCGATGGTCGGGTTGGCCAGCTGGCGCGGCCCTGCCCTTCCCTGCAATTGCAGGTACATCTCGTAGAGCATGCGAATGCCGCTCGCGCCGATGGGATGGCCGAAGCACTTGAGGCCGCCGTCGATCTGGCAGGGGTTGCGGCCTTCGGCGTCGAAGGCGCCATCGAGCACGTCGCGCACGGCGCCGCCCACTTCCGACAGGCCCAGGTCTTCCATCGTCACCAGCTCGGTGATGGAGAAGCAGTCGTGCACCTCGGTCATGCTGACCTGGCGGCGCGGATCGGTGATACCGGCCTCGGCATACGCCTTCCTGGCGGCGATGCGCGCGGTGTGCACGTAGCTGCCGTCCCATTCGTTCGAGTGCATCTCCCAGCCGTTGGACACCGACACCTGCAGCGCCTTGAAGGTGACCAGGTCGCGCTTGCCCAGGCCGCGTGCGATGTCGGGCGTGGTGACGATGACCGCAGCCGCACCGTCGGAGACGCCGGCGCAGTCGAACAGGCCCAGCGGCTCCGCGATGATGGGCGCCTTGAGCACGGTCTCCATGCTCACGGCCTTCTGGAAGTGGGCCTTGGGGTTCCTGGCGCCGTTGGCGTGGCTCTTGACCGAGACATGCGCGATCGCGCGCTTGAGCAGGTCGGCATCGACGCCATGGCGCGCGCGGTAGGCGCTGGCCAGCTGGGCGAAGTTGGCCGGGGCCACCGCGTTGGGATACCACTGGGGGATGTAGGTGCCGACGGCCGACACGGGCAGGCCGCCGTAGCCGGTGTCCTTGAGCTTCTCGACGCCCAGCGCGATGGCGATGTCGCAGGCGCCAGAGGCCACGCCGTACACGGCCGCGCGGATGGCCTCGGAGCCGCCGGCGCAGAAGTTCTCCACGCGGGTGACGCCGATGTTGGGCAGGCGCAGCGCGATGCCCATGGGCGTGCCGCCGCGGCCCACGCCCACGTCGTCCATGTGGGTGGAGAACCAGGCGGCGTCGAGCTGCGACGGCTCGATGCCCGCGTCCTGCATGGCCTCGGTGTAGGCCTCGACCATGAGGTCCTCGGGGCTCGCGTCCCAGCGCTCGCCGAACTTGCTGCAGCCCATCCCGAGGATGGCGACCTTGTCCTTGATGCCCGTTGCCATGATCGTTCAGCCTTTCCGCGCCGCGTCGGCGCCTGCCGCGGCCGGGCGCACCGGCACGGCCTTCCAGAAGTAGCGCGTGAAGCCGCGCGTCTCGTCGATGTCCTTGATGCGCAGCACCATCTCGACCTCGGTGCCGCTGTCGATCTCGCCCTCGCCCACGTCGGTGAACTCCATCAGGATGCGGCCGCCGCCTTCGAAGTCCACCTGGCCATAGCGGTGCGGCGGCGAGCGGTGGAACGAGAGGTACTCGGCCGACCAGCTGAGCACGCGCGCGCGCCGCTCGGCCAGCTTGTGCGGGCGCTGCGTGTCGAGCTGCGCGCCGGCCGGGTCGTACGACAGCCGCGACGGCGGGAAATGGACGCTGCCCGTGACTTCGCAGCGGCCGGCCACCAGGCCCAGCAACGCGCGGCGATGGCGCCAGGCGGTGGAGAGCGCGGTCTTGCGGTCCTGCTCGCCCCGCATGCCGCGTTCGAGTTGCAGTTGTCCCTTGAACGCCAGGAAGCGGGTGTACGAGGTCTCCTCGACGCCGCGCGCCACCCATTCGGCCACGCCGCGCGCCGGGCGGAAAGCCGTGATGGCGTCGGTCGCTCGCAGCACGATCGCCTGCGCGCCGCTGCCGAACTGCGCCAGCAGGATCAGCTGGCCCGGTTGCGCGCGTTCGAGCACGTGGGCCAGCAGCAGCATCCCGTGCGCCGTGCCGGTGTCGCCCACGCTCGAGGCAAGGTTGTCGGCCACGGCCTCGGCGCGCACGCCGCAGGCCTTGGCCAGTTGCTGGTCCATCTTCTGGAAGGTGGTGGGGAAGATGAAGTGATCGATGGCGGCCGCGTCGACGCCGGCTTGCGCCAGCGCCTCGGCCACGGCGCGTGGCACCAGGCGGGCAATGCCTTCGTCGCGCACCCAGCGCTCTTCCCAGTGGTAGTCGATGTCCTCGCCGGCACCGCGGAAGTGGTCGACGAAGTCGGCCTGCACCGTGCCCGTGCCCAGGTGCTCTGCCAGCACGCCGGCGCCCTGTCCCACGCGCAGCGCGGCGGCGCCGTCGCCGTAGTCGAGTTCCTGCGAGCTGGCTGCGCGGGTCTTGCGGCTGTCGGCCGCCAGAACCAGCGTGTCGCCTGCACCGCCGCGCACCTGCGCCAGCGCCTGCAGCAAGGCCGCCAGGCCCGCGCGCGTGGAGCCTGTCACGTCCAGCGCCTGCACGCCTTCTTCGAGCGTCAGCGCCTCGGCCACCACGCCGGCATTGGAGCGGTCGGCGAACGGCAGCGTGCCCGACGCCAGCAACAGCCCGCGCACGGCGCTGCGGTCATCGGCCGGGCCCAGGCAGTCGCGCGCGGCCGCCACGGCCAGCGTGATGCTGTCTTCGTCCCAGTTGTTGAACGAACGCGTGCCGCGCGCACCCTTGGCCGCCCCCGGTGCATACCAGGCATTGGCCTGCGCCGCGGCCTGCCGGGACAGGCGCAGGCGCGGCACGTAGCCGCCATACCCCGTGATGCCGGTGATCCCGGTGAGGCCGGTGATGTCCTTGGAAGTCATGTCGGATGTCTCGTTGCGGATGAAGAAGAAGCGGCAGCGGGTGCAAACAGGCGCTCGCGCACGAAATCTCCGATGGCACGGCGCGCCGCGCGGGCCTGTGCGAGTTCGGGGAATTGCTGGAAGACGTGGATCATTCCGTCGGCCACCTGCAGCCGGGCATCGACGCCGGCGGCCTGCGCACGGCGCGCGAAATCGGTGGCGTCGCTCAGCACGGTCTCGCGGTCGCCCACCTGCAGCAACAGGGGCGGCAGGCCGGCCAGATCGGCGAACAGCGGCGAGACACCGGGCGATCGCGCGTCGGCGCCCTCGCCCAGGTAGTTGCGCGCCATCGCCTGGATCATGGGCCGCTGGTGGATGGGATCGCTGGCGGCCCGCGTCTCGTAGCTCTCGCCCGATGCGCTCATGTCGGTCCACGGCGACAGCAGCACGGCCCCGGCCGGCAGCGGCCTGCCGGCATCGCGCAGGCGCAGCAGCGCGCCGAGCACCAGGTTGCCGCCGGCCGAGTCGCCCGCCATCACGAGCCGCTGCGGATCGTGGCCCTGCGACAGCAGCCATTCCCAGGCCGCCAGCGCGTCGTCGTGCGCGGCCGGCCAGCGATGCCCGGGCGCCAGGCGGTAGTCCACGCCCAGCACGCGGCAGCCGCAGGCGGCCGACAGGCCCGCCATCAGTTCACGGTGCGAGTACGCCGAGCCGACCTGGAAGCCGCCGCCGTGCAGGTACAGCATCACGCGCGTGGCGTCGGCCCCGGGCGCCACCACCCAGTCGCCCAGGAGGTCGCCGACGGCGACGGGCTCGACCTGCGCATCGACCGCATCGGCGCCGAAGAGCTGGTCCCAGTCCGCGCGCATCTGCACCACGGGCGTGTCACGGCGCCACCGGCGGTAGACGCCGAGCACGCGCGCGATGACCGCTTCGACGGCCGCGGGGTCGTCGCGTTCGGCCAGGGCTTGATCCGGGCGAGTCATGCGCCACACCCCATGCCGCCAGAAACGCCCAGCACTTCGCCGGTGACATAGCCGGCCTCGTCCGACACCAGGAAAGCGACCGCTGCGGCCACCTCGTCGGGCGTGCCCAGGCGGCCAGCCAGCGTGGCGCCGGTCATGGCGCCCAGGAGGCGCTCGCCCCCCTGCTCCACCGCCTGCCGCAGCAGCGGCGTGTCGATGGGCCCCGGCGCCACCACGTTGGCCGTGATGCCCTTGCGGCCGTTCTCCCGGGCGATGGACCGCGTGAAGGCGATCACCCCGCCCTTGGCCGCCGCGTAGACGGCCGCGCCGCTGGAGCCCAGCCGGCCGGCTTCGGAGGCGATGTTGACGATGCGGCCCTGGCCCCGCGCCTGCATGGCGGGCAGCGCGGCATGGGTGGTGGCCAACACGCCTTCGAGATTGATGCCCAGCAGGCGACGCCAGTCGGCCTCTGTGGTCTGCGTGAACCAGGCATGCTGGTCGACGCCGGCGTTGTTGACGAGGATGTCGTGCGGCCCGGTGTCCAGCACCGCATGGCGCGCCGCGGCCAGATCGCTCACGTCGAGCGCGATGGCCGTGACGCGGGCCGAGGGCGCTGCGGCGGTCAGTTCACCGGCGAGCGCCTGCGCGCCGCCGAGGTCGAGGTCGGCGATCACCACGTCGGCACCGGCCGCGGCCAGGCGGCGCACGATGGCGGCACCGATGCCTTTCGCACCGCCCGTGACGAAGGCCCGGCGGCCGGCCAGCGGCCGCGCGCCACCGGCGGCGGAAGAGGATGAGGACGTTTGCGCGTTCATGGAGGACACCGCGTGCATGCCTATCGGCCCGTGAAGCGCGGTGCGCGCTTCTCGATCACGGCGGCCAGGCCTTCGAGCGCATCCTGCATGCCGGCCAGTTGCGCCTGGGTGCGGTTCTCTTCCGGCATGACGGCTTCGGCGCCCTGCCCCAGGCCGTTCCACAGCAGGCGCTTGGTGGCGGCGAGCGCGGCCGGTGCGCCGGCCGCGAGCTGCCGGGCCACCTCCATCGCGCGCGGCTCCAGCTCGGCATCGGGCACCACGCGCGTCACCAGACCGATGCGAAGCGCTTCGGCGGCATCGATCACCGGGTTGAACAGCAGGATCTCCATGGCGCGGCGAAATCCCACCAGGTGCGTGAGCGTGACCGACACGCCTGCATCGGGCACCATGGCCACGCGCGTGGCGCCAGCCAGGAACTTGCTCGACTCGCCCGCGATCACCACGTCGGACGAACACACCAGCCCCATGCCGCCGCCGCCCGCTGCGAAGCCCTGCACCGCCGTGACCACGGGCGCGTTCAGCCGCATCAGCAGCGACACCACCAGTTGCAGGTATGACGTGGCGGGGCGGATGTAATCGGGCAACTGCTCGCCGCGCGACAGAAAGGTGTGCACGTCGCCGCCCGCGCAGAAGTTGCGGCCTTCGCCAGTGAGCAGCACCACGCGCAGGCGGCCGTCCCCGTGCAGCAGCATCAGCGCCTCGTGCAGCGCACGCAGCAGATCCATGTCGAGGCCGTTGGCCGCGTCGGGACGGTTGAGCCGCACGTGGGCCACGCCGTCGGCGTGCAGGTCCACGCGCACGGGGCCATCGGCCACCAGGGGTTGGGGGGCTGTCGTCGCCTTGTCTGCGCTCATCGTCTGTCTCCGGCGCCTCGGGGGGCGCATGTTGTCCATCGGGCCATGGCGCGGGAACCGCGCGCGGGATCCGGTTGCGCTCAGATCAGGAACGCCATCGAGAACAGGGCCTTCGCGTTGTTGGTGAGGACCACGGTCTTGGCGGCCATGCGCAGCCCGCCCGACGCGTCGCGGCGCAGCCGGTACTCGTTGCGCGAGCCCCAGAGGGTGTCCTCGCGCGCATGCGCCTCGAACACCAGCGCGTTGCAGGTCACGGTGATCTCGTCGCCCTCGCGGCGCAGGATCTCGACGTTGGACACCACGCGCCGCAGCGGCGAGCGCGGCGTCTGGCTGTAGCGCTTGCCGGTGTGGAACTGGCGCACGCGCAGCGCGATGCGCGAGCGGTTGTCGTAGATGATCGACATCTGCTGCTCGGGATCGATGTCCTCGCCGTTGGCGGGAATCCAGTAGACGCCGTCGTCGGTCCACAGGGATTCCCAGGCGTCGTATTCGTGGTTGTCCTGCAGGCGCGCCTCGCGGTAGATGAATTGCGAGATCTCGTGGTGCAGCAGCAGATCGTCGAGCGACGGCGGCGCCGCCGTCGCGATGGCGGGCGCGGGGGTCACGGTTTCCATGGTGCTCACGCGGCCTCCATCAGCGAACGGTAGTGGCGCCAGATGCCGCGCGTGGGCGTCTCGTCGGTGGCGTCGCCGATCAGGTAGCCGTTCTCGTCGGTGCGCTCGCGGTGCTTGCCGCGGCCGAGGTAGAGCCATTCGGGGCTCTTCGCCTGCACGCCGAGCTGGGTGCGTTCGTACATCTCGGCGTCGTCGGCCAGCAGGAAGCCGGCCGGCCCGACCGAGCCCATGGTCTGCTGGCGCATGCGGCGGTTGAGGTCGGGCGCGCCCTTGAACTGCAGCGCGGTGACGTGCTGCACCGTCTCGTTCACCGACAGCGGCTGGATCACGAAGATCTGGATCTCCGCGATGAACAGGTTCGGGTAGATCATGATGTGCGGCGTGCCTTCGATCATGATCTCGCGCGCTTTCTGCTCGCCGTAAGAAGCCTTCATGCGGCTCACGTAATCAGGCAGACGGTCGGCCGTGGTGCCGAACCAGGACAGCGGCACGTCGCGCTTGCGGAACTCGGGCCGCAGGTCGTTCTCGGAATGGCCTTTGCCGAAGTAGCGCGACACGGCGGTCGAATCGCTGCTGTAGAGCGTGCCGATGCCGCTTTGCGCCACTTCGAAGATGGAGGCGTGCACGAACGAGGGGTGGTAGCCGTCCGTCTCGTTCTCGACGAGGAACTTCCAGTTGGACTTGACCTTGTGCTTGAGGAAGCCGGCCGTGACTTCGACCTCGCCCTCGGGCGACGTGCGGCACAGCGCGTCGATGGCCTCGCAGGCCGCGCCCAGGTGCTCTTCGAGCGAGGGGCCTTCGGCCGCCATGCTGCCGAACACGAAGCCGCGGTACGAAGCCACGCGCGCCACCTTGCCCAGGCCGAGGGTCGACCTGTCGACGCCTTCGTAGCCCGAGGGGAAGGGATAGCCGCGCAGCGCGCCGTCGTTGGCGAACGTCCAGCCGTGGTACGGGCAGGTGAAGGACCTCGCCGAGCCCTTGTCGGTCATGCACACGCGGTTGCCGCGATGCGGGCAACGGTTGTGCAGCAGGTGCACCTGGCCTTCCTTGTCGCGCGTCATGATCACCGGCTCGGGGCCGATGGACTTCATCACGTAGTCGTTGGGTTTGGGGATCTCGCTCTCGTGGCCCACGTACACCCATGTGCGGAACCAGATCTGGCGCAGCTCTTCCTGGAAGATGTCGGGATCGGTGTAGAGAGAGCCGTGCACCTGGTGATCGCGCACGAGCTCGCTCCAGGGGATCGGCCGGGACGATGCCGGCGCGGTGGCGGCGTGTCCGGGGGCGCATGTGTGCATGCCTGTCACCTCCACGAAATCGGTTGTGTGTTGTCGGGTTTGTTCCGGGGCGCCTCGCTCTTGCGCAGCGCCTTTCGTGCATCAATAATAGTCCGACTGGTCGGACTATGTCAAACCCCGGAACAACCCCAATCGGCCGGCCTCACCGGCCGCCACAGCCCCTCGCCATTCCTTCGAGAGCCGCCCCCATGCCCCAGTACAAAGTGACATTCATCGAACACGACGGCACCCGCCACGACGTGATGGCGCCGCAAGACCGCAACCTGATGCAGGTGGCCGTCGACAACGCGGTGCCCGGCATCCTGGGCGACTGCGGAGGCTCGTGCAGTTGCGCGACCTGCCATGCCTATGTGGACGCATCGTGGGCCGACCGCCTGCCGAAGATCTCGGAGACGGAAGCCTTCATGCTCGAAGGGGTGCCCGAGCCCCGCGAGACCAGCCGCCTGTGTTGCCAGATCCGCATGCGTGCGGAACTGGAAGGGCTCGAGCTGCAGTTGCCGCTCGAGCAGGTGTGAAGCAAGCGCTCCGGGGCGCTCAGGCCTGCGCCGGCCCGTCGTCCGGGATCGGCACCATCAGGCATTCCTGTGTGACGGTGGCCACGGCCTGGCCTGCCGCGTCGTGGACATGCGCGATGGACAGCCCGCGCCCCCCGCCCGCGAACGGGCTGTGCGTGTCGAAGTAAAGCCACTCGTCCGCACGGAACGGCCGGTGCAGCCAGATGGCGTGATTGAGACTGGCGACGTACAGGCGCTCGCCCCGCTCCAGATCGCGCATGTGCGGCGCCAGGCTGCAGAAATTGATCCACCAGTCCGACAGGTAGGCGAACGCGGCGGCATGCACGCACGCGTCGTCGGCCAGCCGCTGCCGGGCCCGGAGCCAGAAGCGCAGGCGCGGCTCGGCCGTGCGGGGATCGACCTGGCGTTCGGGCTCCGGCAGCACGAACACCACCGACGGCTTGACCGCGATCGAGTAGCCGCCCAGGCGCCGCATGCTGCGCGCCCAGTCGGGCGAGAGCGTGGGCGGCTCCTCGTCGCCGACGCCGTGCGCTGGCGCGACGGGCACCTCGCCCGGGCCGCAGCCACTCCATGGGCGCTGGTGCGCGGGCGAGTCCAGTTCGACGGCGAAACTCACCTGGGCATCCAGCACCAGGCGGCCACCGGCCTGGGCGCCGCGAACGTGGCGCGAGGAAAAGCGCCGGCCGTCCTGCAGCCGCGTGACGTCGAGCGCGATCGGCTGCGCCGGATCGGCGCCTTGCAGGAACATGAACTGCATGGCCGAGGGCCGGCGGTCCGCCTGCACATCCATGCAGGCCGCCATCAGGGCCTGGCCCAGCGACTGGCCACCGTAGGAGCGCAGGTTGAGGTTGGCATCGGCGTGGCGCGTGCGGTACATGCCGGGGGCCAGCGTGTCCAGCCGCAGCAGCGCCTGCAGGTCGTGCCCGTCCCACGGCTGCACCTGCAGGCTGCCGGGCACCGGCGCCACGGGGGTGTTCACGGGCATCGCGGCCTCGCGCGGCGGCTCTGCCGCATCAGCCGGCCACGGGCCGGCGATGGCCCACGGTCTTCGGCTCGACTTCGGGACGCAGCCGCCAGTCGCGGCCGAAGTCCGCCAGCGGATGGAAGAACATCGGCGTGTCCTGCTCGATGCCGGCCAGGCGGGCGGCGTATTCGTCGAGGTACTGGTGGCGCCGGGCCTCGTCGGTGTAGTGGATGGACCAGGCCATGAACGGCCTGAGCACCTCGAACCCCGCATAGGCCAGCGTGCCGCTGTTGAGGTGCCACAGGTTCACGTCCAGGCCACCGAGAAGGCCGTCCTCGGCCACCATCTCGGGATAACAGCCCGTGGTCACGGTGAGCATGGCCCGCCGGCCCTTGAGTCCGCCGGTGTCCATGCGCCGGCCCTGCCCGTACACCGCACCATTGACGAAGACGCGGTCGATCCAGCCCTTGAGCATGGCCGGCACCGAGAACCACCACAGCGGGAACTGCAGGATGAGGAAGTCGCACCACAGCAGCTTGTCGATCTCGGCCTGGATGTCGGGGGCGAAGGCGTCGCGCTGCCACGCATGCTTTTGCTCCCGGTCGTACTGCAACAGATCGGGAAAGCGCCGCTCGGTGAAGTCGTCGGCCGTGGCAACCGGATTGAAGTTCATCGCATGCAGGTCCGACACGCGCACCGCGTGGCCGTGGGCCTGCAGCGCGTCGACCGAGCGCTTCAGCAGCGCGGAGCCGAAAGATTTCGGCTCGTGGTGGGCGAAAACGATCAGCACGTTCATGTCTTCCTCCTCGACAGTCTCGAAGGGGAATATATTAACCGTCCTGTCGGTTTATTTATAGACTGCGCTGCTTTCCACCGCTGTGTTCGAGGCGCGCCGGCTTAACTCGGCGCCTGGCCTAATCGGCCATGGGCTGTCCTCGCGTGGGCGTGACGGGTTCCGGGTGCCGAGGCGGCGACCCGTCGGGCGTGCGGTTGTCAGCCGTCTTGCCGGTGGCGCCATCGGCCACACCGCGCGTGTCGGGCGACGGGCGCTCGTCCTTGCGGGGCTTGCCGTCGGGGGATTCGATCTGGTTGGTCATGCTGCGCTCCTTGACAAGCCCATCTGACGCCCAATGGCTCGGGCGGCACGTAGGACAAGAGGGGTATTGCAGTCGCATCACCGCCGACGGGGCCGATGCGCTCACACACGTTACCGATGGAGACGGCCCACGCGCGGCTGCTGCGGTTGCAATGTCACGATGGCCAAAGAACACCACGATGACACGCGCTTCACCATCGAGCCTTACGAAGGACCGGCCGGGGGCTGGGGATCGGTCCGCTCGCTGGGCACCCATCTGCTGCGCCAGGAGTCGCCCGGCGCGCTGGTGCCGCTGGCACGGCAGAACAAACCGGGCGGATTCGCCTGCGTGAGCTGCGCCTGGGCCAAGCCCGCACGCTCGCATCTGGCCGAGTTCTGCGAAAACGGTGCCAAGGCCACGTTTTCCGAGCTGACGTCGGACCGCGTGGACGACGCGTTCTTCGCCAAGCACACGCTGACCGAACTGCGGCGCTGGGACGACCACCATCTGGAGATCCAGGGCCGCCTCACGCGACCGATGCGCTACGACGCGGCCAGCGACCGCTATGTGCCCGCCACCTGGGATGAGGCGTTCACCGCCATCGGATCCGAGTTGCGCGCACTGCGGGCCACGCCCGATGCGACCGTGTTCTACGCTTCCGGCCGCGCGTCGCTGGAGACGTCGTACATGTATGCGCTGATGGCCCGCCTCTACGGCACCAACAACCTGCCCGACAGCTCCAACATGTGCCACGAGACGACGTCGGTCGCGCTCCAGGACAGCATCGGCGTGCCTGTGGGCACCGTGTCGCTCACCGATTTCGAGGACACCGATTGCCTGCTTTTCCTGGGACAGAACGTGGGCAGCAACAGCCCGCGCATGCTGCATCCCCTGCAGGCGGCACGCGAGCGTGGCGTGCCTGTCATCGTCTTCAATCCGCTGCGCGAGCGTGGGCTGGAGCGCTTTGCGAATCCGCAGCGGCCGGGGCAGATGCTGACGGCCGACGAGACCTCCATCGCCACGCAGTACCACCAGGTCCGCGCAGGCGGTGACGTGGCCGCGCTCATGGGCCTGTGCAAGGCCTTGATCGATGCCGATGACGATGCACGCGCCGCAGGCCGGCCGCGCGTGCTCGACACCGACTTCATTGATCTGCACACACACGGCTTCGAGGCGTTTGCCGCCCATGTGCGCGCCACGGCCTGGGCCGACATCGAAGCCGGCAGCGGGCTCCCGCGGACCGCCCTGGAGACGGCGGCTGAGGTCTATGCGCGATCCGACCGCGTGATCGGCGTCTACGGCATGGGCCTGACGCAGCACAAGCGCGGCATCGACAACGTGCACATGCTGGTCAATCTGTTGCTGCTGCGCGGCAACATCGGCCGGCCGGGTGCCGGCGTGTGCCCGGTGCGTGGCCATTCCAATGTGCAGGGGCAGCGCACCGTGGGCATCGCCGAGAAGCCCGAGCTGGTGCCGCTGGACCGGCTGGCTGCCCAGTACGGTTTCGAGCCGCCGCGCCACCAGGGCCTCACGACCGTGGATGCCTGCCGCGGCGTGCTCGACGGGTCGGTCAAGGCCTTCATCGGCCTGGGCGGCAACTTCGTGCGCGCCGTGCCCGAGACCGCCGCCATCGAAGCCGCGTGGCCGCGCCTGCAGCTGACCGTGCAGGTGGCCACCAAGCTCAACCGCAGCCACCTGTTCTGCGGACGATCGGCGTGGCTGCTGCCGTGCCTGGGCCGCATCGAAGTGGATCGCCAGGCCAGCGGTCCGCAGGTGGTGACGGTGGAAGACAGCACCAGCCATTTCCACGCGTCGCGCGGCCAGCATGCGCCGGCGTCGGAGCATCTGCTGTCTGAGCCGGCCATCGTGGCAGGCATCGCGCGTGCGGCCCTCGACCCTGTTCCCGCAGTGGACTGGCAAGCCTGGGTGGATGACTACTCGCGCGTGCGCGACGCGATTGAGGAAACCTATCCCGACATCTTCCGCGACTTCAATCGCCGGATGGACACGCCCGGCGGCTTTCCCAAGCCCCTCGCCGCACGCGAGCGCATCTGGAAAACCGACGTGGGCCGCGCCGTCTTCCACCTGCCGCAAGGACTGGATGCCGCGTTTCCCGGAGACGGTGGCGCGGACGTGTTGAGGCTGATCACCCTGCGCAGCAACGACCAGTTCAACACCACCGTGTACGGCTACGACGACCGGTTCCGGGGCGTGAATGGCACGCGTCATGTGCTTTTCATCCACCGGGACGACATGCAGGCGCTCGGCCTTGTGGAGGGGGAACGTGTGGCGCTGGAGAGCGCGGCGGGCGACGGCGTCCAGCGCCGGCTCGATGGCCTGCGGGTGACGGCCTACGACATTCCGCGTGGTTGCGTAGGAGGCTACTACCCCGAGTGCAACGTGCTGATGCCCTTGTGGCAACACGATGACGAGAGCAAGGTGCCGGCCGCCAAGGCCGTGCCCGTGCGCGTCGTACGGTCGACGGCGCCGTCCATGCCCGGTTGAGGCGGGCGGCATGAGAAACCCGCCATGGCATGCCGCCATCGCGGGTCGGAGTCATCGGGGCCGGGGCCGGATGATGGGCCGGGGGCGGATCAGGCCACCGCGCCGTAGTGCTCCTGCAGTTCACCCTTGCGTGCTTCGAGTTCCTGCATCATCGCTTCGAGATCCAGCTTGCGCGCAGCGCGAGCCTTGGGGAAGATTTCGTTGCGCTCTTCCTTGACGTGATGGTCGATGTACTCGCCCAGCACCTTCACCTTGGCATCGAACTCTTCGTCGAGCGTGCCGGCATCGAGTCCGGCCTCGATCTGCGCGATGAGGTCCTTGGCACTGGCGTGCTCCACCTCCGCTTCGGCCAGCAGGTCGGTTTCGCGGATGACGGCGCGCAGTTGCGGATAGAAGATTTCCTCCTCGATCTGCGCGTGGATGGTCAGTTCCATGCAGATCTCGCGCGCGAGTTCGGCCTTCTTGGCAACCGATGTCTTGGCGCGGGAGCCGGCGAGTTCGTCGTAGGCATTGAACAGTTTCTTGACGGCGCGGTGGTCGGCGTCGAGCAGCGCGCAGGCGTCCTTGGGCTGTGTGGGCATCCTTGTTCTCCATCGTGGTTGATCGAAGCTCCAGTGTGGAAGTACCACCCAACGGAGCTTGTAGGAAGACCCCACCCGCGAGGTCGGAAACACACGGCGATACACACGGCGATACAAACAAACGGCATCAGCGGCGCGGGCTGCAGGGCGGCGTCACGAGGGTTGCGAAGGTGTCGTCCTACGGCGCCATCGATACTGGCGCTTCAGACTGGAGCGCCCGCGTGCCGCGCACCTGCGTCACGCAGGCAACGTCACTCATGCATCACTTCAGAGGAATCGCCATGCCCTCCGCAACCCCAGACCGCCAGAAGAAGCTGCAAGCCAGCCAGGACCGCGCTGACCGGCACACCGCCGGCAAAGCCGGTGGCGGCGAAGCCGGCGCCAAGGGTCGGCGCACGCCCGACCCGGGACATCCCGAGCCGGTACCGCCCTTGCCCGCGCAGCATCTGCGCAAACCCGGCAACGAAGCCGACATGGCGCTGGCGCCGTGCTACGACGCGCCGGGCTATCTGGGCAGCGGAAAGCTCAAGGATTTTGCGGCCCTGGTGACGGGCGGCGACTCGGGCATCGGCCGTGCCGTCGCCGTGCTGTTCGCGCGGGAGGGGGCCGACGTGGCCATCGCCTATCTGGACGAACACGAAGATGCCCAGGCAACGCGGGAACTGGTCGAAAAGGAAGGCCGCCGCTGCATCCTGATTCCAGGCGACGTGCGCGAGCCCCGCTTCTGCGAAAAGGCGGTGAGCCAGACGCTGGAAGAATTCGGCCGCCTGGACGTGCTGGTGAACAACGCCGCCTTCCAGCTGCATGCCGAATCGATCACCGACATCACGGACGCGCGGCTGGACGAGACGCTGCGCACCAATGTCTATGGCTACTTCCAGATGGCGCGCGCTGCAGTGCCGCATCTACAGCGCGGGGCGAGCATCATCAACACCGGTTCGGTCACGGGCCTGCGCGGTAGCGCCAAACTGCTGGATTACTCGACGACCAAGGGTGCCATCCATGCGTTCACCAAGGCGCTGGCCGCCAATCTTCTCGAAAAGGGCATACGCGTGAATGCCGTCGCGCCCGGGCCGGTGTGGACGCCGCTCAATCCCGCCGATCGGCCGGCCGAGGAAGTGAGCGACTTCGGCGCCCAGACGGACATGGGCCGGCCGGCCCAGCCGGAAGAACTGGCGCCGGCCTATGTGTTCCTGGCGGCGCCCGTCTGCTCCAGCTACATCAGCGGCATCGTGCTTCCGGTGACGGGATCCGTGGGCGACGGCGCCTGACGACGTCTCAGTGCTTCGCAGCGGCGTTGCGCTTGCGGGTGGCGGCGGCCTTCCTGGCGGAGGCCGACCGCGCCGCCGCAGGCCGCGATGCGGTGGCTGCGCCGCCGGCATGTCCTCCCTTGCGGGAAGGCGCGTGGGAAACGGGCGTGCCGCGGCCCGCGCCACTCTTCTTGCCACCGCCGGTTTCCTTGTTCACCGTGGCCCATGCGCGCCGCCGGGCCTCATCTTGAGACAGCCCGCGGTCTTCGTAGCCTTCTTCGATATGCCGGGCCTGGCGTTGCTGCTTGTCCGTGTAAGACGACTTGTCACCTCTGGGCATGGAATCTCCTGTTGAAAGCGGGCCAGCCAGGGTGGCCAGCGTGCACTTCCACCCTATTCCTTCTGTCAGGTCCTGCAGTCGGCGTGCTGACCTCGGCGTCGTGGGAAGCGTCCTTCACTCGCCAAATGTCAGGGCTACCCGCTGCCGCGGTTGCAGGCTTTGCGGTGCGTGCACAGGCCGGAGCACGGGGCACAATGCGATCGCATGCCACCGGCGCGAGACACGGTGAGATGCTCGTTTTGCAGATGCCCGATTCGACCTCCCCTGAAATGCCCCCCGAGCCGGGGGCGCGCCCGCTGGCGCTGCCGTTGCGCATCGCGCTCATGGTGCTGGCAGGGGCCTCGCTGGCGCTGGGCCTCATCGGCGTGATCGTTCCAGGGCTGCCCACGACTGTCTTCATCCTGATCGCCGCCTGGGCCGCTGCGCACAGTTCGCCGCGCCTGCACGCCTGGCTGCTGCGCCACCGGCTGTTCGGCCCGATGATCGTGAACTGGCGCAACGGTGGCACCGTGAGCCGGCGCGCCAAATGGAGCGCCACGCTGGCAATGGCCGCATGTATCGCGATCCTGTTCCTCACGGCATCGCGCGAATGGATCGCCGAGGGCGTCAGTGTTTTCATGCTGCTGATCCTCTGGTGGCTGTGGCGTCGGCCCGAACCCGCGTCCTGATGTCGGGCAAGCTGCTGCACCAAAGGAAAAGGGCCCCAGTGGGGCCCTTTCGCCGTTCTGGCCGCAGGCCAGAAGCCGATCAGCGCACGACGGCGATCTGCTCGCGCTTGCCACCCTTGTAGGTGTAGAGCGTCAGCGCGCCGTTCTTGATGTCGCCCTTCTCGTCGAAGGCGATGTTGCCGGTCACGCCCTTGTATTCGATCTTGGCGAGTTCGGGCAGGTAGACGGCGGGGTCTGCCGACTTGGCCTTCTCCATGGCGGCCGCCATCACGTTCACGGCGTCATAGACATAAGGAGCGTAGATCTGCACGTCGACACCGGTCTTGGTCTTGAAATCGGCCTTGAACTTGTCGAGGCCCGCCTTCAGGTCGCCGTCGACACCACCGGCTTCGGCGCACACCACCTGGTCGTCTGCGACGGTTTCGCCCGACAGCTTGACCAGTTCGCTGGTGCAGATGCCATCGCCGCCCATGAACTTGACGTTCAGGCCCAACTGCTTGGCCTGCTTGATCATCGGGCCGGCCACGGCATCCATGCCGCCGTAGAACAGCACATCCGGCTTCTGGCCCTTGAGCTTGGTGAGGATGGCGTTGAAGTCGGTGGACTTGTCGGTGGTGAACTCGTGACCCTTGATGGTGCCGCCGGCGGCCTTCACCGCCTTGGAGAATTCCTCGGCAACGCCCTGGCCGTAAGCCGTGCGGTCGTCGATCACGACGATGGACTGGCCCTTGAGCGTTTCCACGGCGTACTTGCCGAGCGTGCCGCCCAGCTGGCCGTCGTTGGCCACCACACGGAATGCGGTCTTGTAGCCCTGCTGCGTGTACTTGGGGTTGGTCGCGGAAGGCGAGATCTGCGGAATGCCGGCGTCGCTGTAAATCTTGGACGCCGGGATCGTCGTACCCGAATTCAGGTGGCCGATCACGCCGTTGACCTTGCTGTCGACCAGCTTCTGGGCCGCGGCGGCACCCTGCTTGGGATCGGCGCCGTCATCTTCGGCCAGCAGTTCGAACTTCGCGACCTTGTCGCCGATCTTGACGTTCTTGGCGTTGAGCTCGTCGATCGCCATCTTGGCGCCGAGCTCGTTGTCCTTGCCCAGGTGGGCGATGGCGCCGCTGGTGGGTGCCACGTGACCGATTTTCACCGCGATGGTCTCGGCAGCCGGCGCCGCGGGCGCTGCTGCCGCAGGCGCGGCTGCGGGGGGTGCTTCTTCCTTCTTGCCGCATGCGGCAACCACCAGCGCAGCCATAGCGACCGCAGTCCACTTCATCTTCATAAAAGCCTCCGAACGGAAAACCATTGATGTGACCGGCTCGTGATGCCGGATGCATTTTGGGTCCACGCAGACAGTGCCCGAACCAGTCCTGACGCGGCCTGCAAGGTGCGCAGCATGCTAGCACGGGCGCCGTGGAGGCGGACTGTTTTTGCGGCCGGGCGAACTCCGTGCGGCCTGGCCACAACAATCGTGACGAATGTCAGTGCGCAGCGTATCCGTGCGTCTTCAGGGCTCAGGCGTCGCGGCGGGCGGCCAGTTCGGCCTCCACCGCTTCGGCCACGAGGCCGGAGACGACGTCTTCCACCGTCTCCGCCAGATGCTGCGTCATGGCCAGACTGTGTTGCCTGGCGACGGCGGCGATGGTGTCGGCCAGCACCGGCTCGAGCGATTGCGCGACGCGCTCGAGCACGCGGCGCGCGAGCTCTTCCTGGCTGATGGCGGGCAGGGCCGATTCAGCGCGTGACTCCGCCGGGGGCGCAGGCTCCGGGTCCGCGGCGGGCAGTTGCACGCGCGGCACCTCGGCCACCACCTCCGTCAGCGTGGGCACGAAGCGCGGTGGAATGCGCGGCCCGTCGGCGCTCATGCGGCCTCCCGCGGCTTCAGGTCGTGGCGCACGATGGCATAGCCGCGATCGGCGTAGTGCTTCCAGCGGCGGCGCGCCAGGCCGCGGTCATCTTCATCGTGGGTAACGACTTCGATCAGGCGCTCGAAACGCCCGAACTCCTCCGGCACGGCATCGCCGAGATTCAGCAAGACCTGCGCATGCGGCGCCTGCGCCGGCTGGCTCGCCAGCACGACGGGTGTCCGGGCGAGCAATTCGGCGCTGGCGCCGGCGCGGCAATGCGGCACGAATTCCAGTGCGCCGAAGGTCCACAGCATCTGGTCGAGCTGCCCGAGCTGCTCGGCTGACCCGGTCACGACCACGCGCGCGCCGCTGCCCGTCGCCTTGCGCAGCAGTCGGCACGCATACGACAGCTTCTCGTCTGCATTGAAGTGGAATGCGATCTCGGTCATGCCAGCAAGCGACTGCAGCCCCTCAGTTTCAAGCGCGCTGGCGCACGCGAACGGCACGCACGGCCGGCTGCGATACGCCCACCTGCGCGAGCAGGTATTCGAGCAGCAGGCCCACGGGCCGACCGGTCGAGCCCTTGGCGGCGCCGCCCTTCCAGGCCGTTCCAGCGATATCCAGATGGGCCCAGGTCAGGCTGCCGGTGAAACGCTGCAGGAACTTGGCAGCGGTCACGGCGCCCGCCGCACGGCCGGCCACGTTGGCCACGTCGGCGAAATTGCTCTTCAGGCCCTCCGCGTACTCGTCGTCCAGCGGCATGCGCCAGCATGGGTCGAGCGCAACCTCGCCGGCCGCCTGCAATGCCGTGGCCAGGGCGTCGTTGGACGAAAACAGACCACTGCGCACGCCGCCCAGCGCGATCACGCAGGCGCCGGTGAGCGTGGCGATGTCGATCACGGCCGCGGGCTTGAACCGCTCGGCATAGCTGAGCGCGTCGCAGAGGATCAGGCGCCCTTCGGCGTCGGTGTTGAGCACCTCGATGGTCTGGCCGCTCATGCTGGTGACCACGTCGCCCGGCTTGAGCGAGCGGCCATCGGGCATGTTCTCGCACGCCGGGATGAGGCCGATCACGTTCACGGCCGGCCGGATCTCGGACAGCGCCTTGAACACGCCGAGCACGCTGGCCGCACCGCACATGTCGAACTTCATCTCGTCCATTTCGGCCGCCGGCTTGATGGAGATGCCGCCGGTATCGAACGTGATGCCCTTGCCCACCAGCACGACGGGGGCTGCGGCCTTGGGTGCGCCCTGGTACTTGAGCACGATGAACCGCAGCGGTTCCTCGGAGCCTCTGGCCACGGCCATGAACGAGCCCATGCCGAGTTTGGCCACCTCGCGCGGGCCCAGCACTTCGCACTGCACGCCACTGCCGCGGCGCGCAAGGGATTGCGCGGCGTCGGCCAGCAACGTGGGGGTGGCGTGGTTCGCCGGCCGGTTGCCCCATTCCTTGGCGAGTTCGACGCCGGCCACGGTGCCGCGCGCCTGGTCGAAGAACTGCTGCTGCGTCGCCGCGTCGGGCACACCGATCGTCACGCGCTCCAGCTTGCGGCCATCAGCCTTGCCCCGCGTGGTGGTGTAGACGTAGCTGGCGTCGGCTGCGGCCAGCACCGCGGCGCGCACGGCGCCAGCCGCGGGCGCGGCCGGGAACAGCACGGTGATCTTGCGCGCGGGGCTTCCCTTGAGCGAGCCGACCGCCGCAGCCACGGCCTGGCGCACCGATTTCGCCGAGCCGTCGCCAATGCCGGCCGCCAGCACGCGCGTGGCACCGAAGCCGGCCGGGCGATAGGCCGCCAGCAGCTTGCCGGCGCGCGGCTCGAAGTCCTGCGCCTTGACCGCATCGGACACCCAGCGCGAGAGCGCGTCGCGCCCGGGCTTGGACTCCAGCTGCACCAGCACGATGAGTGCATCGGTGCGCGAGGGGGCCGCATCGGCGGCCGAGAGGGTCTTGAGTTCGAAGTCCATAATCGCAGCTTTTCCTTCTCCGTCGATGTTATTCCATTCCTCCGTACGCAAGGAGCTGGCCCGCACCTTCGGTGCGACGCTGGTGGTGCTGGTCACCATCGTCATGACGATGGTGCTGATCCGTACGCTGGGCCAGGCCTCGCGCGGCTCCGTAGGACCGTCCGATGTGATGCTGGTGATGGGCTATACCGTGCTGGGTTACCTGCCCACCGTACTGTCGTTGAGCCTCTTCGTCGCCAGCGTCGGCACGCTCTCGCGCATGTACCGCGACAGCGAAGTGGTGATCTGGTTCGCTGCGGGGCGCGGCCTGGCAGGCTTTCTCTCGCCGTTGTTCCGCTTCTCATGGCCGATCCTGCTGGTGATCGCAGCGCTCGCGCTGGGCGCGTGGCCCTGGGCCAACCAGCAGACGCGCGAGATGCGCGACCGCTATGAGCGGCGTGGCGACCTCGACCGCATCGCCCCCGGGCAGTTCCAGCAATCATCCAGCGGCTCGCGCGTGTTCTTCATCGACAGGGACGTGACCGACGGGAACACGGGGAGCAACGTCTTCATTTCCGCCAACGAGCACGGGCGCCAGTCGGTCACGTCAGCCCGCTCGGGACGGGTGGACACGATCGATGAGCAGCGTTTCCTGCTGTTGCAGAGCGGCCAGCGGCTGGAGACCCGGGACGACGATCCCACGCTGCGCGTGAGCGAGTTCGAGGAATACGGCGTGCGCGTCGGCAGCGCCGCGGCTGCGCTGCAGGAAGGCTCGCCGGTGCGCGCGCGTTCGACAGCGCAATTGCTGCGCGAGCCGACTCCCCAGCACCTGGGCGAGCTGGCCTGGCGTCTCGGTCTGGCGCTGGCGGCGTTCAACTTCGTGGTGCTGGCCATCGCCGTCTCGAGCGTGAATCCGAGGGCCGGCCGCAGCGGCAACCTGGTGTTCGCGCTGTTCGCGTTCGTCGTGTACTTCAACCTGCTCAACATGGGCCAGAGCTGGATCGCCGCCGGACGCGTCGGCTTCCTGCCGTTCGTGGCAGGACTGCATGGCGGCGTGCTGTTGATGTCGCTGGCCTGGCTGTTCAAACGGCACAACAACTGGTCGCTGCTCGACGTACTGCGCCGCAGGAGCGCCGCATGAGGACGATCCGCCGTCTGATCTTCGGCGAGGTGCTGACGGCCATCGGCTTCGTCACGCTCGGCTTTCTCTCCCTGTTCTTCTTTTTCGACCTCGTGGACGAATTGCCGGCCATCGGGCAGTCCGGCGAGGAGGGCTACCAGCTCACGCACGCACTGGCTTATGTCGCGCTGCTGATCCCCAATCACCTGTACGAACTGCTGCCCATCGCCGTGCTGATCGGCACCATCTTCGTGATGGCCCGCTTTGCCCAGAGCTCCGAATACACCATCCTGCGCACCAGCGGCCTGGGCCCCTGGCGTGCGCTGCGCACGTTGCTGGTGCTGGGGCTGTCATTCGTCGTGCTGACGTTCGCCGTGGGCGACTATCTGGCGCCCGCCGCCGACCGGATGGCGCAACTGGTGAAGGCACGCTACCAGGGGAATCTCACGCTCAGTCAGACCGGCGCCTGGCTCAAGGAAAAGCAGCAGCATGGCTCCTTCGCCGCCAATGTCGGCGCGCTGCGCGCCGATGGCGGCCTCCAGGACGTGCGCATCTTCGAATTCGACAACCGGGGTTTCCTGCGATCCACCACGCATGCACCGCAGGCGGTGTACGGGCCGGATGGCGCATGGATGCTCTCTGATGCCGAACGAACCGAGTTCAGCACCCGTGGCGAAGGCCCGGCGAACGTGGAGCGCCTGCATCTGCCCACCTACCGCTGGCCGACCGAGATCACGGCAGAGATGATTTCTGTGGCGCTACTCAAGCCCGACCGAATGCGCACCCTCGACCTGTTCCAGTACATCCGCCATCTGGATGCCAACAACCAGTCGGCCCAGCGCTACGAGATCGAGTTCTGGCGCAAGGTCTTTTATCCGCTCTCGTGCCTGGTGATGGTGGTGCTCGCCCTGCCCTTCGCCTATCTGCATTTCCGCTCGGGCGGCCTCACGGCCTACGTGTTCGCGGGCGTGATGATCGGCATCAGCTTCTTCCTGCTCAACAACGTGTTCGGCTACATCGGCAACCTGCGCAACTGGTGGCCGTGGCTCACAGCGGCGGCGCCGGGAATGATCTATTCGCTGGTGTCGCTCGGCGCCTTCGGATGGCTGGTGTTGAGGCGCTAGCCACATGACCGCATCCACCGCCCGGGCAGACGGGCTGATCCTCTTCGGGCATGGTTCGCGCGACGCAGGCTGGCACGCGCCCATGCAGGCCGTCGCCCGCCGCGTTGCCGAGCTCGAACCCGGGCTGCAGGTGATCTGCGCCTATCTGGAGCTCACGTCACCCGACCTGCCCACCGCGGCCGCGACCCTGGCTGCGGGCGGCGTGCGTACGATTCGCGTGCTGCCGCTCTTCCTGGGAATGGGCCGCCATGCGCGCGAGGACCTGCCCGGGCTGGTGGAATCTGTGCGCAGCCAGTGGCCGGACATACGCTTTGACCTTCGGCCGGCGGTGGGCACAGACCGACGGGTGACAGACCTTCTGGCGGCTCTGGCCCTCGAGTGAAGACCCCCCGGCCCGCCGCGGCCCTTAGATTTGTGCTGCATAATGATCAAGTTCATTAGCTTCAAATCAATATGAATCTCCATCAGTTCCGGTTCGTGCAGGAGGCCGTACGGCGCAACCTCAACCTGACGGAGGCCGCCAAGGCGCTGCACACCTCGCAACCCGGGGTGTCCAAGGCGATCATCGAACTGGAAGAAGAGCTGGGCGTCGAGATCTTCGCGCGTCATGGCAAGCGCCTCAAACGCGTGACCGAGCCCGGCGAGCACGTGCTCAAAAGCATCGAACTCATCATGCGCGAGGTGGGCAACCTCAAGCGCATCGGCGAGCAGTTCAGCGCCCAGGACAGCGGCACCCTCTCCATCGCCACCACTCACACGCAGGCGCGCTACGTCCTGCCCGTGCCCGTCGCGCAGTTGCGCGAGGCCTATCCCAAGGTCAACGTGAGCCTGCACCAGGGCTCGCCCGATCAGGTTGCGCGCATGGTGATCGACGAAGTGGCCGAGATCGGCATCGCCACCGAGTCCCTGGCCGACTACTCCGAGCTGGTCACTCTGCCCTGCTACGAATGGCAGCACGCCCTGGTGGTACCTCGCGACCATCCGCTCGCGCAATCCGAGCGGCTCACGCTCGAAGACCTCGCGGCCGAGCCGATCATCACGTACCACCCCTCCTTCACAGGCCGCACGCGCATCGACCAGGCCTTCGCCGCCAAGAAGCTGTCACCGCGCATCGCGCTCGAGGCCATCGACTCGGACGTGATCAAGACCTACGTGCGGCTCGGCCTGGGCCTGGGCATCGTGGCCGAGATGGCCGTACGCGATGAAACCAACAGCGATCTCGTCGTACGCCCGCTGGGCCACCTCATCGGCACCAATGTGGCGCGCGTGGCTTTCAAGAAAGGCGCCTACCTGCGCAATTTCGTGTTCCGCTTCGCCGAACTGCTGAGCGACCGGCTCGACCGCAACCTCATTGGCAAAGCGCTTTCCGGCCACGCGTCGGACTACGACCTATGAATGCATCCACGGCCGCGGCACGCACGCCGCCACTGCAGACCAAGTTCCCCACCATCGGCACCACCATCTTCACGGTGATGTCGCAGCTCGCCGCCGAGACAGGTGCGGTCAACCTGGGCCAGGGCTTCCCCGATTTCGACTGCGACCCGAAGCTGGTGGCCGCCGTGGCCGAGGCCATGGCCCGCGGCCTGAACCAGTACCCACCCATGACGGGGGCCGCGCCGCTGCGCGAGGCCATCGCCGCCAAGATCGAAGCGCTCTACGGACGCCGCTACGACGCCGCCGCCGAAATCACTGTCACGGCCGGCGCCACCCAGGCCATCATCACAGCCATCCTGTCAGTGGTGCGGCCCGGCGACGAAGTCATCGTGCTCGACCCGTGCTACGACAGCTATGTGCCCAACATTGAGCTGGCCGGAGGCCGCGCCGTGCGGGTGCCGCTCGTGCCCGGCACCTTCCGGCCCGACTTCGACCGCATCGCCGCGGCCATCGGCCCGAAGACGCGCGCCCTCGTCGTCAACACGCCGCACAACCCCAGCGGCACGGTCTGGATCGCAGACGAGATGCGAAGGCTCGAAGAGCTGCTGGCGCCCACCGACGTCCTGCTCATCAGCGACGAGGTCTACGAGCACATGGTGTTCGATGGCCAGGCGCACCAGAGCGCGGCGCGCTTTCCCGGCCTGGCGGCGCGCGCCTTCATCGTGTCGAGCTTCGGCAAGACTTACCACGTCACGGGGTGGAAGGTGGGCTTCGTTGCCGCCCCGTCCGCGCTGTCGGCCGAATTCCGCAAGGTCCACCAGTTCAACGTGTTCACCGTGAACACGCCCGTGCAGCACGGGCTGGCGCACTACATGGCCGATCCGGCGCCCTACCTGGAACTGCCGGCCTTCTACCAGCGCAAGCGCGACCTGTTCCGCGCGGGGCTGGCCGGCACGCGCCTGCGCCTGTTGCCGGGCGAAGGCACGTACTTCCAGTGCGTGGACATCTCGGGCCTGGCCGTGCCCGAGGCCCGACTGCCCGAGGCCGATTTCTGCCAGTGGCTCACGCGCGAGATCGGCGTCGCGGCCATCCCGTTGTCGGCCTTCTATGGCGACGGCTTCGACCAGCGCGTGGTCCGCTTCTGCTTCGCCAAGAAGGACGACACGCTGCGCGCCGCGCTGGAGCGCCTGGCACGGCTTTGAGCGCACGCGCATCGGGACCGATGTAAGACTGGCCCCACAGTGGTTCACGTCTTCCGCCGTCTCGCAGCAGACGCCGTATCGGGAACCATTGGCACATCACAACCCGAGGAGTGCATCAATGTCGATCTCGTTCATTCTCATCATCATCCTGCTGCTGATCCTGATCGGTGCGCTGCCGACCTGGGGCCACAGCCGCAACTGGGGCTACGGCCCGAGCGGCGGCATCGGCCTCGTGCTGGTGGTGCTGCTGATCCTGGCTCTCATGGGTCGGATCTGACGCGGCGGCCCTGGCGGCCGCATGAAAACGGGGCGCCTTCGGGCGCCCCGTTTTCATTGGGTGGCCGGCTCCCGGCTCAGCGGTGGATCAGCGCCCAGGCCTTGTCCAGCCGCTTGATGCTCACAGGCTGCGGCGTGCGCAGTTCCTGCGCGAACAGGCTCACGCGCAGCTCCTCCAGCAGCCAGCGGAACTCGTTCATGCGTTCGTCGACGGCGCCCTTGCGCTCGGCCACCAGGCGCCAGTAGCGCTGCTCCTGCGGGCGCAGCTCGGCCAGCCGGGTGGCATCACGTGCGGCATCGGAGCGCAGCTTGTCCAGCCGCAGCACGATGGCCTTGAGATAGCGCGGCAGGTGCTGCAGTTGCGCCCACGGCGTATCGGCCAGAAAACGCTTGCCGATAAGCCTGACCAGCTGCTGCTGCGCATCGGCCGTCGCGTCGGGGTGACCACGCGTGTCCTTGATCTTGCGCACCGCCGCCGCGTATTCCAACAGCACGGTGCCCGCGAGCCGCGCCACCTCGTTGGCGATCAGCGTGAGCCGGCCCCGGCCTTCTTCCACGCGACGCTTGAACGACGCCTCGTCGGTGGGCAGCGGGTCGAGCAGGAACGCCCGGTCCAGCGCCACGTCGATGATCTGGCCGCGCAGTTCCTCGCTGGTGCCCAGCGGCATGAAGGCCACCGCCATCTTCTGCAGCTCGGGGATGTTCTTCTCCAGGTACTTGAGCGCGTCGCGGATCTGCAGCGCGAACAGGCGGCGCAGGCCGGCGCGGTGCTTCGCCGCCGCGACCTCGGGCTCGTCGAACACCTCCTGCACGACCGCATCGCCCTCGTCCACCAGGGCGGGAAAACCCACCAGCGTCTGGCCGCCCTTGCGGATCTCCATCAGCTCGGGCCACTCGCCGAAGGTCCAGGTGGTGGAGCGCTGCGGCGCCTGCACGGCCGCAGCGGGCGGCGGCGCCGGTGCGCGTTGACGCTGGCCGGGCTGCGGCGCCACGGCCGGGGACGGCGCGCTGGCGGTCGTGTGGCCCGGCGTCGGCGCTGCGGCCACCTTCATCCCGGCCAGCGCCTGGAAGGCACCGCGCGCCTGCGCGCCGAGCTCGGCCTTGAGCGCGCCGACGTTGCGCCCCGTGCCCAGCTGGCGCCCATGCTCGTCCACCACGCGCAGATTCATGAACAGGTGCGGGCTCAGCATGTCGAGCTTGAAGTCGTTGCGCTTCACGTCGAGGCTGGTGGCGTCGCGCACACGCTTGAGAAGCGCATCGGTGAGCGCGCCCCGGCCGAAGACCTCCGGCTCGCCGAGTTCGGTCGCCAGCCGCGCGGCCGATTCGGGCAACGGCACGAAGCGCGAACGGGGCTTCTGCGGCAGGCTTTTCAGCAGCGCGTGAATCTTGTCCTTCAGCATGCCCGGCACCAGCCACTCGCAGCGCTCTTCGCTCACCTGGTTGAGCACGAACAGCGGCACGGTGGCCGTGACGCCGTCACGCGCGTCGCCGGGTTCGTGCAGGTAGGTGGCAGCACAGTCCACGCCACCCAGGCGCAAGGTGCGCGGAAACGCATCTGTGGTGATACCCGCCGCCTCATGGCGCATCAGTTCGTCGCGTGTGAGCTGCAGCAGCTTCGGCTGGCGCACGCTCTCGGCACGGAACCAGGTTTCGAACAGGTGGCCGTTGAACACGTCGGGCGGCACGAACTTGTCGTAGAAGGCGTAGATCAGCTCATCGTCCACCAGCACGTCCTGCCGGCGCGACTTGTGCTCGATCTCCTCCACCTGCCGGATCAGGCGACGGTTGGCGGCCAGGAACGGCAGCTTCGTGTCCCAATCGCCGGCCACCAGCGCCTCGCGGATGAACACCTCGCGCGCTCCCTGCGGATCGATGCGCCCGAAGCCCACCCGGCGCCCGCTGTACACCACCAGGCCATACAGCGTGGCACGCTCCAGCGCCACCACCTCGGCCGACTTCTTCTCCCAGTGCGGGTCGAGCAACTGCTTCTTCAGCAAGTGGCCCCCGATCTGCTCGATCCACTGCGGCTCGATGCCCGCGATGCCGCGGCCGAAGAGGCGCGTGGTTTCCACCAGCTCGGCCACCACGATCCAGCGGCCCGGCTTCTTCGAAAGGTGCGCGCCCGGATGGCGATGGAACTTGATGCCGCGCGCGCCCAGGTAGACCTCTTCGTCATCGACCTTGCAGCCGACGTTGCCCAGCAGGCCCGAGAGCATCGACAGGTGCAGCTGCTCATAGCTGGCCGGCGTGCCGCCGACTCGCCACTTGTGCTCGGCGACCACCGACGCCAGCTGCGAATGGATGTCGCGCCACTCGCGCACGCGGCGCACGTTGACGAAGTTCTGCCGCAGCAGCGATTCGTACTGGCGATTGGAGAGCTTGTGCGTCTCACCGTGTCCGCCGCGCGCTTCGTGGATCCACTTCCACAACTTGAGGTAGCCGCTGAACTCGCTCCTCTCGTCGTCGAACTTCTTGTGGGCCGCGTCGGCCTGCTGCTGGGCGTCCATCGGCCGGTCGCGCACATCCTGCACCGACAGCGCTGAAGCGATGACCAGCACTTCTTCCAGGGCGTTGCGCTGGCGCGCCTCGAGGATCATGCGGCCCACGCGCGGATCGAGCGGCAGGCGCGCGAGCTCCGCGCCCAGCGGCGTGAGCTCGTTGGCGTCGTCCACCGCGCCCAGTTCGCCCAGCAGTTGGTAGCCGTCGGCGATGGCGCGGCCCGAGGGCGCCTCGATGAAGGGGAAGTCTTCCACCGCACCCAGGTGCAGCGACTTCATGCGCAGGATGACGCCCGCCAGCGACGAGCGCAGGATTTCGGGATCAGTGAAGCGCGGCCGGCTGGCGAAATCCTTCTCGTCGTACAGGCGGATGCAGATGCCGTCGGCCACACGGCCGCAACGGCCGGCGCGCTGGTTGGCGGCCGCCTGGCTGACGGGCTCCACCAGCAACTGCTCCACCTTGCTGCGGAAGCTGTAGCGTTTGACGCGCGCCGTTCCGGCGTCGATCACGTAACGGATGCCGGGCACGGTGAGCGAGGTTTCGGCCACGTTGGTGGCCAGCACGATGCGGCGCCCGCTGTGGCCTTCGAACACACGCTCCTGCTCGGCCTGGGAGAGGCGCGAGAACAGCGGCAGCACCTCGGCGTTACGCGTGACGGCACTGTGCGAGAGGTGTTTGCGCAAATGGTCAGCGGCCTCGCGGATCTCGCGCTCGCCGGGCAGGAAGACCAGGATGTCGCCCTGAGCGTTGCCGCCCCACAGTTCGTCCGCCGCGGCTGCGATGGCGTCGTTCAGGTCGTACTCGCGGCTTTCCTCGAACGGACGCCAGCGCTGCTCCACCGGGAACATGCGGCCTGACACCATCAGGACAGGTGCCGGTCCCCTGGCAGAGGAGAAGTGCTGCGCGAACCGGTCCGCATCGATCGTTGCCGAGGTCACGATGACCTTGAGGTCGGGCCGGCGCGGCAGGATCTGGCGGATGTAGCCCAGCAGGAAGTCGATGTTGAGGCTGCGCTCGTGCGCCTCGTCGATGATCAGCGTGTCGTAGGCCGACAGCAACGGATCGGTCTGCGTCTCGGCCAGCAGGATGCCGTCGGTCATGAGCTTGACCGAGGCGTCGCGCGAAAGGCGGTCCTGGAAGCGCACCTTGTAGCCGACCACCTCGCCCAGCGGCGTCCTGAGTTCCTCGGCAATGCGCTTGGCCACCGAGCTGGCGGCGATGCGTCGCGGCTGCGTGTGGCCGATCAGGTGGCCGCGCTGGCCGGGGTGGTTGAGCCTGCCCCGGCCCATCGCCAGCGCGATCTTGGGCAACTGCGTGGTCTTGCCCGAGCCGGTCTCGCCACAGACGATGATGACCTGGTGCGCGGCCAGGGCGGCCATGATCTCGTCGCGCCGGCCGGAAACGGGCAGCGACTCGGGAAACTCGATCTTCAGTAGCGGGGCAGTCAAATCGCGAACTTCGTAGAGAATCGCGGATTATCCCAGCCCCAACCCCGCCGCGCAGGGGCCGGGGCACCCGCCGCCGACCTCCCGAGAGCCCATGTCCGCCGTCTTCAATTTCACCTTCGTCCCCTGGTTCCGTTCGGTCGCGCCCTACATCCACATGCACCGCGGCAAGACCTTCGTGGTCGGCATCGCGGGAGAGGCCATCGCGGCCGGCAAGCTGCAGGTGCTGGCGCAGGATCTGGCGCTGATCCAGAGCATGGGCGTCAAGCTGGTGCTGGTGCACGGCTTCCGCCCCCAGGTGAACGAGCAGTTGCGCGCCAAGGGCCATGCGGCGAAGTATTCGCACGGCATCCGCATCACCGACGAAGTGGCGCTCGATTGCGCCCAGGAGGCAGCGGGCCAGCTGCGCTACGAGATCGAGGCCGCCTTCAGCCAGGGCCTGCCCAACACGCCGATGGCCGGCTCCAAGGTGCGCGTGATCTCGGGCAACTTCATCACGGCGCGGCCCGTGGGCATCATGGACGGCGTGGATTTCCAGCACTCGGGCCTGGTGCGCAAGGTGGACGTGGGCGGCATCACGCGTTCGCTCGACATGGGGGCGATGGTGCTGCTCTCGCCGTTCGGCTTCTCGCCCACGGGCGAGGCGTTCAACCTCACGATGGAAGAGGTCGCCACCAGCGTGGCGATCGCGCTGCAGGCCGACAAGCTGGTGTTCCTGACCGAGATCCCGGGCATCCGCACGCGGCCCGACCAGCCCGAGGGCGAGGACAACCCCATCGACACCGAGCTGCCGCTGGCCGCCGCCGAGCGCCTGCTGGCCACGCTGGCACCGGCCCAGACGCCGACCGACGCCACGTTCTACCTGCAGCACTGCGTGAAGGCCTGCAAGGGCGGCGTCGAGCGCAGCCACATCCTGCCGTTCGCCGTCGACGGCTCGATGCTGCTCGAGATCTACGTGCACGATGGCATCGGCACCATGGTGATCGACGAGAAGCTCGAGGAACTGCGCGAAGCCACGGCTGACGACGTGGGCGGCATCCTGCAGCTGATCGAGCCGTTCGAGCGGGACGGCACGCTGGTCAAGCGCAGCCGCACCGAGATCGAGCGCGACATCGACCTCTACACCATCGTCGAGCACGACGGCGTGATCTTCGCCTGCGCGGCGCTCTACCCCTTCCCCGAGGCGAAGACGGCCGAGATGGCCGCCCTCACCGTCTCGCCGCAGAGCCAGGGCCAGGGCGACGGCGAAAAGATCCTCAAGCGCATCGAGCAGCGCGCGCGCGACATGGGCCTGGACAGCCTCTTCGTGCTGACCACGCGCACCATGCACTGGTTCATCAAACGCGGCTTCGTGCAGGTCGACCCCGACTGGCTGCCCGAGGCGCGCAAGCGCAAGTACAACTGGGACCGCAAGAGCCAGGTGCTGGTCAAGCGGTTGTCGTGAAACGCCGCGCCACGCGCATCCCGCGATGAAGACCGTTGCGCTCTACGCCGTCACGGCGCTGGCCGAGATCCTCGGCTGCTACTTCGTCTGGCTCTGGCTGGTGCGCGGGAAACCGCTGTGGCTGCTGCTGCCCGCAGCGGCCTGCCTGGCGGCCTTCGCCTGGCTGCTCACGCTGCACGAAGCCGCCGCCGGCCGCGTCTATGCGGCCTACGGCGGCGTCTACATCGCCATGGCACTGGCTTGGCTGTGGGCCGTGGACGGCGTGCGTCCCACGGCGTGGGACGTGGCTGGCGTGACCGTGAGCCTGGCCGGCATGGCGCTGATCGCTTTCCAGCCGCGCTGATCCGCGTGCCTCACCAGCCCGCCGCGTGGCCGTCTCGGCGCGGATCGCTGGCGGCGAGATAGCCGCCCGTCGCGTCGTCATCCATGCGCCAGATGAACTGGCCTGCGCCGAAATCCTGATACGGATCGTCGATGGTGGTGATTCGGTGGCCCAGTTGCTGGAGCCCCGCGACCGTGGCCGGAGCCATCGCCGCTTCGACGTTGATGTCGAGCCCCTGGTTGAAGCGCCAGCGCGGTGCGTCGCAGGCAGCCTGCGGGTTCTGCGCGTGGTCGAGCATGCGCACCAGGGTCTGCATGTGGCCCTGCGGCTGCATGTTGCCGCCCATGACCCCGAAGCTCATCACCGGCCGGCCGTCCTTCGTGAGAAACGCCGGGATGATGGTGTGGAACGGGCGCGCGCCGGGCCGCACGCAGTTTGGGCTCGCCGCATCGAGGCTGAAGCCGTGGCCGCGATTTTGCAGGCTGATGCCGAAGGTCGGCTCCACGCACCCCGAGCCGAAGCCCATGTAGTTGCTCTGGATGAAGCTGACCATCATCCCGCCCGCATCGGCCGCCGTCAGGTAGACGGTGCCGCCGCGCACCAGATTGCCGGCGCCGAAGACCTGCGCGCGCTGGCGATCGATCAGCCTGGCGCGCGCCGCGAGGTAATCGCCATCGAGCATTTGGCGCGCGTCGACGTGCATGGACGCCGGATCGGCCACGTGCCGATAGACGTCGGCGAAGGCGAGCTTCATGGCCTCGATCTGGATGTGCTGGTGCTCTGCCGAGTCGACGGCCATCGACGCCAGGTCGAAATGCTCCAGCATGCCCAGCGCCATCTGCGCGGCGATGCCCTGCCCGTTGGGCGGGATCTCGTGCAGCGTGTGGCCCCGGTAGCCCTGGGCCAGCGGCTCGACCCATTCGGGACGGTAGGCGGCCAGGTCGGCTTCGGTCATCGCGCCGCCGTGCTCGCGCGAGAACGCGGCCAATGCCTGGGCGATTTCGCCACGGTAGAAATCTTCACCGCGGCTCGCGGCGATGGCGCGCAGCGCGCGCGCCGCCGCCGGGAAAACATAACGCTCACCCACTTCGGGCGCACGGCCGCGCGGCATGAAAGCCGTGGCGAAGCCGGGCTGCGACGCCAGCTCGCCGGCACCGGCGCGCCACTTCTGCTGCACCACCGGGGGCACACGGTAGCCGCGCTCGGCCAACTCGATCGCCGGCTGCATCAGCTCGGGAAACGGAAGGCGGCCGAAGCGCGCATGCAAGGCCTGCCAGGCGGCGACGGCGCCGGGCACCGTCACGGAATCGATGCCGCGTTTGGGGGGCGTGGTCGCGTCCGGCCCATGGCGGCGCCGGAAGTACTCCGGCGTCCAGGCTTGCGGCGCAGGCCCGGATGCATTGAGACCATGCAACTGCTGGCCGTCCCACAGGATGCAGAAAGCATCGCTGCCCAGGCCGTTGCTCACGGGCTCGGCGATGGTCAGGGCCGCAGCGGCCGCAATGGCGGCGTCCACCGCATTGCCGCCCAGCTGCAGCATCCTCACGCCGGCCTGCGCCGCGATGGGGTGGGAGGTGGCGACGACGTTGTCGAAAAAGCCCGGCAGGCGCGCGCTCGGGTACGGTGCGGCGTAGTCGAATCGCAGGCTCATGCGGGCAGCTCCGATTCGGGGCCGCCGACGACGCGGCCGTCCTTGATCACCAGGCGGTGGTTGCGGCGGTCGGCCACGCGCTCGATGTCCGAGAGCGGATCGCCGCTGACGATGAGCAGGTCGGCGATTTGGCCTTCTTTCAATGTGCCGCGATCGGGCAGGCGCAGAAGATCGGCCGCCACCGAGGTCGCGCCGGCCAGCGCATCGCGCGGCGACATGCCGCAGGCGACCATGTAGCGCAACTCCTGCGCGTTCTCGCCGTGCGGGTTGCACAGCGTGCCGGTGTCGGCGCCCATGGCGATGCGCCCGCCCGCGCGGTAGTACATGCCGACGGATTCGCGGTGCCGCTGGGCCACGCGCTGCGCTTTCGCCAGCGAGACGGGCGAGACCGCGTCGGGATTGAGCAGCACGTGCTCGATGGCCGCGAGCGTGGGCACCAGGAAGATGCCGCGCTCCAGCATCAGGCGCACCGTCTCGTCGGTCATGAACATGCCGTGTTCGATGGAGGTGACGCCCGCGCGCGCCGCGTTCAGGATGCCCTGCGTGCCGATGGCATGCGCGGCCGTCGGCTTGCGGAAGCGCCGCGCCTCGTTGACGCCGGCCGTCAGCTCTTCCTCGGTGTACTGCGCATCCTCGATGTCGGTGCCCGGATGCAGCACGGCGCCGGTGGCCATGAGCTTGATGCAATCGCAACCCATGTAGATCTGTTCGCGCACGGCCTTGACCACTTCGTCGGGCCCGTCGGCGACGCGCGCGATCTTCCACTTCGTGCCGCCGGTCATGCAGATGACCTTGCCCGACACCTTGATGTGCGGGCCGAGGAAACGCCCGCTGTTGCAGGCGTCGCGCACGGCGAACTCGACATGATCGACGCCCCCGCAGTCGCGCAGCGCGGTCACGCCGCCACGCAGCGAGGCCTGGGCGTTCTCCAGCGCCTGCAGCGTGAGCGCGGCGTGGCCACTGCCCTGCCCGGTCACGGCTTTGCCGTCACCCGACATGGTCAGGTGCACGTGGCAGTCGATCAGGCCCGGCAGCAGCGTGTCGCCGCGCAGGTCGAAGCGCGGGCCGGCATGGCCCTCGAATTGCGCGGCCGGGGCGATCGCGCGCACCCGGCCTTCCTCGACCAGCAGCGCATGCCCCGGGGGAAGGGCATCGCGGCCGTCGAAGAGCTTTCCATTCAGATACAGCATCGTGTCTCTTGTGTCTCGTCGTTCTGTCGTCACTCGGCCTTGATGCCGGCCTCTTTGACCACCTTGGCCCACTTCTCGAATTCGCTGCGCACGTACACGGCGGCTTCCTGCGGCGTGCCGGGCATGACTTCCACACCCAGGCTCTTCCACTTCTCCTGTGCGTCGGGCGCGGCCAGGGCTTCGTTGATCACCTTGTTGAGCTTCTGCACGACGTCGGGCGGCGTGCTGGCGCGCGTCATCACCGTGTACCAGGCCTCGAAGTCATAGCCCGGCACGCCGGCTTCGGCGATGGTGGGCAGATTCCAGCCTTCGGCGCGCTTCGCGCCCGTGACGCCCAGCCCGATGAGTTGGCCCGACTCGACGTAGGTCTTGACCACCAGCGGACTGACGAACGCGATCGGAATGCGGCCGGCCATCAGGTCGGGCATGAAGGCGCTGGTGCCCTTGTAGGGAATGTGCTGTAGCTTGGTCCCCGTCATCACCTTGAACAGCTCGGCCGCGAGGTGCGGCGAGGTGCCCGGCCCACCCGAGGCGAAGTCCACGCCGTCGCCGCGGCCCTTGATGTAGGCGATGAGCTCGCGCACGTTCTTCACGCCCAGCGACGGATGCGCCACCAGCACGAGCGGGCCCTTGGCCACGATGGACACCGGCACGAGGTCGTCGATCTTGTAGGAAAGCGTGTTGCCGAAGATCGACGGGTTCACGGCATACGTCATGCCGTGCAGGATGAGGTTGTAGCCATCGGCCGGCTGGCGCACGATGGAGGTGGTGGCCAGGTTGCCGCCGGCGCCCGGGATGTTCTCGATCACCACCGACTGGCCCAGCAGCGCGCCCAGGCGCGGCTGCAAGGTGCGGGCCATGATGTCGTTGGGACCGCCGGGTGTCACCGGGATCACCATCCGGATCGGCTTGGTGGGAAAGTCGGCCGCGGCCGACAGGCCTGCCACGGCGGCGAAGGACAGGCCCAGCAGGGCCCGGAGAATGAATTTCATGAGACGCTCCGATAGTCGATGGAAGGTGAGGCCCGCGCCGGCCCCAGCCGCTGCGCAGGCATGCACTGCTTGCTTGTCGTCCTCCGCCCAGTCCCGGGCATCGTCTTCTTCTTGGAACTTGCCGCGCGGCGCGAGGGACGCCGTGCGACGCAATGCAAATCCGGCCGCGTCAGGCGGGCACGGCTGAAACCTGGTTCTGGACGGACTGCACGCGGCCGTCGCCATCGACGGTCACCGTGTCGAAGTGGCGCGGCACGATGACGTGGGCCGTGGGCGAGACGGCATGCACTTCGGCCACGAAGGTTTCTGCCTGCGCCAGCGCCTCGTCCTGCGAGGCGCCATAGGGCGCGGTCTGGACATCCCAATGGGTGGCGATCACCAGCGGCGGCTGGCCCAGGCGGCGCAGCAGGCGGCCGGTGTAGTCGTGCACGTGCAGGCGCGCGCGCGCAGCCGGCACCAGGGCGATGGTGGCGGTGATATCGAACAGCTCGCGCTCGATGTAGTTCATCGAGCCGAACACCACGATGCGGTGGCGACCCCAACGGATCAGGTAACCCAGCGTGCCGCCTTCGCAGTAATCGAACATGCGCAGCGGCCGCTCGACGTCGCGCGGCACCAGGCCCGACTCGAAATAGCGCTTGGCCGCCAGCGGCGAGTGCAGGCTTGGCAGCACGCGCAACGAGAGTTCGTCGAACTGGTAGTCCTCGCCGCCCTTGACGGTGATCAGCTGCTGCTCGTCCACACCGCCCGCACGCGCCACGTTCATCGTGCTTTCGGTGCCGATCACCAGCGCACCGGTCTTGCGCGCGATGTGCGGCATGTCCATGCAGTGGTTGAAGTGCGAATGCGAGATCAGGATGTAGTCGGCCGCATCAACGTGTCGGTCGACCAGCGCCGTGTCGGACGTGAGCCGGTCGGTGGGTGTGTAGATCGGCCGCTCGTCACCCGGCGTGATCGGCGCGTCGGCCGTACCGAACGTCTTGCCCGCATAGCGCACGCGCGAGAAGTACGGATCGACCAGCAACGTGGTGCGCCCATCGGTGATGCGCCAGCCGGCTGCACCGAAATGGGTCATTTGCAGCTCGGGGCCGGCGGCGGGCGCTGTGGACATTGGGGGGTGTGACTTTCCTGTGACGGGCCGCGCCATTCTGGAGATGCACGTGTGATACTTCAAATACCGTTTTGCTATTTATTGATAGCCAGAAAATATCAGCGACCGCCATGATCGAACTGCGCCAGCTCGAACAATTCGTCGCCGTGGCGGAGGAACTCAACTTCCGCCGGGCCGCGCTGCGGCTGCACATGTCGCAACCGCCGTTGTCCAATGCCATCAAGCGGCTGGAGGACTCGCTGGGCAAGTCGCTCTTCGACCGGGGGCGCCGCCACGTCCGGCTGACGGCGGTAGGCGAGCTGTTCCTGCGCGAATCGCGCCGCACGCTCGGCCAGGCAGCGCACGCCGTGCATCTGGCGCGCCATGCATCCGATGCCAAGAGCGGCAGCATCCGCCTTTCGTTCGTGGCCAGCGCGGCGCTGGGCCCGCTGCCCGAACTGGTGCGCCGGTTCCGCTCCGGGCATCCGGGCGTCGAGGTGCTGCTCGACAGCGACACCACGGGCGGCCAACTCGAATCGCTGCGGCGCGGCGGCACCGACGTGGCACTGATCGTGGCGCCCCTGCAGGATGCCCGGGGCCTCGCGGTACACCCCCTGCGTGACGAGAACATCCTCATCGCCCTGCCCGCCGGCCATGCACTGGCGGCACGGCGTTCCATCCAGCTCGGCCAGGTGGCACGCGAGCGCTTCGTCTCGTTTCCGTTCGCGGCGGGGCCGGGGTTCGAGAGCGTCTTCCTGGCCGCCTGCCAGCGCGCGGGCTTCGTGCCCGACATCGTGCAGGAGGTGTCTCAGATGCTCACGAAGATCACGCTGGTGGCGTGCAATGTCGGCGTGGCGCTGGTGCCGGCCTCATTCGCGGCCGTGGCCATGCCCGGTGTGGCGTACGTGGCCCTGCACGAGGGTCGCAAGCCCCTGCGTTACACGCTGGCCTTCGCCACGCAGGCGCGGCACGACAACCCGCTGGTCGACGCTTTCATCGCCGAGGCACGCTCGGCCCTCGGCGGCTCGGACTGAGCTTCAGGCGACGCGTCCGTGGGCGTCGCGCCGGAGCACACGGCCGGGCGTGGCGCCCGTGTGCGCCGCACCTTCCACCACCGGCACGCCATTGACCAGAACCGTGGTGCGCGGCCCGCTGGGGTATTGGTGCGGATCGGCGTAGGTGGCGCGGTCGTCGAAGTCGTCCGGGTCGAACAGCACCAGATCGGCGCGCCAGCCCGCGCGCAGCAGGCCGCGGTCGGCCAGGCGCAACGCAGCGGCCGTGGCGCCGGTCATCTTGTGCACGGCCTGTTCGATAGGGATGAGCCGCCGCTCGCGCACATAGCGGCTCAAGATGCGCGGGAAGGTGCCATAGAAGCGCGGATGTGGCATGCCCTGCCCTGTCACGCCGTGGTGCGCGACGCAGTTGCCGTCGGATCCCACCAGTGTCCACGGCGTGCGCACCAGGGTGTCGATGTCGTCTTCGGAGATTGAAGTCACCAGCACCCGCGTGGCACCCTGGTCGCGCAGCAGGTATTCGCAGGCCGCGTCGAGCGGATCCAGATCCCATTCGCTCGCGATGTCGGCGATGGTGCGGGTGGCGTACTGCGGCAGGTGCGGGCTGATCGACACGCGAACGCAATCCCACGACGGGATGCGGCCCCAGTTGTTGAGGCCGTCGCGCTCGATGTCGGCGCGGATGCGCGCGCGCGTCGCGGCCTCGGGCAGCCGCGCCAGCATGGCCTGCACGCCGCCATCCTGCACCCATTGCGGCATCAGGTTCTTGAGCGGGTTGCTGCCAGCCGTGTACGGATAGGCGTCGCAGTCGATCGACAGGCCGCGCGCCTTGGCCGCTGCCAGCATCTCCAGCGCGGTCTTCGCCCGGCCCCAGTTGTCCAGGCCCGAGCACTTGAAGTGCACCACCTGCACGTGCACACGGCATTGCGCCGCGATGTCGATGGCTTCCTGCAGCGCGTCGAGCACGCCGGCCGATTCGTCGCGCAGGTGCGTGAAGTAGGCCGCGCCGTAGGGCTCGAGCACGCGGCACAGCGCGAGCATCTCGTCGGCCTGCGCATACGAGCCCGGCGAAGTGAACAGGCCCGACGACAGGCCAAGCGCGCCGGCTTCCAGTCCTTCGCGCAGCAGGCGGCACATGCGGTCGAGCTCCACGGCTGTGGGCGCACGCCGCTCCATGCCCATCACCATCAGGCGCAGCGTGTTGTGGCCCACCAGCATGCCGGCATTGACCGAGGTGGCGGGGAAGGTGTCGAGGTACTCCGGGAAACCCATCTCGCGGAACGGCAGCCACGGCGCGCTGGGCGAGAGGTAGTCGGCCAGCAACTGCGTCTTGCCCGGCAGCACCGGCGCGACCGAGAAGCCGCAGTGGCCGATGATCTCCGTGGTCACGCCCTGCCGGACCTTGCTGTCGGCGGTGGGGTTGATGGGCAGCACGAAATCCGAATGGGTCTTGATGTCGATGAAGCCCGGCGCCACCACCAGGCCGCGCGCATCGATGCGGCGCAGGCCGCTCTGGCGCGCCGCCTCGGGCGGCACGTGGCCCACGGCCGCGATGCGGCCGCGCTCGACCAGCAGATCGCCAGGCGCGCCGGGTGCACCGCTGCCGTCCAGCAGCAGGCCGTCGTGGATCAGGAAGGTAGTGGCATCTGTCATTCGCAGGACTCGCAGTGGATCAGCGCGTCGTGGTCCGGCGCGTGGCTCGGAACATCAGCATTTGCGCGACGAGGCCCACGGCCGTCCAGCCCAGCATCGTCAGCGCCAGATTGGTCGCGCCCTGCCCGTGCGGCATGAGCCCGACCGAGAAGCCGCCCAGCGCGCCCGTGAGCTGTTGCATCAGGCCGGCTACGGCGGCGGCCGAGCCCGCCAGCGCCGGCAGCGTTCCCACGGTGCCGGCCAGCACGGGCGGCACCAGCAGGCCATGGCCGATGCCCAGGAACAGCAGCGGCAACGACAGGGCCAGCGGCGATTGCACGCCGGCCACGGCCAGCCCCAGCACGAGCCCCAGGCCGGTGAACGACAGCACTTGTCCCATGCGCATGAGTGACCGGTCGCCATGGCGTCTGATCAGGCGCGTGGTCAGCAGGTTGCCGGCGATGTAGGACACCGGAATGGTCATGATGTACAGGCCGATGCGCTCGGGCGTGACGTCGTAGCGCGCCAGCACCAGCGGCGCTCCGCCCAGGAAGGCGTAGAAGGTGGCGGTGGTCGATCCCAGCATGGCCACGTACATCATGAAGACGGGATGGCGCAGCAGGCGAAGGTAGCCCGACAACAGTGCGCCCCAGCCCGCGGACCCACTCTGCGCGGCGCCCGCCGCTACCGCTTCGCGCGCAGGCAGACCGCGCCAGGCCGCTGCGAAAAGCAAGGCCGCCAGCAGCGCGACGAGCACGAAGCCGGCCTGCCAGCCCAGTCGCACGTGCAACTGGCCGCCAACCAGCATGGCCACGGGCGGGCACACCCCCATCGTCATGCCCACGAAAGCCATCATGCGCGTGCGCCCCGGTCCGGCGAACAGGTCCTGCACCATCGCGCGGCCCACAACCATGCCCGCGGCACCGCCCGCGCCCTGCACCACGCGGCCCAGCACCAGCATCCAGAGCTCGTCCGCCAGAGCGCACAGCAGCGAGCCGGCCACGCACAGCAACAGCCCCGCCAGCAACACCGGCTTGCGGCCGATGCGGTCGGACAGCGGGCCATGCACAAGCTGGAAGCCACCGTAGGCGGCGATGAATGCACCGAAGGTGAGCTGCACCTGCGCCTGGCTGGCGCCGAAGGTGGCAGGCCAGTCCTGCATCGAGGGCAGGCACATGGTCATGGCCAGCAGGCCGAGCGCCATCTGCGCGACGAGGTTGATCGTGAGCCAGCCCATGCGGGACGGCGCTGGAGGGGGGGTACTGCGCGGCATCGGAAGCGGCTATTCTCGCCGCTTGCGAACGATGCCTCCGCCCAACCGCGGCACGAGCCCATGACGACCCACTACTGGCTGATGAAATCCGAACCCGACGACGTGTCGGTGGACGACGCGCTGGCAGCCCCGGACGCCACCGTGCCCTGGACGGGCGTTCGCAACTACCAGGCGCGCAACTTCATGCGCGACCAGATGCGCGTGGGCGACGGCGTGCTCTTCTATCACTCCAGCTGCGCCGAGCCCGGCATCGTCGGCATCGCCGAGGTGGCATCGGACGCCTACCCGGATCCGACGCAGTTCGATCCGGCGTCGCCTTACTTCGACCCCGGATCGAAGCCGGCGCAGCCGCGCTGGCTGCTGGTGGATGTGAAGGTGCTGCGCAAGACGCGCAACCTCGCGCTGGCCGAATTGCGCGATGACCCGGTGCTGTCGCAGCTGCAGACCCTGCGGCGCGGCAACCGGTTGTCGATCACGCCGGTGGAGCCCGCGCACTGGCGTGCCGTGCTCCGGCGGCTCGACGGCAAGGGCTGAGGCCGCTCAGGCCGCGCGGGCCTGGCTGCCGTCCAGCATCGCCACCAGCGCCGTCATCGCCGGCCCGATCGGCCGCTCGATCTTGAGCGCGTACAGCGCGTCGGCCCGCGTGCGCCCCACGTTGAGGGCCGCCAGCGGCAATCCAGCGTCAGACGCGGCCTGTGCGAACCTAAAGCCCGAATACACCATGAGCGACGAACCGACGACCAGCATCGCGTCCGACGCCGCCAGCGCCGCGCGCGCGGCATCGACACGTTCGCGCGGCACGTTCTCTCCGAAAAACACCACGTCGGGCTTGAACAGCCCACCGCAGTGCGGGCAGGCCGGCACGTCGAAGCTGGAGAAGTCGAGCCCTTCGAGGTCGGCGTCGCCATCCGGCGCGGCCCGTGCATCCAGGGCTGCCCAGGCCGGATTGCGGCGCAGCAGTTCGGCCTGCAGCGCGGCACGCGGCGAGCGCGCCTCGCAGGCCATGCAGCGCACGGTGTCGATGCGGCCGTGCAGATCGATCACGGCCCGGCTGCCCGCTGCGTCGTGCAGGCCGTCGACGTTCTGCGTCAACACCACGGACAGGCGCCCGGCCGTCTCCAGCGCGGCCAGCGCCACGTGCGCCGGGCCCGGCCGCGCCTGTCCCATGGTCCGCCAGCCGACCAGGCTGCGCGCCCAGTAGCGTCGCCGCACGGCCTCGTCGCCCATGAAGGCCTGGAAGGTGACCGGCGCCGGCCGCTTCCAGTCGCCCTGCGCATCGCGGTAGTCCGGAATGCCCGATTCCGTGCTGCAGCCGGCACCCGTCAGCACGAACAGCCGTGGGTGGCTGCGCACGAAGGCAGCCAGCGCTTCGATGGACGCATCGTCGTTCACGTGGGCGATCTGCATGGCTTGGCCGTCAATCCCCGCCCACCGGCTCGGGCGCAATGGCCTCCGCGTAGTCGTAGAGCGCTCCCAGGACGGCTTCACCGCGCTCATCGGCCGTGGCCGAGAGTTCGTCGATCTTCGCGAACAGCTCGTCCACATTGCGCGCCCCACCCTCGCCTTCGAGCAGCCGCGCGGCGCGGTGTTCTTCCCAGCGCAGGGCTTCGTCCTCGGTGAGGGTGTCCGGAAAATTGCGCGCGCGATAGCGGAACAGCAGTTCGGTCAGGCGGTCGTCGTCGAAACCGGCGCGGCTGACGGCCAGCTTTTCCGGCGACAGCGCGCGCAGCCCGGTGAGGCGCCGGCGGTCCGCATCGCCGACGAATCCGCCGTAGAGGTCTTCATCGACGTCGGGCGTGGGTAGCGGATCGCGCTTGAACACCTCGGGCCAGATCGCGCTCATGTCGGGCAGCGTCGCCGCGATCTCGGCATGGCGCAACGCGCGCTCGATGTCGGTACCCCAGCGCTCGGCCATCGCGGGCGAGAGCGTCTGAAGGTTGCGCACCACCATCGGCGATTTGTTGATGTGCACCGACTTGAGCGGCAGCCGCTGCACGCCTTCGGGCAGATCGGCGCTGCGCGTGAACAGGCGCTGGCGCAGCGTCGCCACGTCGAGCAGGGCCAGCTCCGACGGGTCGTGCGCAAGATCCCAGGCGAGCAGTTCGTTCCGGTTGGTCGGGTGCGTGGCCAGCGGCCACATGACGGCCAGGCAACCCTGCGCCGCCGGAAACATGCCCGAAACGTGCAGGAACGGCCGCGCCGTCTGCGGCGATGCCGGCAGGCCCAGCTCGGCCATCACGCGGTCCTTGCGGTGCATGCCGAAGCAGAACTCGAACAGCTTGGGCTGCCTGTCGCGGATGAGCCGAGCCATGGCGATGGTGGCGCGTACGTCCGACAACGCATCGTGCGCCGACTCGTGCACCAGCCCGTTGGCCCGGGTCAGTTCTTCCAGCTTGAAGCTCGGACGCAGCGCGCCCGGCGCGCCGCGCTCGTCGGCCACCGTGGGCCAGACAATGCCCTCGGGCCGCAAGGCGTAGGCCATGCGCACCACGTCGAGCAGGTCCCAGCGGCCACAGCCGTTCTGCCATTCACGCGCGTAGGGATCGATGAGGTTGCGCCAGAACATGAAGCGAGTGACCTCGTCGTCGAAGCGGATGGTGTTGTAGCCCACGCCGATGGTGCCGGGCGTGGCCAGTTCGGCCTCGATGCGCGCGGCGAATTCATGCTCGGGCACGCCGCGCTCGAGGCACAGCTGGGGCGTGATGCCCGTGATCAGGCAAGACTGCGGATCGGGCAGGTAGTCGTTGGCCGGCTGGCAGTACAGCATCAGCGGCTCGCCGATCTCGTGGAGGTCGGCATCGGTGCGGATGCCGGCGAACTGGCAGGGCCGGTCGCGGCGCGGCACCACGCCGAAGGTTTCGTAGTCGTGCCAGAAGAAGGTGTGCTGTGCCATGGGTCGCTATTGTCGTTGCGGCCGCGTACTGCGCCAGCACGGCGGAGCGAAGTGGATGGAAAAAGGGCCGGCGGCTTGCGCCTCCGGCCCTCCTGTGTGCCACCGTGCCGCGCAGCGACAGGGCTGTCAGCTGGCCTCGGCCTCTTCGGCCTCGGGCTTGGCGCGGCCTTCCTTCTTCGGCAGCGGCTGGATGTCGAGCAGGACTTCGTCCTTCTCGTCCAGATCCACCGACAGGCGCCCGCCGTCCGTGAGGCGGCCAAACAGCAACTCGTCGGCCAGTGCACGGCGGATGGTGTCCTGGATCAGGCGCTGCATCGGGCGCGCACCCATCAGCGGATCGAAGCCCTTCTTCGCCAGGTGCTTGCGCAGCTTGTCGGAGAAGGTGACATCCACCTTCTTCTCGGCCAGTTGCGTCTCCAGCTGGAGGAGGAACTTGTCGACCACGCGCAGGATGATCTGCTCGTCCAGCGCCTTGAAGCCCACGATGGCATCGAGACGGTTGCGGAACTCGGGCGTGAACAGGCGCTTGATGTCGCCCATCTCGTCACCGGCCACGCGCGGGTTGGTGAAGCCGATGGTCGCCTTGTTCATGGTTTCGGCGCCCGCGTTCGTCGTCATGATGAGGATGACGTTGCGGAAGTCGGCCTTGCGCCCGTTGTTGTCGGTCAGCGTGCCATGGTCCATCACCTGCAGCAGCACGTTGAAGATGTCCGGATGCGCCTTCTCGATCTCGTCGAGCAGCAGCACCGCGTGCGGCTTCTTCGTGATCGCCTCGGTCAACAGCCCGCCCTGGTCGAAGCCCACATAGCCCGGGGGCGCGCCGATCAGGCGCGACACCGCATGGCGCTCCATGTACTCCGACATGTCGAAGCGGATCAGCTCGATGCCCATGATGAACGCCAACTGCTTGGCCGCTTCGGTCTTGCCGACGCCCGTGGGGCCGCTGAACAGGAACGAGCCGATCGGCTTGTCGCCCTTGCCCAGGCCGGAGCGCGCCATCTTGACGGCCGAGGCCAGCACCTCGAGCGCCTTGTCCTGGCCGAACACCACGCTCTTGAGATCGCGCTCGAGCGTCTGCAGCTTGCCGCGGTCGTCATTCGAGACGTTGGCCGGCGGGATGCGAGCGATCTTGGCGACGATCTCCTCGATCTCGTTCTTGCTGATGGTCTTCTTGCGCTTGGACGGCGACAGGATGCGCTGCGCCGCGCCGGCCTCGTCGATCACGTCAATGGCCTTGTCCGGCAGGTGGCGGTCGTTGATGTACTTGGCCGACAGCTCGGCCGCGGCCTGCAGCGCGGCATTGGCGTACTTGACGCTGTGGTGCTCCTCGAAGCGGGACTTGAGTCCCTTGAGGATTTCCACCGTCTGCTCGACCGTGGGTTCGACCACATCGACCTTCTGGAAACGGCGCGACAGCGCTGCATCCTTCTCGAAGATGCCCCGGTATTCGGTGAACGTGGTCGCGCCGATGCACTTGAGCTGGCCGCTGGAAAGCGCCGGCTTGAGCAGGTTGGACGCATCGAGCGTCCCGCCCGAAGCAGCACCCGCGCCGATCAGCGTGTGGATCTCGTCGATGAACAGCACGGCGTTGGGCTTGTCCTTGAGCGACTTGAGCACGCCCTTGAGGCGCTGCTCGAAATCGCCGCGGTACTTGGTGCCCGCCAGCAGTGCGCCCATGTCGAGCGAGTAGACCTGCGAGTCGGCCAGGATCTCGGGCACATCCTTCTGGACAATGCGCCAGGCCAGCCCTTCGGCGATGGCGGTCTTGCCGACACCCGCCTCGCCCACGAGCAGCGGGTTGTTCTTGCGGCGGCGGCACAGGATCTGGATCACGCGCTCGACCTCGTACTCGCGGCCGATCAGCGGATCGATCTTGCCGTCCTTGGCCATCTGGTTGAGGTTCTGCGTGAACTGCTCCAGCGGCGAAGCCTTCTCGTTACGCTCGGCCGTGCCCTCCTCGGCCTCGCCGGGCGCGGCTTCGCCACCCTTGGCGGCCTCGGGCGGATCACTCTTCTTGATGCCGTGCGCGATGAAGTTGACCACGTCCAGGCGCGTCACGCCCTGCTGGTGCAGGTAGTAGACGGCGTGCGAGTCCTTCTCGCCAAAGATGGCCACCAGCACGTTGGCGCCCGTGACTTCCTTCTTGCCGTTGCCGGTGGACTGCACGTGCATGATGGCGCGCTGGATGACGCGCTGGAATCCCAGCGTCGGCTGGGTGTCCACGTCGTCGGTACCCGCCACCTGGGGCGTGTTGTCCTTGATGAAGTTCGTGAGCGACTTGCGCAGATCGTCGATGTTGGCCGAGCACGCACGCAGCACTTCGGCGGCGCTCGGGTTGTCCAGCAGGGCGAGCAGCAGGTGTTCCACGGTGATGAACTCGTGGCGTTGTTGCCTGGCCTCGACGAAGGCCATGTGCAAACTGACTTCCAATTCCTGGGCAATCATGATGATTCCTTTGCCTTGCTGAGAGAAAACTCCGGGGGAGTCTGAAGAGTCCTAAATGGGTGTGACCCGGTTCTATTCAACCGGTTCACTGACGCACTGCAACGGATGCCCGGCGTTGCGCGCCGCATCGAGCACGAGGTTGACCTTGGTGGCCGCCACGTCGCGCGAATACACGCCACATACGCCGCGGCCATCGAGATGGATCTTGAGCATGATCTGGGTGGCTGTCTCGCGGTCCTTGTGGAAGTACTCCTGGAGAACCATGACGACGAACTCCATGGGGGTGAAGTCGTCGTTGAGCATCAGCACCTGGTACATCTGGGGCGGCTGGGTCTTCTGCGTGCGCCGCTCCATCACGACGGAATCGCCGTCGTTAGCGCCGCCGGGCCGGGTACCCGTTGCCGGTGGCGCTGGAGGGATTTTGGTTGCCATGAAATTCATTCTATCGGGCCGGATTCCGCACCACTGCCCGCAGGTGATTTGGTGACACTCCTGCAACATTCAAGACGCATGCCAGCGCGGAATGAGCACAAACCCCAACCCGCCCGTTCATTGACAAACGCGCTGGCAGAACCGCACACTTTGCCGCGTTACGGAGACAAAAAAATGGAGGCCCCAATGGCTACCGGCACGGTCAAGTGGTTCAATGACGCCAAAGGCTTTGGGTTCATCGAACCCGATGGGGGTGGAACCGACGTATTTGCCCATTTCTCGGCCATTGCCATGGACGGCTTCAAGACCCTGAAGCAGGGTTCGCGCGTCACCTACGATCTGGTGGACGGCCCCAAGGGCCAGCTCGCCCAGAATATCCACACTGACAGCGCGGCTGCAGCGCTCGCCCAGCCAGGCGGCTAGGCCAGCCGACCCGGCGCCCCGGGTCAGGCCGGCGCCACAGGCACACTCACCTGCACCACCGTGCCGCCCGCGTCGGCGCGCTGCCATTGCACCGTGCCGCCGAGGTCGCTCACACGCTCCCCAATGGTGCGTGCGGTCCGTGGCTGGGTCGCCGACTCGGCCGATGGCTGGTCTCCGCGCTCGTCTTCCACCCGCAGGCCAATGGCGCCGCCTTCGCAAACCCATTCCACGCGGACGCGCGGCGCGTCGGCATGCTTGAGGCTGTTGGTGATGGCCTCACGCACGATACGGCCCAGGTTGGTCTGCTGCCGCGCGGACAGCCAGACGCCCCGGCAGTCGTCGGGTTGACACCAGTCGAGCTGCCGCCCCAGCAGTTGCATGCGTTGTGCCGCCTCGGTTCGCCAGGTGGCCAGGGCTTCGTCCAGGCTGCACCCCTGCGATCCCAACGCAGACAGTACGTCGCGCATGTCCTGCATGGCCGCGCGGGCGATCTGCTGCATTTCGCCCTGCCCCATGTAGACCATGGACAACAGCTTGCCGCCAAGGTCGTCGTGCAGGTCGCGCATGATGCGGCCGCGCTCTGCCTGCACATCGGTTTCACGCCGCTGCATGGCATCGTGCACATGCTGCACCATGCGCCAGAGCACCTCGCCGCGCGCTGCGTCGTCCCGTCCGAAGAGGCGCGCGCCCGATTGAGGCAGTCGCAGCGCCAGCCCCGGGCCACCGCCGGGTTCGGGCAGATGCAGGGCCAGGCCGTTCTCCGCGATGGCGACGCCCGAGGCAGCAGCGGGCGGGCGCTCCTGCACCTCGAGCGGCGCAAACTGCTCCGACAGCACCTGCCGCCAGCGCACACGCAATTGCGCCTCGTCGGGCGCCGCCGCCAGGGCTTCGAGCGCACGGCCCAGCGAACGGCCGGCCTCTTCGGCCGATGTGCCGCCTGCCAGCCGTGCCCAAAGCCACTGACGCGCCGGGAAGTACACCCACCCCAGCAGCGCGAGCGACAGGCCCAGCGCCCCGGCCTGCGACATGTCGAACAGCGAAACCAGGGCCAGATCGAGCAGCAGCAGGCACAAGCCACCGATGAACCAGCTCCAGGCACGGAACCACCAGCGATCCAGATCGAATAGCCGGTACCGCGTGATGCCCGCCACGATGCCCGCGAACATGAACAGGAACACGCTGAACATCAGCCCCTGGCTGGCCGGCGGCGCGATGCCGAGGGCGACCGGCAGGAGGATGCCGGTCGCGAAGAGGCCGGTGCCCAGGTAGATCGACAGCAGATACCACTTGAGCGCCGCACGCTCCAGCGGACGGCCCCGCGTGCGCCGCCATTGCACGAACGCGGCGGCGAACGAGAACGAGAACAAGGCCAGTACGGCGGCATTGCCCATGGGCGGCGCCGGCACGACCTGCCAGACGAACAGCACGAAGGTCAGCACCGTCATGGCATAGGCCAGCAGCGCGGGACTGCGGCGCGCCAGTGTCGTGGGGTAGTGCCACAACAACATGACCAGCGCCGAGGTGAACAGCATCGCACCCAGATGGTTCAGACGCGAGAGCCACAGGAATACCTCGGCCTGCAACGCCAGCTCCCGTGAGCTGTAGACCGCCGCGCAGCACGCCGACAGCATCACGCCCAGGCCCGACAACGCGAAATGCCAGGCGGCGCGGTCGCCCGAGCGGTACACCCAGACGCCCCATGCCAGCAGGAAGCACACCACGCCGACGAAGCACTGGAACCAGAACAGCATGGGCAACTGGTACCAGTGGCGCGTACGCACCTCAAGGTCCACACGGCGGCCGTCGGCCAATTGCGCCGCCACCTGAGGCGCCTCCATGGCGGCGTTCAGCGCCCGCATGCCGGCCATGAGGTCGTTGTAGCGCGCCCAGTCAGGCAGCATGTCGGGTTCCTCAATCACGAAGTCGGGCTGCAGCGCCACGCCGCCCAGCGACAGCACACGGTCTGCGGGGCCCAGCCGTGACACAGCGCTCGCCGTGATCCGCAGGCCCGCGCCTTCGTCCGCCGCCAGCGACAGCCCGACCGTGGGCGCCTGCAGCGCCAGCAGCAGCGCCGTGAGGAATGCGCCCATCGCCAGCACGGCACCCAGGGTCTGCAGCAATCGAGGGGCTAGTTGCATATGGCAACAATTCTAGGAGCGGAAGGGCCGACAAACTGTCGTCTTATCATTGCCCGCAACTTTCTCGCCACTTCCGGCGCGCCCGCCCCCCGCAATCGATGCCGATGCTGTCCGCCCTCATCCTGGAAGATCATCCCCACGCCCGTGAATGGCTGGCAGGCGCCCTGGACAAAGCGTTCCCCGGCATCGGTATCCAGGCCGTCCCGACCTGCGCCCAGGCACACGAATGGCTGCGTACAGCCTGCCCCGACATGGCGCTGGTGGATCTCGAGCTACCCGACGGCTCCGGGGTGGACGTCGTGGCGTCGCTGGCGCGCTCGCATCCGGGCTGCACCAGCATCGTGGCCACGATCTTCGACGACGACGAGCACCTGTTTTCTTCGCTGCGGGCGGGAGCCCGCGGTTACCTGCTCAAGGACCGGGGGCAGGACGAGCTGGTCGAGATGCTGCGTGGCATCGTCGATGGGCGTCCGCCGCTGTCACCCGCCATCGCACGCAGGCTGCTGGGCCATTTCCAGCAGGCGCCCACCGTGCCGATGGCCGGGGCACCCTCCCCGGCCCCTCTCACCACGCGTGAAACCATGGTGCTCGGCTGCATCGCGCGCGGCCACACGCTGGCCGAGGCCGCGCAGCAACTGGGCCTGTCGCGACATACCGTGGCCGGCTACGTCAAAGACGTCTACCGCAAGCTCGACATCAACTCGCGCGCGGAGGCGGCACTCGAAGCCGCGCGACGCGGGCTGATCGAGCCCCGCTGAGCCGCCTCAGCCCTCCACCGGCCCATCATTCCATTCATGTCCTCTCCCTCGCCCGCACTGTCCCGGCGCCTGAAAGCCGAAACAGCCTTCCAGCACGACCGCATGGAGCAGTTGATGGCGCGCGCCGACCCGTTCGGCTCGCGCGACGCCTACGCCCGCTTCACCGCGTCCCAATATCTCTTCCAGCAGGACGTCGAGCATTTCTTCGCCGATCCTGGCTTGCGCGCGGCGGTCCCCGATCTGCATGTACGTGGCCGCCTGCAGGCCGCCCGCGACGATCTGGCCGACCTGGGTCATGCACCGCCCGATGACGCCGTGGCGACGGCGGGTGTCACCATGCCCGAGGCGCTCGGCTGGCTGTACGTCTCCGAAGGATCGACACTCGGCGCCGCCTTCCTGCTCAAGGAAGCGCGGGAAAAACTGGGTTTGTCGGAAGACTTCGGCGCGCGCAACCTGTCGGCGTATCCGGGCGGCCGGGCCCAGGTGTGGAAGCAGTTCGTCGCGACGCTCGACGCCCAGCCAGCCCAGGCGCACGACGCCGTCGTGGCGGGTGCCCAGGCAGCCTACGATCGCATGGGCGTACTGCTGGCACGGCTTGCACCCGCCTGAGTCGGCCTCGCCTCCGTCAAGCCTGCAGCAGCGGCCCGAGGCTTAGATCGCCCCCTCGCAGCGAGGGGAACAGCGCCGAGCGCACGCGCGCCGGCTCCAGCGTGAACACCTCGGCCAGCACGGCCGCCACCAGCGCGTCCAGGCCCAGCGTCGGCCGCAGATCGCGCCCCTCATACAGATCGGCGGCAGTCAGGCCCGGCCAGTCAGCCAGTACCCTGCCACCGCGCACGCCTCCGCCCATGAGCATGGCGACGCTGGCGGTGCCGTGATCGGTCCCGCCCGTGCCGTTGGCAGCCGCCGTGCGGCCGAACTCGGTGGCGACGAGCACCGTGGTCTGCTCCCACACGGGGCCCAGGCCCGACCTCATCGCGGCGATCATCGTGTCAAGCGCCTTGAGCTGCGTGGCCAGACGGCCGGCCTGCCCGGTATGCGTGTCCCAGCCGCCGGTTTCGATCATGGCGATGCGCGGCCCAGCGGCGCGGCCCAGGAAGTTGGCGGCCATGCGGCCGATGCCCTCTGGGTCCTGCCTGACTCGGCCACCGGCCATGTCGCCCGAAGCCATGGATCGCGCATCGAGCGCCGCCGCCCACAACGCATGCAGTTGCGCATCGCCGGCATACAGCTGCTCGACGCGCACCAGCAGATCGTCGGACGCCTGCGACAGATTGGAGGGGGCATAGGACGTCACCTCCTGCGCGCCGCGCAACGCCAGCGGCAAGGTGGGCGCGAGTGCGATGGCTTCCTGGCCGTGGCGCGGCAGCAACGCCAGCAGCCGGTTGAGCCAGCCGTCCTTGAGCTGGTAGGGTGCGGTTCCGCCGGTTTCCAGCACGTTCTGCCCGTCGAAGTGAGACCGGTCGCGATACGGGGAGGCCACCGCGTGTACGAACAGCGCCTGCTGCTGTGCGTAGAGTTGCGCCGTCTGCGCGAGCGCCGGATGCAAAGCGAACATGCCGTCGAGCCGCGTCGCCTGAGTCGCATCGATGGCCAATGCGCCGCGCAGGCTGGCGTAGGACGGATCGGCGTACGGCACGACGGTATTGAGGCCGTCGGCCGCGCCGCGCTGGATGATGAAGACGAAACGGCGCTCGACCGCCGCGTTCGCGAACACGAGGCGGGGCGCCACCAGGCCCGTGCTGGCCAGGAACGCCGCGCGGCGAATGAAGTCACGTCGTTGCAGCATGGCGGTCACCTCCGCAGGAAATCGGGCGAGACGAGCAGCAGCGCCAGACCCGACGCACCGCTTTCCGCGCGATCCACGGCCGCGCGAGTGGATTCGGTCAACGTGCCGGGCAGCACCAGCGGTGCCAATGCGCGTGGATCCACGGCATTGCCCGCACGGGCGGCCAACCGCTGAGCGGTTTCGATGCGCCGCACCAACGCATCGGGGGCCGCCCAACTGGCGGCGATGTCGTCCCAGCCGGCCGGCGATCCGGGTCGCCAGACAGGCTGGCCCAGTTGCGTCATCACGGGTACTGGCTGGACACCCTGCAGGTCGCGCCGGCCCAGCGCACGCAGACCCGACAGCATCCAGTCCCACGGCGTCTTGAACTTCAGCGGCTGCGGCGCCCATGCCTCGGGCGATTCGACCAGAGTGCGATAGAGGGCGGGCAGGTCGCCGCGCGTCCGCATGAAGACGGATTCGAGCCGCTGTACCAGCGTCGCGGGGGGCTGGTCTCCGGCGAAATGGCGCGCCAGCTTGGTCGCGATGTGGCGCGCCGTGGCCGGCTGGGCCGCCACGTCGCGCAGGATGGTCAGGCCTTGCGCTTCGCCCCCCGCTGCATAGCGCCGGCCCAGCACGCGGCGCTCGCCAGGCTCGTGCTGCATCGGCTGGAACTGGAAGGTGCCGGCCTGCGGAGTCTCGTCGGACTCCGGCGGGCCGTTTTGCGCGCCGCGGACACGCGCCGCTCGGGCCGGTGTCTCTCCGGCGATGCCCCAGCCGGTGAGCGCACGCGCAAATTCGGTCACGTCGTCCTGGCCGTAGCCGCTGCGCACGCCCAGCGTGTGCAGCTCGAGAATCTCCCGGGCAAGGTTCTCGTTGAGGCCACGGCGCTGCCCGTTGCCCGTCCGTTGCGCGTTGGCATTGGCGCGCTGCCCGGCCGGGCTGCCAGGGCCGATGGATCGCGCCTGATCCAGATAGAGCAACATGGCCGGATGGCGCTCGACGGCCAGCAGCAGGTCTTCGAACCGGCCGAGCACGTGCGGGCGGATGGCTTCTGCCTCGAACGCACCCGCCAGAGCTGTCACGGCGTTCTGCTCGATCGAGACCGCGAAGTGATTCGACCAGAAGTGCACCAGCCGTTCGACGAAGGGGGCCGGTGTCACGAGCGAGCTGAGCACGCGCGCCTCGACGCCGGCAGCGTGCACCTCGCGTGCGTCGCGGCGGCGCATCTCCTGCGCCTGCCGGCGTGCGACGTCGTCGAGGGTGCGCTGCTCACGCTGCGCTGCTTGCGATGCGGCCAGCAGGACGGCTGATGGCGCCAGTGCTGTCCAGGCCTGGGTGCGAGGCTGGTAGCGCTCAAGCTGCTCCAGCAGCGAGCGCCGTGCCTGCGCGGGCGGCGCTTCGTCAGGGCGGGCGCCCAGACCGAAGCGGTTGAGGGCAATGGCGGTGTCGGCGGTTGACTGCACAGGTTCCTCGCGAAGCGACTCAGAGAATTGAACGCGCGAGCCCCGCATACGGCCAACAAGGCGGCGTCAAAGATGTAACTCTGCGTGAAGCCAAGGCACGCGCGGGCAGGCCATCCCATATGGGCCTGGATGGAAAAAGGCCCCGGCACCTGACGGTACCGGGGCCTGCGCGCATGCGACGCGGGTGAGGCTTACTTCACCGAGGCGAGCGCCGCGTTGAAAGTCTTGCTCGGACGCATCACGGCATCGAGCTTGGCCACGTCCGGCAGGTAGTAGCCCCCGATGTCCACGGGCTTGCCCTGGATGTCGGTCAGCTCGGCCACGATGGCCTTTTCGCCATCGGCAAGGGCCTTGGCCAGCGGGGCGTAGCGTGCAGCCAGCTCCTTGTCCTCGGTCTGCGCGGCCAGGGCCTGGGCCCAGTACAGGGCCAGGTAGAACTGGCTGCCGCGGTTGTCGAGCTGACCGGTCTTCGGGTTGGGGCTCTTGTTGTTGTCCAGCAGCTTGCCGGTGGCCGCATCCAGCGTCTGCGCCAGGATCTTGGCCTTGGTATTGCCGACTTTGAGGCCCAGGTCTTCCAGGCTCACCGCCAGCGCCAGGAACTCGCCCAGCGAATCCCAGCGCAGGTGGTTCTCTTCCACCAGTTGCTGCACGTGCTTGGGGGCCGAGCCGCCGGCACCGGTTTCATACATGCCGCCACCGGCCATCAGCGGCACGATGGAGAGCATCTTGGCGGAGGTGCCCAGTTCCATGATGGGGAACAGGTCGGTCAGGTAGTCGCGCAGGATGTTGCCGGTGACGCTGATGGTGTCGAGGCCGCGGATGACGCGCTCGAGCGTGTAGCGCATGGCACGCACCTGGCTCATGATCTGGATGTCCAGGCCGTCGGTGTCGTGGTCCTTGAGGTACGTCTTGACCTTCTTGATGACCTCGTTCTCGTGCGGGCGGTACGGGTCGAGCCAGAACACGGCCGGCATGCCCGAATTGCGCGCACGCGTCACCGCCAGCTTCACCCAGTCGCGGATGGCCGCATCCTTCACCTGGCACATGCGCCAGATGTCGCCGGCTTCCACGTTCTGCGACAGCAACACCTCGCCGGTGGCGATATCGACGATGTTGGCCACGCCATCCTCGGGCACCTCGAAAGTCTTGTCGTGCGAGCCGTATTCCTCGGCCTGCTGGGCCATCAGGCCGACGTTGGGCACCGTGCCCATGGTCTTCGGGTCGAACGCGCCGTGCCACTTGCAGAAGTTGATGATCTCCTGGTAGATGCGGGCGAACGTCGATTCGGGAATGACGGCCTTGACTTCCTTGAGGCGGCCATCGGCGCCGTACATCTTGCCGCCGGCGCGGATCATCGCGGGCATCGAGGCATCGACGATCACGTCGTTGGGCGAATGGAAGTTGGTGATGCCCTTGGCCGAATCGACCATGGCCAGCGCCGGACGCTTCTCATGGCAGGCATGCAGGTCACGCTTGATCTCTTCCTGCTGGCTCTCCGGCAGCGTAGAGATCTTGTCGTACAGGTTGGCCATGCCGTTGTTCACGTTCACGCCCAGCTCGTCGAACAGCTTGCCGTGCTTCTCGAACGCTTCCTTGTAGAACATGCGCACGCAGTGGCCGAAGACGATCGGATGCGAAACCTTCATCATCGTCGCTTTGACGTGCAGCGAGAACATCACGCCGGTGTCGTAGGCATCCTGGATCTGCTCTTCGTAGAACGCCAGCAGCGCCTTCTTGCTCATGAACATCGAATCGATGATTTCGCCGGCCAGCAGCGAGACCTTGGGCTTGAGCACCGTGGTCTTACCCGACTTGCCCACCAGTTCCATGCGAACGTCGCAGGCCTTGGCCAGCGTCATCGACTTCTCGCCGTGATAGAAGTCGCCATGGAACATGTGCGAGACATGCGTGCGCGAAGCCGGGCTCCAGGGCTGCATGCTGTGCGGGTTCTTGCGGGCGTATTCCTTCACCGCCTTGGGCGCGCGGCGG
>VFQN01000479.1_pt1 | contig 74060 bp, 68 predicted proteins | sample 3512371 | NCBI WGS metagenome assembly VFQN01 (sample SAMN10412370, study PRJNA504923) | tailings metagenome | isolation source: Replicate 2 from Balatoc abandoned mine | place: Philippines: Itogon, Benguet | collected 2017-08-28 | reverse complement strand
TCGAGCTGGGCCAGATCACCATCACCTATAACCGGCTGTGGATACTCTGCTTCACGCTTGCCGTATTCCTGATCTTGCTGGCGATGCTGCGTTATACGGCCATGGGTCTTGAAATGCGTGCGGTGACGCAGAACCGTCGCATGGCGGCCTCCATGGGCATCGCCACGTCGCGTGTCGATGCGCTCACCTTCGGACTTGGCTCCGGCATTGCGGGCATTGCCGGCGTGGCGCTGTCGCAGATCGACAATGTCTCGCCCAATCTCGGCCAGAGCTACATTATCGATAGTTTCATGGTCGTGGTGTTCGGCGGCGTCGGCAATCTGTGGGGCACGCTGGTCGGCGCCTTCACGCTCGGCATCCTCAACAAGTTCCTGGAACCCTATGCCGGCGCGGTGCTGGGTAAAATCCTCGTGCTCGTGCTGATCATCCTCTTCATCCAGAAGCGGCCGCGCGGGCTCTTCGCACTCAAAGGCAGGGCGGTGGAAGCATGATCACCTCGTTTCTCGCGAAAGCCCTCGGGCGCAACATCGTCATCACGGTCGCGATCCTGCTGGTCCTCGCCGCCCTCGTGCCAGCGCTGAACCTGCTGACCGCGCCGGACCACCCGCTGCATGTGCCGACCTACATCGTCTCGCTGTTTGGCAAGTACCTCACCTATGCGCTGCTCGCGCTGGCGCTCGATCTCGTCTGGGGCTTCTGCGGCATCCTCTCGCTCGGCCACGCCGCGTTCTTCGCGCTCGGCGGTTATGCCATGGGCATGTACCTGATGCGCCAGATCGGCGCGCGCGGCTCCTACGGCAATCCGCTGCTGCCGGATTTCATGGTCTTCCTCAACTGGAAGGAACTGCCCTGGTTCTGGCAAGGCTTCGACATGTTCTGGTTCGCCGCGCTGATGGCGATCCTCGTGCCGGGCCTGCTCGCCTTCGTCTTCGGCTGGTTCGCCTTCCGCTCGCGCGTCAACGGCGTCTACCTCTCGATCATCACCCAGGCGATGACCTTCGCCCTGCTGCTCGCCTTCTTCCGCAACGACATGGGCTTCGGCGGCAACAATGGCCTCACCGACTTCAAGGATATTTTAGGCTTCAACATCCAATCGAACGGCACGCGCTCCGCGCTCTTCGCGGCGTCGGCCATCGCGCTCGCCCTCTCGCTCATCATCACGTCGGGCATCGTGCGCTCGAAATACGGAAAGATCCTCGTCGGCGTGCGTGACGCCGAAAGCCGCACGCGCTTTCTCGGTTACCGCGTCGAACATATGAAGCTCTTCGCCTTCGTGGTCTCCGCCATGATGGCCGGTGTCGCCGGCGCGCTCTACGTGCCGCAAGTCGGCATCATCAATCCCGGCGAGTTCGATCCGGCCAATTCCATCGAGGTCGTCATCTGGACGGCGGTCGGCGGGCGCGGCACGCTGATCGGCCCGATCGTCGGCGCCATCCTCGTCAATGGGGGAAAAAGCATCTTCACCGCCGCCTTCCCGGAATTCTGGCTGTTTGCACTCGGTGGCCTGTTCGTCCTCGTCACGCTCTTCCTACCCAAGGGCATCGTCGGCACCGTGCGCCAGGCCGTCGAGCGGCGCCGGGAGCACCGCAAGGCGAAAGCGGCGGAAGAGGCGCGCGCTTTTGCGGCGGCAGAACCTCAGGCGGCGGAGTAACCGACATGAACACGCTCGCACAGAATGCAAAACCCACCAGCATCCTCTATCTCGACGGCGTCTCCGTCTCCTTCGACGGCTTCAGGGCGCTGAATGCGCTCTCCTTCGTCATCGAGCCCGGCGAGCTTCGCGCCATTATCGGCCCGAACGGCGCGGGCAAGACCACCATGATGGACATCATCACCGGCAAGACGCGGCCGGATTCGGGAGAAGTCTTCTTCAAGGGCACGATCGACCTCACCCAGAAGGACGAGGCCGAGATCGCCCAGCTCGGCGTCGGCCGAAAATTCCAGAAGCCGACGGTGTTCGAGAGCCACACCGTCTGGGACAACCTGGAACTGGCGCTGAACCGCAACCGCGGCGTCTTCTCCACGCTGTTCTATCGCCTCACCGCCGAGGACAAGGCGCGCATCGAGGAAATCCTCTCGACGGTGCGCCTGATGAACCGCAAGGACGACTTTGCAGCAAACCTCAGCCACGGCCAGAAACAATGGCTGGAAATCGGCATGCTGCTCGCACAGGAGCCGGAGCTGCTGCTGGTGGACGAACCCGTTGCCGGCATGACGGATGCCGAGACGGCGGAAACGGCGATCCTGCTGAAGGAAATCGCCAAGACGCGCTCGGTCGTCGTCGTCGAGCACGACATGGGCTTCATCCGCGATCTCGGCGTGAAGGTGACCTGCCTTGCGGAAGGCTCGGTTCTGGCGGAAGGCTCGATCGATTTCGTCAGCGCCGACCAGAAGGTCATCGAGAACTATCTGGGGAGGTGAGGATGTATTCGGTGTTTCTTTCGCTGGAGCAGGTTGCTTGGGCACCCCCCTCTGCCCTGCCGGTCTCCCCCGCAAGAGGAAGGCGATCGCCTATGGCGAGAAACCGTTGCTACATCCCCTTCTCCCCAGCGGGGAGAAGGTGCCGGCAGGCGGATGAGGGGGATGCCGAAGGCAAAAAAGCGGAAGACTCCTTCCGTATCAACCTCTCATCCGACCCTTCGGACCACCTTCTCCCCGCTGGGGAGAAGGGGAAAACGGCTACGTCGAATTCCATATGCGACAGCCTTCCTCTTGCGGGGGAGACCGGCAGGGCAGAGGGGGGTGACACGGCCTCCACCACAAAAGGAGCCGACGCATGCTGACCGTCGAAAAAGCCAACCTCCACTACGGCGCCGCCCAGGCGCTGCGCGGCATCTCGCTCACCGCCGAGATGGGCAAGATCACCTGCGTGCTCGGCCGCAACGGTGTCGGTAAGTCCAGCCTCTTGCGTGCCATCACCGGCCAGCACCCGCTCTCCGCCGGAACCGTCACCTTCAACGACGTGAAGCTCGACGGCATGGCGCCCTACAACCGCGCCAAGCACGGCATCGGCTATGTGCCGCAGGGGCGAGAAATCTTCCCGCTGCTGACGGTCAAGGAAAACCTCGAATCCGGCTATGCTCCCGTGAAGCGCTCGGAGCGCTTTATCCCAAACGAGATCTTCAGCCTGTTCCCGGTGCTGCAATCCATGCTCGGCCGGCGCGGCGGCGATCTCTCGGGCGGCCAGCAGCAGCAGCTCGCCATCGGCCGAGCGCTGGTGACGCGCCCGAAAATCCTCGTGCTGGACGAGCCGACCGAGGGCATCCAGCCGTCGATCATCAAGGATATCGGCCGGGCGATCAAATATCTCCGCGATTCCACCGGCATGGCCATCCTGCTGGTCGAACAGTACCTCGATTTCTGCCGCGAGCTTGCCGACCACGTCTACATCATGGATCGCGGCGAGATCGTGCACGAGGGCGCGGCCGAGACGCTCGACACGCAAGAAGCCCGCCGCCACCTGACGGTGTGAGAACACGGTCGCCGCTCAGGCCACGCGGTTTGCCAAGGCGTATGGCGCAAGCCGAACGCGCATGCCCGACAGCCAGCACAGGGGGGAATGCGTGCCGCAACGGGTCTCCTCTTCGCGGGCCGTGTCAGGACGATCACGCCGGCGATGACGCGAACGAAGCCAAGGCATGCCGTCTGGCACATGGTTCAGCGCCGATCGAAAGGTGTCAGATCCTGAGACCGAGGCTTTCAAGCGCCGCTTTCACCCGCGGCATGTCATCGGGACCGAGTGGCAGGATCGGGCGCGGCGGGGTGACGCGGCAAAGGCCGAGAAGATCGGCGATGGCATACATGACACGGAAGCTGCCGAACTCCCTGAAAAGCACCCAGAGCGGCTGGAAAGAACCGTCACGGTGCTCCGTGTCGGCCCGGTCACCGGCCATCGCGGCGCGGGTGAGCGCAAGGGCTTCGGCGGGAAGCAGGCCGGCCGAGACGCTGTACCAGGCATCGCCGCCAGAAAGCAGCGATTGCGCCGCGCCCCAATCCCCACTGTAGCCGATGGAGAAATCCTTCGGCGTCAGGACGCGCAGCCGGGCGAGTTCCGCGCAGAAATCACCGTCCGCCGGCAGCGGCATCTTGACGGCAACAATATCAGGCAATCTTGCAAGTCGTGCGATCAGGCCTTCGCCGAAGACGAAGCGGGTGGTGCCGGGATTGTTGTAAATGCAGAGCGGCAGGCCACCCGCCGTCGCAACCGCGGCCATGTGCTGGAAAACCTCCTCCTCCGTCAGGGGTGTGTAGGACATGGGGGCGAGCAGCAGGCCATCGGCCCCGGCCGACTTTGCGTCACGCGCGAGCACCTCGGCCTCGTCGGTGCGCAGCGCGCCGACGCCGACGATGAGCGGGATCCTCCCGCCGACGCTCTTCATCGCCGCATCGACAGCCCGGCGCCGCTCGTCGCGCGACAGGAAGGCATAGCCACCGGTGCTGCCGAGAAGGCCAACGGAATCAGCACCCGCAGCCTGGATGCGCTGGAGCAGACCGGCAAGCGCGACCGTGTCGACACGGCCGGCCGTATCTGTCGGCGTGATGGAAAAGGCCGAAAGGCCGCGAAAAATAGTCATGGCTCCCCCTCTGTGCTGCCGATCATAGACCGCTGGCGAGCTTGAAGGCGATCAGCCACATTGTCACCGCGACAATCCCCTCCAGCACCCGCCAGGCGGCCGGGTTGGCAAAGACCGGCCGCAGCTTCGTCGCACCATAGCCAAGCGAGAAGAAGAACAGAAACGAGGCCGTCACTGCGCCAGCGGCGAAAGAGGATTCCAGACCGGGAAAGCGCGTCGAGATCGTGCCCAACAATACGACCGTGTCGAGGTAGACATGCGGATTGAGCCAGGTGAGCGCAAGGCAGGTGAGAAGCGCCTTGCCGAGGCCGGCAGCCTTCCCCTCCCCCGCCGAGAGCGCGCCGGAGGAGCGAAAAGCGGAACAGAGGTTTTTTGCGCCATACCAGACGAGGAACGCAGCGCCGCCATAGCGCATCACCGGCTCAAGCCAGGGAAGCACCGCGGCGATCTGCCGGAAGCTGGTGATGCCGATGAGGATCAGTATCGCGTCGGACAGGGCGCAGGTAAGGCAGATGGCGAAGACATGCTCGTTGCGCAGCCCCTGCCGCAACACGAAGGCGTTCTGCGCGCCGATGGCGAGGATCAGGCTGAGGCCCATGGAAAGGCCGGTGACATAGACGGAAAAGCTCATGCGCGGCGGTGCCCCCTCTTCGCTATGTCCTCCATAGCGCCGCAAGAGGATTTAGTATAATTAATGCTGCTTACTCCAATTAAGGAAAAATAACTCGTGCTCGACTATTCCGCTCTCCGCGCCGTCGCTGCCGTGGTGCAGTCGGGTAGCTTCGAAAAGGCGGCCGGCCTTCTGGGCGTGACACCCTCCGCCGTCTCCCAGCGCGTCAAGCAGCTGGAAGAACGGCTCGGCACCGTGCTGATCGCGCGCGGCAACCCGTGCACCGCGACGGATACGGGCGAATGGCTCTGCCGGCACATGGAGAATGTCGGCATGCTGGAAAGCGAGCTGCTGCACCAGTTGCCGGCCCTCGCCCCGCCCGACGAAACCCGCAAGGCCGTCACACTGCACATTGCAACCAATGCCGACAGCCTCGCGACGTGGTTCCTCACAGCCATAGCGAACTTCTCGAAGGATGCGCCCTATCTGCTGAATGTCGCGATCGACGACGAGGATCACACCGCCGAATGGCTGCAGCGCGGCCGCGTTCTGGCAGCGGTCACCAGCCTTGAGAAACCGGTGCAGGGCTGTCGCCGCCTGTCGCTTGGCACGCTGCGCTACCATGCGACGGCGAGCCCGGACTTCATGGAGCGGCACTTCCCGGCAGGCGTCACGGTCGAGGCGCTGATGCGCGCGCCGTCGCTCGTCTTCAACCAGAAGGACCGCCTGCAGAACCGCTGGGTCCGCCAGGTCTTCGGGCAGGACCTCGCCTGCCCGGCGCATTGGCTGCCTTCAACGCAGGGCTTCATTGATGCGAGCCTTGCCGGCCTGGGGTGGGGTATGAACCCCGAACCGCTCGCTGAAGCGCATCTGAAGACGGGGCGGCTGGTGGCACTGCGCCCACAGACCCCCCTCGACATTCCGCTCTCCTGGCAGATAAACCGCCTCGCCGCGGATCGGCTGGCCGGTCTCACCCGGGAGGTGACGGCGACTGCCCGGCGTTTCCTCTTGTGACAGGAAGGCAAGCATCCTCCTGAGCCACCGAAACTGCGCGCAAGCCGTCGTGCTCGTTGCTCCGGCCAGCAATACAATTCGCCGGCAGCGGCCAGTGCGACCACGCGGCCCCGCAGACGCCGGGATTGCTCCCGGCATCGTCGATCAGCGCGTGGTCCTCACGGCCCCGAGGCCGCCGCAGCGCGCGACCCGCGCAGCTGCCGCGCCGCTTCCACCATGTTCAGGAGCGCCGGCTTGACCTCTTCCCATTTGCGGGTCTTGAGGCCGCAATCGGGATTGACCCAGATCTGGCGATCCTCGAGACGCCCCCGCGCCAGTGTGAGGAGGTCTGCCATCTCCTTGACGTCGGGCACGCGCGGCGAATGGATGTCGTAGACACCGGGGCCGATCTCGTTCGGATACTTGAAGTTCCGGAAGGCATCGAGCAGCTCCATCCTGGAACGGGACGTCTCGATGGAGATGACGTCGGCATCCATCGCCGCAATGGCCGCGATGATGTCGTTGAACTCCGAATAGCACATATGGGTATGGATCTGGGTTTCGTCCGCGACGCCCGCCGAAGAAAGGCGGAAGGATTCGATCGCCCAGTCCAGATAGTGCCGCCAGTCCCTGTGGCGCAGCGGCAGGCCCTCACGAAGCGCAGCCTCGTCGATCTGGATCAGCTTCGCACCAGCCCTTTCGAGATCCAGAACCTCATCGCGGATGGCGAGCGCAATCTGCCGGCAAACCGTGCTGCGCGCAACGTCGTCCCGCACGAAGGACCAGTTGAGGATCGTCACCGGCCCCGTCAGCATGCCCTTCACCGGCTTTTCGGTGAGCGACTGGGCGTGACGCCACGACCGTACCGTCATCGGGTTGGGGCGGGAGACGTCGCCGAAAATGATCGGCGGGCGCACATAGCGCGATCCGTAGCTCTGCACCCAGGCGCACTGCGTGAAGGCGAAACCGGAGAGCTGCTCGCCGAAATATTGCACCATGTCGTTGCGCTCGAACTCGCCGTGAACGAGCACATCGAGGCCGATCTCCTCCTGCCAGCGGATGGCGTCCTCGGTCTGCTTCTGCAGGAATGCCTCGTAGTCCTTATAGCTGAGGGCACCTTTGGCATGCGCCGACCGCGCCTTGCGAACCTCGCTGGTCTGCGGGAACGAACCGATCGTCGTCGTCGGAAACAGCGGCAGCCCGATCGCCGCCGCCTGCAGGCGCCGCCGGTCCTCGAAGGTATTCAAGCGCTTCTTCATCCCCCCGTCGATACCGGCCATGCGGCCCTGGACGAGGGGATCGGTCACCTTCGGCGAGGAGGCCCGGGCGGTGATCGCCTGCGTGGCATCGTCGACGGCTTGCCGGACGGCATCCTTGCCCGCGGCCAGGCCCCTGCCGAGGATCGCGAGTTCATCCAGCTTCTGGGTCGCGAAGGACAACCAGGCTTTCAGATCCTCGTCGAGTGCCGTCTCCAGGGAGAGGTCGACAGGGACATGCAGCAATGCGCACGACGCGGCGACCTCGATGGCATCGACCCCGCGCACGGCAACGACCGGTGCCAACCGCTCCAGAAGGGCGGCAAGGTCTGCACGCCAGATGTTGCGGCCGTCGACGACGCCGAGCGAGAAGGTCTGATCGGGACGCATAGCCGCTGCAACCGCATCAAGCTGTTCCGGAGCGCGCACCAGATCGACATGGAGGCCGGCGACCGGAAGTGCGGCTGCGGCATCGAGATTGTCGCCCAACGACCCGAAATAGGTGGTGAGCATGATCTTCAGTTCAGGAACGGCCGCCGCGAAGGCCGCGTACGCCACCTTGAAGGCATGGCGCTCGCCTTCGGTCAGGTCAAGGGCGAGGACCGGTTCGTCCACCTGCACCCAGTCCGCACCGGCGGCGTGCAACCGGCGGAACAACGCTTCATAGACCGGCAGCAGCCTTGTCAGAAGATCGAGCGGCTTGAAGGTCGCGGGACGAGCCTTGGCAAGTTTCAGGAACGTGACCGGTCCAAGCACGACCGGACGCGTATGGATGCCAAGCGTCTTGGCCTCCAGGAAATGATCGACCGGCTTCTGCCCGGTCAGCGTGAAGACCTGATCCTCGCAAACCTCCGGCACCATGTAGTGGTAGTTGGTATCGAACCACTTGGTCATTTCGAGCGCGGGAACGCCGTGGCCGTGATGGGCATGGCCGCAACCGGCGTGCCCCCCCTCCTGGCTGCCGCGCGCCATGGCGAAAGAGACAGACAGCGGCACGTCGCCGCCCTCCCAGCCATAACCCGCCGGGATTGCGCCGACCATGACCGCGGTATCGAGCACATGGTCGTAGAAGGAGAAGTCGTTCGAGGGGATTCTGGTGATCCCGCGATCGCGCTGGAGCATCCAGGCTTCCGCCCGCAGCGTCTTCGCAGTTTCAAGAAGATCGTCTTCGGTGATCCTGCCGGACCAGAAACCTTCGAGCGCAAACTTCAGTTCGCGGTGGCGGCCGATGCGCGGAAAGCCGAGAGAGCCGACCGAGAGAGTTTTGTTGGACATTGTCATACCCCATTGGTTGGTGGGGGCATGGGTAAGCGGACGCGTGCGGCCATCCCCGTCAAAGACGGACCGCAGCAACCACCGGGACACCCCGCCCGTGGACGTTGTTTCGTCTTGGCAGGTCTCCTGGCTCGCGGGTCGTCACTGCTGTCCGTCTTCCCAAGGCAGGCGCCTCAGTGACATCCTGGACAGCGGCTCACCGCTTACAGTTGCGGGGGCAGCCCCGGCATTGCCGAATGATCGGCGCACCGGATTCCCTCTTAGCCCTGGAGAGGCAGAACCGCTCCAGGGAACCACGACATCAGGACTTCATGGTATCCAGGCCGGATTGTCAATAGACATAAAGAAATACTTATGCCTTTATGTATTTTTATCACCCTGGAACTGCCCACCCCCCGAGGGCCTGAGCGTGGTGCAAGTCACCGGCGCATCTGCGGGAAACCGGGAACTTTCCGCGGAATTCTGCGCGGCCATCATGGTGCGATCTCGGCGCCGCCGCGGTCTTGATTTGCCGCTTCATCGACGGCGAGGACGGCAGAATACCGACGATTTCGACAACCGCGTCATCGGCATCGAACTCGACGATCTGCTCAGCCTCCCGCGGCGACTGTGCGTGGCCGGCGACGCCAACAAGACGGATGCTATCCGTGCCGTGCTCAACAGCGGCCATGCCACCCATCTCTTCACCCACATGGCATCCACCGAGCAGTAGCTTCAGGATCAGGCACCCGACGAGTGGTGACAAGCACCAAGCGCGGATGGCAGCCGTGCTGGGGTCGCCCCACCTCAGCACCGCCTAGTGCGCTCGCCTCCCTTGACAGAGATCCCCTCAAAAGGATCAGCAAACCCTAGCGCGCCTCCCAGACGACACGTCATGGCACTCTGCTAATTTCCGATTCGGCAACAAATCGTACTTCAAGGACCATATTCGGGTCATTTTCGGAAAAATTCACCCTATGCGGCTGAAATATTCTTGACACAATTCCGTTTCGGAAATTTACTGCTTAAAACAGGCCGAAATGGAAACGCCCCATGACACAGCGTTATGTCGTTGACGATCTGGACCGCGAGATCATCCGTTATCTCTCCGAGGACGGGCGCCTCTCGGCGGCAGAAATCGCTGGCCGGATCGGCAGCGTCTCCGAACGCACGATCCGTAATCGCATCGCCGCCCTGCTCCAGGCGAAGATGATCGTGATCGGCGCCATTCCCGATCCCGTGGCGCTCGGGCGCGACGTGCAGGTCGAGCTTCTGATCGAGGTCGAAGCCGGCAAGATAGAAGACGTTGCCATCCAGCTCGCGGAGTACGAGGAGATCGGCTACCTGGCCGCGACCAGCGGCACAGCCAATCTCAGCGCCTCGCTCTTCGTCGCCGATCACGCGGCGCTTCTCGAATTCATGGATCAGGAACTGGGCAAGCTGCCCGGCGTCAAACGCGTGACGACTTCGGCGGTCCTGCGGCTCTACAAGGTATTCGGCACGAGAACCACCGCGATCGGCCGCGGCACGGACCTCGGCGGCAAGAAGAAAGGATAACCCATGTTGCGCATTGGGGTGGATGTGGGCGGGACCAATACGGATGCGGCACTGCTGCGCGGCACCGATGTTCTGGCAACGGTGAAGGCCTCGACCACGGCGGACGTGACCTCTGGCGTCGGCGCGGCAATCCGCACGGTTCTCGCCGAAGCGGGCATCACCGCCGCCGCCGTCAACGCTGTCATGATCGGCACGACGCATTTCCTCAACGCCGTCGTCGAAGGGCGCCATCTTGAAAAGGTCGGTGTTCTCAGGCTTTGCGGCGCAGCGACGCGCTCTCTGCCGCCGATGATCGACTGGCCCGACGCCCTGCGTCCCATCGTCGAAGGCGGCGCAGCCATGGTGGGCGGCGGCGTGAACTACGACGGCTCCGAAATCGCCCCACTTGATGTGGCCGCAGTCCGTGCCGCCTGTCGCGACTGGCGTGCCAAAGGCATCTCCGCCGTCGCGATCTGCTCCGTCTTCGCCCTGGTGGATCCTCGCATGGAAAACGAGGCGGCCGAAATCGTTGCCGAGGAAATGCCGGACGCTGCGATCAGCCTGTCGCACCGTGTCGGCCGTACCGGCCTTCTGCCCCGCGAGAACGCCACGATCCTCAACGCAAGCCTGCACAAGCTCGGCCACGAGACCGTCGGCGCCTTCCGCTCGGCCTTCGTCACACTCGGCCTCGATTGCCCGCTCTACCTCACCCAGAACGACGGCACGTTGATGGCGGCGGACTTCGCCGAGCGCTATCCGGTCTTCACCATCGCCTCCGGCCCGACCAACTCCATGCGCGGAGCGGCCTTTCTAACCGGACTGTCCGACGCCGCGGTGATCGACATCGGCGGCACCACCACCGATATCGGCATGCTGGTCGCCGGCTTCCCGCGCACCCGCAGCGAAGGGGCGATGATCGGCGGTGTGCCGACCAATTTCCGCGTGCCGGACGTCCATTCCTTCGGCCTTGGCGGTGGCAGCATCGTGCGGTCCGGACCGCCCTCGACAGTCGGCCCGGATTCGGTCGGCTTCCGCCTGCCGGAAAAAGCGCTCTGCTTCGGTGGCGACACGCTGACGGCGACGGACATCGCAGTGGCCGCCGGCCTCGTCGATCTCGGGGACCGCGACCGGCTCAGCCATATCACACCCGAATTCGCCCGACAGATGCTGGCGCAGATGAAAGCCAGCATCGAGACGGTTCTCGACCGCATGAAACCGAGCGCCGAGCCGATCCCGGCGATCCTCGTCGGTGGCGGCTCGGTGCTCGTGGAAGGGCTGCTGGAGGGCACCTCGGTGTCGCTGAAGCCGGATCATTTCGGCTCCGCCAATGCGATCGGCGCAGCCATCGCGCAGGTCTCCGGCGAAGTGGACAGCGTCGTCTCCCTGGAAGGCACGACACGGGAGAAGGCGCTGGACTCCATCGTTGCCGAAGCGCGCGCACGCGCTGTCGAAGCGGGTGCAGCGCACGAAACGGTGAGCCTTGCCGAAATCGAGGAAACGCCGCTGGCCTACCTGCCCGGCAACGCCGTGCGCATCGCGGCGAAAGTCATTGGAGAACTCAGGGCATGAAGTACTGGACGCTCACCGAGGCGGATATCGACCGCATCGCCATCGGCTGCGGCATTCTGGGCACCGGCGGCGGCGGCAGCACCTATCATGCGTCGCTGCGTGCCAAGGCACTGCTGCGCGAGGGCAAGCGCATCCGCATGGTGCGCCCGGCCGACATGGCGCCCGACGCACAGATCATCGGCATCGGCGGTATCGGCGCGCCGACCGTCGGCATCGAGAAGATCGCCGAAGGCGCTGAGGGCGTGCGGCTGCTCCATGCCCTCGAACACCACATGGGCCGCAAGGTCGATGCGCTGCTCGGCGACGAGGTGGGCGGCGGCAACGGCCTTTCACCCATGCTGACCGCCGCCATGGTCGACCTGCCTGTGGTGGATGCCGACGGCATGGGCCGCGCCTTCCCCGAAGTGCAGATGACCACATTCTTCATTCACGGCCAGCCCGTCCAGCCAGCGGCGCTGGCCGATGCGGACGGCAACGTCCTCATCGTCACCGAGGCGACCACGCCGAAGATGCTGGAGAAGTTGCTGCGCGCCAGCACGATCGCCATGGGCTGCACGGCACTGATGACGACGGCGCCCATGTCCGGCGACTTCGTGCGCCGCTACGGCGTGCCGCACACGACGAGCCAGGCCTGGAGCCTCGGCGATGCCGTGCTGAATGCCCGCGCCGCCAAGGAAGATCCGGTGGAAGCGATCCTCAGGCAATCGGGCGGCGTGCGCCTGATGCGTGGCAAGGTCACCGATATCGCCCGTCGCATCGCAGCCGGTTTCAACCGCGGCACACTCACCGTCGCCGGGCTTGACGACGATGCCGGCCGCTCGATCGCCATCGAGATCCAGAACGAATATCTGATCGCCCGCGAAGGCGAGGACATCATCACCATGGTGCCGGACCTGATCTGCATCGTCGATTCCGAGACCGGCCGCGCCATCGGCACGGAGGAATTGCGCTACGGCCTGCGTATCGACGTGCTCTCCATGCCGGCCCCGGTGCTGCTGCGCAGCGCGATCGCGCTTGAATCCGTCGGTCCTCGTGCATTCGGCTATGATTTTGATTTCGTGCCACAGGGCATCAGCACCGATGCCCTCGCCGTCCCCCAATACATCGAAGAAGGCGCCTGAGCGTCCACCCCGGCCAACCTCCATGGGAGAACGAAAATGAATCGCCGCAATTTTCTGAAGACAACGGCCCTCGCAACCCTCGCTGCCGCCGGCGCGCGCTGGAACTTCGCCATGGCGGAAGGCGCTGGCAGCATCTTCACGCTTGCCTGCCCGACCAGTTTCCCGGATCTCGACCCCGCCACCTCGTTCTCCAACGACGGTGCGGTGCTCGCCAATGTCTATGAGGGCCTTGCCCGCTACATTCCGGCGACCGACACCGAGGAGGCGAAGATAGAGCCCCTGCTTGCCACCGGCTGGGACGTGAGCACCGACGGCAAGACCTGGACCTTCACCCTCCGGGACGGCGTGAAATTCCACGACGGTAGCCCGCTCACCTCCGAAGCCGTCAAGGGCTCGATCGAGCGCACCAAGAAAATCGGTGGCGGCGCATCCTTCATCTGGGGACCGGTGACCTCCATCGAAACGCCCGAGCCGTTGAAGGTCGTCTTCCAGCTTTCCGAACCGCAACCACTCGACCTCATCGCCTCGGCAGGCTTTGCCGCCTGGATCTACGCCCCCTCGGTACAGGACAAGGACAACGCCTGGTTCAACGCCGGCAACGATGGCGGCACCGGCCCGTTCAAGATCAGCCGCTACGAGCCGGGCCAGCGCGCCGTACTCGACCGCGCAGACGGCTACTGGGGCAAAGTGCCGGAAAACGGCTTCAAGACCGTGTCGTTCGAGATCACCGAGGATGCAACGCTCGCCCAGAACATGATCGAGAGCGGACAGGCCGACTGGACCTACAGCCTGCCTTACGAGAACCTCGAGGCGCTGAAGTCCAATCTGGACCTCAACGTCGTCATCAATCCATCCTTCGAAACGCTGTTTGGCCTCTACAACGTCAAGCGCGCGCCGCTCGACAGGGTCAAGGTGCGCCAGGCCCTGTCGCTCGCCTTCCCCTATGACGACGTGATCACCGCGGGCACGAGCGGTTTCGGTACGCGTGCCAAGGGTGTCGTTCCCGCCGGCATCTGGGGCCACGACGCCCAAGCGCCCATCCCGAAAACCGACCTCGAAGCTGCCAAGGCGCTGCTTGCGGAGGAAGGCATCGAGCCCGGCCTGGAACTGACGATGACCTATTCCTCCGCGCAAGCGATCGAGGCCGTTGCGGGCGAACTCTGGAAGGCCAACCTGGAAACGCTCGGCATCACGCTGAAACTGCAGCCGATGGCCTGGGAGGCACAGTGGCAACTCGGCAAGTCGAGCCCGGAAGCCGCGCAGGACATTTTCGTCATGTTCTGGTGGCCAACCTTCGTCACGCCTTACGATTATCTCTTCAACCTGTTTCACAGCGAGGAAAAGCCGAACTTCAACCTCGGCTACTACTCCAACCCCGAGGTGGATGCCAAGATCGAAGAGGCGGCCAAGCTCTCGGGCACCGACCGCCCGCGCGCAGAGGCCCTGTTCATCGAAGCGCAGCGCAAGGTGATCGAGGATGCGGCGGCGATCTTCATGCTGGATCAGCCCAACGTCCATGTCATCCGCTCGGACATCAAGGGCTATGCGGACAACCCGGCCTACGGGCACATCACCTTCGTCAACGAACTGAGCCGGTAGGGCGCGTGGGGGTCTGATGGAACTTCTACGCTATATCCTGCGCCGCACGGTCCTTTCCGCCTTCGTGGTGGTGGGCGTGACCTTTCTGGTCTTCGTGGTGGCACAGGTGGTTCCTTCGGATCCCGCGGCACTCTATGCAGGGCCCCGCCCTACGGCCGAGCAGATCGAGAAGGCGCGTCAGGAACTGAACCTCGACGCGTCCCTTCCCGCCCGCTTCGCAACGTTTGCCACAGCCATGGCATCCGGCAACTTCGGCATCTCCTACAAGTCGCGGCGCCTCATTGCCGAGGATCTGCGGGCCTATCTACCGGCGACCCTTGAGCTTGCGATCTTCTCCACCAGCCTTGCGCTGCTGATCGGCATTCCGCTCGGCGTCGTCGCCGCAGCACGGCAGGGCCGATGGCCGGACAGGATCGGCAGTTTCGGCTCCATCGCGGCCGTCGCCATGCCGACCTTCTTCCTCGCGATGATCCTCCAGCTCATTTTTGCTCAATGGCTGGGTATTCTGCCGCTTTCCGGGCGCCTATCGCGGGAGATATCGATCTCCGCACCGCTGCCGATGGTGACCGGCTTCAATATGATCGATGCGCTGCTCGCCGGCCGGCTGGACGCCTTCGGAAGTGCGCTGACCCATCTGATCCTCCCGGCCCTGACACTGGCCTCCTATCCGGCCGGCGTTGCCATGCGGCTGACGCGCTCGGCGATGATCGAAATCCTCGAACGCCGTCATGTTGTCGCCGCCCGCGCACTCGGTCTTTCCGAACCGCGCATCCTGTTCGGCCATGCATTGCCCAACGCCATGGGGCCGGCATTGACGGTGATCGGCCTTTCCTTCGCCTACGCTCTTACGGGCGCGGTCCTGGTGGAGATCATCTTCGCCTGGCCAGGCCTCGGCCGCTATGTCTCCGAAGCGATCCTCGCCAAGGATTTCCCCGTCATCGCTGCCGTCACCATGGTGGTGACGATCTGCTATGTCGTGATGAACCTCTTGATCGACACCGCCCAGGCTCTGGTCGATCCACGGGTGGCGCTCTCATGAAGAAGCTCGTTCAACGCCTCGGCTGGCCTGGCACCATCGCGCTTGCGGTCGTCGTCCTTTTCTTCGCCGTCGCCATTCTGGCGCCCTGGATCGCGCCGTACCCGGCGCAGGGCGCCGGCGCACCCAATGTGGCGGCAAAGCTCTCCCCGCCATCCGCGGACTACTGGCTCGGTACGGACCATCTCGGCCGCGATATCCTGAGCCGCATCATCTACGCCACCCGCATCTCCCTCACAAACGGCGTGCTGATCGTCGCCTTCTCGCTGCTCATCGGTCTGCCGGTCGGCCTCGCAGCCGGCTATTTCGGCGGCTGGATCGACGAGGCGCTGATGCGCGGCACGGACGTCTTCCTTGCCTTCCCAGCACTGCTACTGGCGGTGCTGATGGCCGCAGCGCTTGGCCCGGGCTTCCTTAACAGCGTCATTGCCGTCGCCGTAACCTGGTGGCCCTGGTATGCACGTCTCGCCCGGGCGGAGGTGCTGGTGTTGCGTGGCCAGCCCTATGTCGAGGCCGCACGGCTTGCCGGCGTCTCCCATCCGCGCATCATCATCCGCCATATCCTGCCGGCGACCGGGCGCCCGCTGACCGTGCAGGCTGCGCTTGACGTCGGGCCGGCGCTGCTGACGGCCGCCGCACTCTCCTTCCTCGGCCTCGGTGTGCTGCCGCCGACTGCCGACTGGGGCCAGATGGTCGATGCCGGCCGGAAGTTCTTCCCGGCGCGCTGGTGGTACTCGGCCATGCCCGGCATGACCATCTTCATCATCGCACTCGCCTTCAGCGTGCTCGGTGATGCGTTACGCGACCGCAAGGGAGGTGCTGCCCGTGGCTCTGCTTGATGTCCGCAAACTCTCCGTCAGCATCCCAACACCCGACGGCGACGTCCATGCCGTACGCTCGGTCGATCTCCAAATCGAGCGCGGCCAAATCCATGGCGTGATCGGCGAATCCGGCTGCGGCAAGACCATGACTGGCATGGCAGCGCTCGGCCTTGTGCCGAAGGGCGCCCGCATCGCTGCCGACCGGTTCCATTTCGACGGCGAAGACCTCCGGGAAAATGCCCGGGGGATGCGCGGCCGACGGATCGGCCTCATCTCGCAGGATCCGGCGGCCGCGCTCAATCCCGTGCTCAGCATCGCCCGCCAGCTCGACGACGTGATCCGCGCCCATCGCGACCTGCCCCGGTCGGTCCGCCAAGCAGAAGCAACGGCGCTGCTGGCCGCAACCGGCCTTCCAGACCCGGAAAAGGTGCTGAAGAGCTACCCGCACCAGCTCTCAGGCGGCATGCAGCAGCGCGTGGTCATCGCCCAGGCACTGGCGACCGGTGCAGATTTCCTGATTGCCGACGAGCCGACGACGGCACTTGACGTTTCGGTCGGCGCGCAGGTCCTGGCGCTTCTGCGCAAACTCGTCAACGAGCGCGGCCTCACGGTACTGATGATTACCCATGACATGGACGTCATTGCGGAGGCCTGCGACCGCGCCACCGTGCTCTACGCAGGGCGTTCCGTCGAAACGGGGCCGGTCGGTGCGATACTTCGGCACCCCGCCCATCCTTATACGCGTGCCCTGCTTTCGGCCCTTCCCGATGCCGCGCCGCATGGCGCGCGCCTCGCCGCCATCGACGGCTCCATCCCGCCGCCGCGGTCTGCAATTGTCGGCTGCGCCTTCGCCCCACGCTGTCCGCAGGCGATGCCCGTCTGTTCTGCCACGGCGCCGCCGGGACGCTGTCGTGATACCCACCACTGGCTCTGCCACCTACCGGAGGGTGCTGCGTGACTTCGGCCCCCATTCTCGACATCGACACGCTTATCATCCGCTACCGCGCCGGCCTCTTCGCCGCATGTCCGAAACCGGCGGTCAACGGCGCGAGCTTCCGCCTTGAACAGGGGGAGACGCTGGGCATCGTTGGAGAAAGCGGTTCGGGCAAAACGAGCCTGCTGCGTGCCATTCTCCGGCTGCTACCGGTCGAAAGCGGTACGATCCGCCTGGAAGGTCAGGACTGGCTGGCCCTGAAGGGCGATGCGCTCCGCCAGGCGCGGCAGAAGATCGGCGTCGTCACGCAGAATCCCTTCCTGTCGTTGAGCCCGCGGCTGACGATCGAAGAAATCCTTGCCGAACCCATGCTGGCGGCAGGCAGGCGCAATGGCCCTGCAATGCGCGAAAGGATCGCCGGCCTTCTCTCCGACTGCGGCCTTCCCGCCGACTTCCTTGGCCGGCGCGCCCGCGAACTGTCGGGCGGCCAGGCACAGCGCGTCGCCATTGCACGGGCACTGGCATTGGAACCTCACCTGCTTGTCCTCGACGAGCCGACATCGGCGCTCGATGTCTCCGTACAGGCACAGATCCTGAACCTGCTCTCCGATCTCAAGGCCAGCCGCGGTCTCTCAATGCTCTTCGTCACCCACAACCTGAAGGTCGTCGCGCATGTTTCCGACACCCTGCTCGTCATGCGCCGCGGCGACATCATCGAGTTCGGCAGGACCGAGGACGTGATCCGCGCGCCCACCGCGGCCTATACCCGTGAACTGCTCTCGTTTGGACGCAAAGCGGTTTCCAACTGACCAGGTGCGTGGTCTTGGCCGGATGAAGACGGGCGGCACCAAAGCCTTTTCACCTGTTCAAAGGTGCCAGCAGGGCATCGAGAGCATGGACTTTCCAGCCTTTGCCGGAAGGTACAGCGAAGCGCTGCCTGTCCTTGTCCCACAACGATTTTAGGACTGTCGATCGGGACGTTCATGGGTGGACATGCCACCGGTGCCGCAGCGGTTGGAAGAAGGTGATACGCATTGTGTCTGCTTTTCACAGTGTCGGGCACGACGAAAGCCGTGCCCGTCTCTTCGATCCCGAACTCAGCCTTTCAGGCGGGTCCAGATACGGTCGCGCAGTTCGCGCGCCTTGCCGGCGCAGTCCTGCGTCGGCACGAGACGCGAGGCGAATTCCTCCGGCATGTTGATCGCGTCCATCTTGCGCCATTGTTCGCTGAGGAACTGGTCGGCCTGGGTGGCATTGGCATAGGCGATGGCGTTGGAGACGGCAGCGGCGTTTTCCGGGGCCATCATCCAGTTGATGAAAATCTTCGCGTTTTCAGGATGAGGCGCGTTTGCCGGCACCGCGAAATTGTCGCGGAACATCGGCGTGCCCTCCTTCGGATATCCGCACGAAATGTCCGGCGGCATGCGCCAGCGCGTCATGATCGCCATGGCGATCCTTTGCAAACCCGACCTCCTGATCGCGGACGAGCCGACCACGGCGCTCGACGTGACCGTGCAGGCCGAGATCCTCGCATTGCTGAAGACGATCCAGCGCGAGACCGGCATGGCCATCCTGCTCATCACCCACGACATGGGTATCGTTGCCGAGATCGCCGATGGGGTCGTGGTTATGCTGCACGGCAACGTGGTCGAGAGCGGCGATGTCGCCGCCATCTTCAACGCGCCCCGGCATGAGTATACCCGCCGGCTGCTCGACGCGGCGCCCAAGCTCAGCCTGCGCCTAGAAACCGGCGTCGAACCGGTATCGAGCCCGGCAGCGCAGCCGGCGCCCGAAATACCGCGCGAGCCGAGCGCAGTTCTGAGCGTTCGCAACCTCGTGACACGTTTTGCCGTGCGCCAGGGTATGTTCCACCGCGTGGTGGCGAATGTCCACGCGGTGGAAGGCGTCTCCTTCGACCTCAAGGAAAAGGAAACGCTCTCGCTGGTGGGAGAAAACGGTTGCGGCAAGTCGACTACCGGCAGAAGCATCATGCGGCCGATACAGCCCGACAGCGGCGAAATCCTGCTGCAGGGCAAGAACCTGCAGGAAATCAGAGCATCGGAGATGGTGGACATGCGCAAGCGTATCCAGATGCTCTTCCAGGATCCCTATGCATCGCTCAATCCCCGCATGTCCGTCGAACAGATCGTCGCCGAACCGCTGCACATCCACCGCGTGGGAAGCGCGGCTGAAATCCGGGACCGGGTCTTTACCCTGCTCGAAAGGGTGGGTCTCACGCGGGCGCAGGCAGAACTTTACCCCCACCAGTTCTCCGGCGGCCAGCGGCAGCGCATCTGCATTGCCCGGGCCCTCGCACTGAACCCCAAGGTGATCATCGCCGACGAGCCAGTCTCTGCGCTCGACGTGTCGATCCAGGGGCAGATCCTCGACCTTCTTGCAGAGCTTCAGGAGGAGTTTTCCATCTCCATCCTGTTCATCTCCCATGACATGGCAGTGGTCGAACGCGGCAGCGACCGTATCGCCGTCATGTATCTGGGAGAGATCATCGAGATCGGGCCTCGCAATGCTGTGCTCGGCTCACCGGCCCATCCCAACACGCGGCAGCTTCTGGACGCCGTGCCGATCGTGCACCCCGATCACCGCCGCGAGCGTATGCTTGCGGCACGGGAGCTCAAGAGCCCGATCCGTCCGGTGGGATACCGGCACGAAGCGGTGCCAATGACAGCGGTCGGCGTCGGACACTACGCGCGTCTGGCCTGATCGGTGCGGCGGCAGCAAAGGCCGCCGGCCAGACCCCGAAACCGGCTCTTCATCCCTCCGCCATTGCGGCGGGCTGCGCGCCATGCCGGCAAGGCGCGACGACAGGACGAAAGACATGCTGCGCCAGGACAGGCCGAACTGGATCCTCTTGATCGCCGTCGCGGCCATCGGCCTCAACCTGCGCCCTTTCCTGACGAGCATCGGACCGCTTGTCGAGGATATCAGTGTCGCAACCGGTCTTGGCTCCTACGGCATCGCCTCGCTGACATTCGTTCCGATGGCCCTGATGGGTTTCCTTGCGTTTCTGGGCCGTGCCCTGCAACGCCTCGCCGGCGCGCGACGGGTGCTGATCACCGCGCTTGTCATCGTCTGCATCGGCACGTTGTCGCGGCTGTTTGTCACCAGCGCCTGGGTGATGGTGGCAAGCGCCGCGGTGACCGGGCTTGGCGTCGCCATCGTCCAGGCGATCTTTCCCGGCGTCATCAAGCAGCTGTTTCCCGGGCGCGTGGCCTTCGTGATGGGCCTCTATTCCGCCATGCTGCTCGGTGGCGGCGCGATCGGGGCCCAGATCCTGCCAATGATTGCCGAAAGGACCGGGGATTGGCGCATCGGGCTCGGGTCTCTCGCCATTCTGGGGGTTCTGGCGGTGCCGCTTGTCTGGTTTGCCTGCCGGGCGGGAACGTCCCGGCGCCGGAGCGGAACATCGTCGGGACTCTCCTTGGCCGTCCGCGAACCTGGTTGCTGATGGTCTTCTTCGGGCTGGCGAACGGCGGCTACTCCTCGGTGGTCGCCTGGCTCGCCTCCTACTACAGGGAGCACGGCTGGACCGCATCGGCCAGCGGCAGCCTCCTTGCGATCATGGCGATCTGCCAGGCGTTCGCCGCATTGGCGGTTCCGATGCTCGCGAGCCGGACCGGACGTGACCACCGCCCCTGGCTGTGGCTCACTCTTGCCTGCCAGTTCATCGGCTTTTCCGGCTTCGCTTTGGCCCCGGACGCCGCTCCCTTCCTGTTCGTGGTGCTGACCGGCATGGGCTTCGGTGGCTGCTTCGCCCTGTCCCTTGTTGTGACGCTCGATCATTTTTCCGATTCGGCCCGCGCCGGCGCCCTGTCGGCATTGGTGCAGGGTGGCGGGTTCCTCCTGACGGCGCTCCCGCCCCTGATCGTTTCAAGCCTGCACGACCTGACGGGCGGCTTTGAAGCGGGCTGGAAGTGGCACATGGGTGCGATCGCCGTTGCAGCCATCCTGTCGGTTCGTTTCTCTCCAAAAAGATATGACCGTTCATGGCAATGCCCGTGATGACGAGAAAGGCCCGGCCGGAATCGCGCCCGGCAACCCGCCCCAAAAATCTAGGTATGTTCTCTCTTCCGTTTGATGGACCCCCATGAGAGATGATAGATCGTTCCCGGCTGAGCGCGGCCACACCGCAGGAATACGCTTTGGGAGGAGCCGTTTCATGTGCCGATTACAGTGTCGTGCCACGACGCATCTGTGTGGCGCTTGATGGAAACGCCACAGCTGCCAGCCTTGCGATCATACCATTCCTGGATCGCGAACGAGACACTGGAAGACTATTCTCTCCGATACGCAGCCACGTCGTTTCGCCGTTGGTCGCCATTTGTCATCGCCAACACCGCGCTCGGCGGTATTTCGTTCCTCGCCCTTGAGGCTATCGGCGGTGCGATCACGCTCAGCTACGGCTTCGCCAACGCCTTTCCGGCAATCCTGGTAACCTGCCTGTTCGTTTTCGTGACAAGCCTGCCGATCGCCTACTATTCCAGCCGCTACAACATCGATATGGATCTGTTGACGCGCGGTGCGGGCTTTGGCTACATCGGATCCACGATCACCTCGCTGATCTACGCAACCTTCACCTTCATATTCTTCGCGCTCGAAGGCGTGATCATGGCGCAGGCGCTCAATCTGTTCGCCGATGTGCCGCTCGTTCTGGGCTATGTCATCTCCTCGGTCGTCATCATCCCGATCACCTTCATGGGCGTGACGCTGATCAGCAAACTGCAGCTTCTGTCGCAGCCGATCTGGATCGCCCTGCATTTGACGCCTTTTGCCTACATCCTGCTCGCGCATCCCGACACGCTCGACGAATGGGCCGCCTTCGTCGGCAGCGACATGGGCAGCGAAGGGTTCAATTTCCTTGCTTTCGGCTCGGCCATCGGCGTTCTGTGCGCCCTGTCCATCCAGATCGGCGAACAGGTCGACTACTTGCGCTTCCTGCCCGACAAGACACGCGAGAACCGTTTTCGCTGGTGGGCGGCGGTGGTCGCCGCAGGTCCGGGCTGGATTGTCGTCGGCGGCTTCAAGATCCTGTGCGGCAGCCTGCTGGCGGTGCTCGCGATCCAGGCCGGCCTGTCGCGGTCGACAGCGCTTGAACCCATCCACATGTACATCATCGCCTACCAGTATGTGAGCACGGACCCGCGCATCGTGCTCGCCCTTGCCGCGGTTTTCGTGCTGATCTCGCAGGTGAAGATCAACGTCACCAACGCCTATGCCGGCTCGCTGGCGTGGTCCAATTTCTTCTCGCGCGTCACCCACTACCACCCGGGCCGGGTCGTCTGGCTGGTGTTCAACATCCTGATCTCGCTGCTGTTGATGCTACTCGGCATCTTCCAGACGCTGGAATTGGTGCTGGCAGTCTATTCGATCATTGCGGCAGCGTGGATCGGCTCGATCTTCGCTGATCTCGCCATCCTGAAGCCGTTGGGGATCAGCCCGGCATACCCGGAGTTCCGGCGCGCCTATCTCTACAACTTCAATCCTGTCGGCTGCGGCTCGATGGCGCTGGCATCGTTCGTTGCGCTTGTCTGTTTTTCCGGCGTTCTCGGCGTCATGATGCAGGCCTATGCCGCGCCGATCGCTTTTGCCACGGCCCTTGTCAGCGCCGTGGCGATCGGCATCGCCACCAAGGGGCGCTACTATCTCGCACGCCCGCCCGTCGATCTACCGGCGGCGAAGTTGGATGCCAATCTCTGCGCCATCTGCGGCGTCACATACGAACGCTCCGACATGGTGCACTGCACCTTCTACGAGCAGCCGATCTGCTCGCTGTGCTGCAGCCTGGATTCGCATTGCCATGACGTCTGCAAGTCGCCAGGCGGCGGCCTCGAAAGTTCGCGCTATTTCGGCCAGACGCTGCCCCACATGCGCGACAAGATCGCGCCCCGCATGGGGCAGCGTCTGCTCAAGGTGGCAGGCGTGCTGTTTGCCCTGGCGGTGATTGCCGGCGGCGTGTTCCTGCTGACCTACCGGTTGATCGAGCCGGGGTCGGAACAGCCGCATCTAGCAAACGGCCAACTGCTTCTCAGGGTCTTTCTCGCGCTGTTGCCGCTGCTCGGTATCGGCGCCTGGTGGATCGTCCTGTCCCAGGAGAGCCGTGAGCTCGCCGAACGCGATCTCGTCGCCTCGCTGGAAAAGCTGCGCCAGACACAGAGGGACCTTGCGAGCAACGAACGCCTCGCAGCCATCGGCCAGATCACCGCAACCGTCAGCCACGAACTGCGCAACCCCCTGGGCACCTTGGTGACGTCAGCCGATGTCTTGCGCCGCTCGTTGAAGAGTGCCGACGAACCTGTGCTCTCCGAATTGCAGCGTCTGCAACGAAACGCCTGGCGCTGTGTCCGAATCATCGAAGACCTGCTCGACTTCTCGCGCCGGCACGCACTGACGCTGACGCCAATTCTGATCGACCGGTGGGTCGCCCAGCAAGTCGCCGAGCAGGATAATGCGCGGCCGATCCAGCTGGAACTTGCCGCCGGATGCAGGATATCCGCCGATGGCGAGCGGCTGCGGCAGGCCTTTTGCAATGTCCTGGCCAATGCCGTCCAGGCTTGCGAGGGGAACGCGGATGACGCGGTGATCACCGTTTCGACCCGCTGCGAGGCCGACAGCGCCATCATCTGCGTCGCCGACAACGGCGCCGGCATGTCGCGCGAAACGGCGGCACGGGTGTTCGAGCCGCTGTTCAGCACCAAGGCATTTGGCGTGGGGCTGGGCATGCCCCTGGTCAAGCGTATCGTCGAGCAGCATGGCGGCTCGGTGCTGATCGAAAGCGAACAGGGCGCGGGCACGCGCGTATCGATCGTTCTCCCGCGGGCGGGTGCGGCCTCATCATGACGGACCTGACCGACCTGCACAGCGATCTTGTTGGCGACGATGTCATCCCGCATGGGACGGACCCGGCGGAAAGGAAGCGTGTCCTCATCGTCGACGACGACGAGGACTTCGCCGCAAGCCTCGCCGGATTGCTCGAGCTTGAGGGTTACCAGACGATCACGGCCCACGATCCACCGACCGCCCAAAGCGCTCTGGCCTCGTGCCAGCCGGCCGTTGCCCTGGTCGATGTGCGGTTGGGTATCGGCAACGGTGTCGAACTGGTCCGGGCGTTCCGGCAGCAGAGCCCCGACCTTATCTGCCTGATGGTGACGGCCTATGCCTCGGTCGAGACGGCAGTTGAGGCGTTGCAGGCCGGCGCCTACGACTACCTGTGCAAGCCATTCCACAGCGCCGACCTGCTGGCGACCCTCGAGCGCTGTTTCGAGCGGACCCGGCTGATGGAGGAAAAGCGCCTGGCCGCCGAGCGGCTCGGCCAGATGCAGCGCATCGAGGCGATGGGCCAGCTGACCGGTGGTATCGCACATGACTTCAACAACATCCTGGCCGTCCTGCTGGCCAATTTGCGCTGGCTGCAGGAGCATGTGCAGGCTGAACCCCACCTGGCCGAGATGGTCGACGACGCGCTCGAGGCCGTGAAGGCCGGGACGGACCTGACCTCCCGGCTTCTCAATTTCGGCCGCCGGGAAGGAGGCGATACCGTCTGCATTCGCCTGGATGAAGCGCTGCCGGACCTGATACGCGTGTTGCGCCGTACGCTGGACGGCAAGATCGATTTGTCGCTCCAGCTGGCTGATGGCCTGCACGCTGTCGAGGTTCATCCGGCGCAGCTCGAAACCAGCTTGCTCAACCTGGCGCTCAACGCGCGCGATGCGATGCCGGACGGCGGCACTCTTCGGTTCGAGGCCTGCAATCTTGCCCTCCGACCAGACGATGCCCGCGTGGCGTCAGGCCTGCCGCCTGGTCAATATGTGGTCATTTCGGTCATCGACACCGGGCACGGGATGCCCGCGGCGGTGCAACGCCGGGCGCTCGAACCGCTCTTCAGTACCAAGCCTGCTGGAAAGGGCAGCGGCCTCGGCCTGTCGATGGTGGATGGCTTCGCCCGCCAGTCCGGTGGGCGCCTCGGCATTTCCAGCAAGCCCGACGAGGGGACCCGGATCAATCTCTACCTGCCTCGCGCGCCTCAGTCCCTCACCTGAGGGGTAAACATGTAGCCAACGCCGCGAATGGTCTTGATGAGCTGCGGATCGCGCGGATTGTCCCTGAGCTTGCGACGTATCTTGCCGATCAGCACGTCGATGCTGCGGTCATAGGGAGACCAGTTGCGGTTGGCGACGATATCGAGAATTTGCTCACGCGAGAGAATGCGGCCGCGCCGCTCGACAAGCGCCGAGAGTATCTGGAACTCCTGGCTGGTGAGCCGAACATTCTCGCCGTTCGGCGACGCCAGTTTGTAACGCGCCGGATCGAGCCGCCATCCATCGAAACAAACGGCCTCCGAGGGATCGGCCTCCATCGCCTCAGGAAGGACGATCCGCTTGGCAAAGCGCCGCATCACCGTGCGGACACGCGCCAGAAGCTCGCGCGGTTCGAAGGGTTTGGTGATATAGTCGTCGGCACCCAGTTCGAGACAGACGACCTTGTCAATCGTGCTGTTCTTGCCCGACAGCATGATAAGCGGCAGATCATATTGCGAGCGCATGCTGCGCGCGAGCGTTACCCCGTCCTCCCCGACCGGAAAGCCGAGATCGAGGATAACGAGATCGAACGCCTCATCGGCCAATGCACGCCGCATCGAGCGCCCGTCATGGGCGCTGACAGTCGCATAGCTTTCGCTCGTCAGGAATTTTTCCAGAAAGCTGCACAGCCGGCGATCGTCGTCGACAATAAGGATGCGTGATCTCAGTTCGGCAACGGACATGCCGCTACGATAGTCGCAATTCGGGGGCGCGGTCGAGAAGGGAAGATGGCATTTGGTCGCGACCTGCATCGCGCAAGAACAGGCGAAGGCGGACCTGCACCTTCCAAATACGGGAAGGATTTCATAATCAATTGAAAATGCTATCTAAAACGAGACGATCGCAGCACGCAGCGCGCACTGCCCGCACCCATTCCGGTTACAAAAAATTACAAAGCAGCCTGCATTCCGATGCATGGCGATTACATGCGGTTCCTATCGTGGTCACGCACGGTGATGCCGGGCGGCACTGCCCAGCGCAAGAACGAGGGAGGCGCACGCCACCTCTTGCACACCGGCATTGAGGAGGAACAGCCGCATGCCACAGACAGTATTCTCAGTCGATCTGAACAAAGCGCCCGAAGATCATGCCATCAAGACACACAATCGGTGGCATCCGGATATTCCGATGGTCGATCACCTCAAGCCCGGACATACCTATCGGGTGGAGTGCCATGACTGGACGGGAGGCCAGATTGGCAACAACGACAGCGCCAACGATGTCCGCGACGTCGATCTGACCCGCGTTCACTATCTCAGCGGCCCGTTCGGCGTCGATGGCGCGGAACCCGGCGACCTGCTGGTCGTCGACATTCTCGACCTCGGTGCGAAACCCGACTCGGAATGGGGCTTCAACGGCCTGTTCGCCAAGGAAAACGGCGGCGGCTTCCTGACCGAGCATTACCCCGAAGCCAGCAAGTCCTGCTGGGATTTTCACGGGATCTACACGACGTCGCGCCACATTCCGGGCGTGCGTTATCCCGGCATCATCCATCCCGGCCTGATCGGCTGCCTGCCGGACCACAAGCTGCTCGCCGAAGCCAACCGGCGCGAAGCCGAACTGGTGGCGACCGATCCCGGCCGCGTTCCGCCACTGGCAGCGCTGCCCTATGCCGACACCGCATTGATGGGGCAACTGAAGGGCGACGCTGCCAAGAAGGCCGCCGCCGAGGCATGGCGCACGGTTCCGCCGCGCGAACATGGCGGCAACTGCGACATCAAGAACCTGTCGCGCGGCTCGAAAGTCTATTTCCCTGTTTATGTGAAGGGTGGCGGCCTCTCGATGGGCGACATCCATTTCTCGCAGGGCGATGGCGAGATCACCTTCTGCGGCGCCATTGAGATGGCCGGCTGGGTCGACATCAGCGTCGATGTCATCAAGGGCGGCATGGCGAAATACGGTGTCATCAACCCGATCTTCAAACCGAGTCCGATCGACCCGCATTTCGATGACTATCTCATCTTCGAAGGCATCTCGGTCGATGAGCACACCGGCGAACAATATTACCTCGACGCCCATGTCGCCTATCGCCGGGCCTGCCTCAACGCGATCGAGTATCTCAAGAAGTTCGGCTATTCCGGCGAGCAGGCCTACATGATCCTGGGAACGGCGCCGGTGGAGGGGCGCATTGCCGGCATCGTCGATATCCCCAACGTCTGCGCCACGCTGGCCATACCGACGGCGATCTTCGACTTCGACATAAACCCCAATGCGCTCGGGCCGAAGAAGCAGAACTTCAAGGCAGACGTCGCCAAGACGAGTTGATCAGACCGCACAACAACAATGAAGCGACGGTCAGGCCCTGCCCTGGCCGTTGCTCTCCTGGGAGGGGGTTTCATGCTGCTCGGATTTGCCTTGCTTTATGTCGGCGCAGTCCTGTTTCTCAACGGGCTTTGGCTTCTCGGAAAAATCGAGGACCGGGAAATCATCGTCATCAATGTCGTCTCCGGTTTCGTGACGCTGTCCGCGTCGCTGGCCTGGGCGTTCGGTCCCAATGCCGACGCGGCCTCCATCAAGGGTGCCGCGCTGACGATCCTGTTTTCGGCAACCTATTTCTGGGTGGCGTACAACAGGGTGGTGAAGGTGGACGGACGCGGCCTCGGCTGGTTCAGCCTGTTTGTCGCCATCACCACCATTCCGGTGTCTGTGCAAGGGCTTTCCTCCGCCCAGACATCGACCGATTTCTGGCTGGCGTCCAACTGGGTGATCTGGGGGATCCTGTGGTTCCTGTATTTCCTGTTGCTCGCAATGCAGCGGCCGATCCTGCGCCTGACAGCGGTCGTCACGCTGCTGGCCGGCATCGTCACCGGCTGGTTGCCAGGTTTCCTGCTGCTGGACGGCAAGCTGTGATGCCGGCTTGGCGCACCGCGCGGCAACACGATTGATCGCGTGCGGGCGGGCAAGGACTGGCGGCCCGCCCATTTTCTAGATTCATGACTTTTGGGGAGACTGGCAATGCCGCTCTACAACTACGTTTGTAACGATTGTGGACCGTTTGAAGAATGGGTGTCGATGCAGGATGCGCTCAAAGCCTGCGCATGCCCGCAATGCGAAGAACAGAGCAACCGGGACATGGCTACACCACGCCTCAGCCTGATGAACGGCAAACTGCGCGGTGCCCTTACACGTTCGGAAGCAAGCGGCAGCGAGCCGAAGGTGGTGAAGAAGGCACATCTCGCCGGTTGCGGTTGTGCCTTGTGCAAGATCGGCAACAAGCCGACGCCGACCCGCAAGAAGTGGATGATCGGCCACTGAGCGCGAGAGCACCCGATGGCCGGCACGTCGGGTTGCTCCTGTTCCGGGGGGCGGCACAGGAGGCTGCCCCCGGATGCCGGTCAGCACATCTGCGGACTTCCCATATCGATATCGATGGGTCTCGAATGGCGGATAATCCCAATGTCCGTAGATAGACATAGGAGAGCAAGCGTAACCCCTGCCCTCCTGGGAGATTCGTCAGAGGCTTCACGAAACCGCGAATTTTACCGTCACGCCGCGCTGCCGAAAGTAAGCTTGCATCAGCTTTCTACCGGAACGGTTGCTGTGCGCGAGCCTGGCCGGGTCAAATATCGCCTCTTTTAGGCCTTCCCGCGCCAACGCTGACTTGAGAATCGCGATATGCGCATCAATATCCGCATTGTCCGCTTGGATCGATTCATAAATGCGGTTTTTTGCTTCAGCTACGGTCGGTTCGCTCACAGAGACACTCCTGTTTGTAATTTAGGTGGCGCTTACCACGTTTTTCGCCTTGCCCCTACGGCATATCGTCAAACCACCGGCGTGATCATCAATCACAAAGTCCCGTGGCATTGCATCGCGCCAGGAAAACCCATGCAGAACGGCTATATATAGAGTGAGTTTCAATGGTCGGATGCCCGACGAACTGCTGAACGAGAGCCTGTTCTTCGGCCTCGATCATGCCCGCAGTGCCATGGCCGAGTGGGCAGATGACGTCCACCATTTCCGGCCGCACTCATCGCTCGGATACCAGGCCCCGGCAGACTATGCCGGGTCCATCGCCGCAACCGGCTCCAACGCTGCGCAAGATGAAAGCTTCGCGTTTCCGTCGGATGCTCCCGCCGTGCCACTTGGCGTAGTCAGAATTGATCAGAATCGCCGAGGCTCTAGTCGCAGCTGGATGAGATTCAGTGGCAGGTCACTGGGTTTCCGTCTCCGTTACCGATTTCGTTAGCATTCTACGGATGTGGCTGGCGGCGTGGAAAAGGCCGTTTGTTTTGGCGGCGTCAAACGCAGAAAGCCCTCCCCGCTGGAAAGGCTTTTAGATTTGGTTGCGGAGGCCTGAGTACACAGAGACTGGTAAGGGCATGGCTCTTGAACCGACGCGACCTGTAACCCTCGACTTTTTGACTGCTTATACCGTTGAATATACATCACAAAGTCGAGCTTCAAGAGTTTGCAACATGCCTTCGTATTAGAGAGAGGTCGCGAGAGCAGTCGCCGCTATCGCGACATCTCGCCGCGGCCAGCTACGAGGAAATCACGCAGCAATCACTGCAGCGTTGTTGTCTGGCGCTGCTGCCCTCTCATGCTTAATGCCTTCTGCGTTTTCCAGCATGATGCGCAGGATCGACGGAAGGGCCCGCTTGAAAGCCTGCACACAGGTGGGATCGAACTGGGACCCCGCTCTTCCAAGAAAATATGCTCCACCGCCTTCTCGACACTCCAAGCTTCCTTGTACGGGCGGGCGGTGGTCAGCGCATCGAAATTGTCTGCAAGGGCAACGATACGTCCCGAAAGGGGGATTGCCGATCCTGTCAGTCGCAGCGGATATACCTGACTATCCCACCGTTCGTGATGGCTCCCGGCGATTTCGGCGGCCAATTGCAGGAGGCTCGACTTGGATTCATGCAGGATATCGCAGCCCACTGTGTGTGCTTCTGCATTTCAGCAAACTCCTGCTCGGTCAGCATACCCTTCGTGAGCAGCACAGCATCCGGAATGGCGACCTTTCCGATGTCGTGCATGGGAGAGGCGAGCCTGATGTCCGAACAGAGCGTCGTAGGCAGGCCGAACTCCAGCGCGATGGCCTCGGAGTATTCACCAACACGCTTGGTATGCTTTGCCGTTTCCGCATCTTTGTAGCTCGCGGCAAGCGTGAGCCGCTCGATGATCTCCTCCTCGCGGGAACGTAGTTCAGATACCGCCTTGTCGACTTCGGCTCTCAGCCACGCGGCCTTGTCGGCGAGCTTATTTTGCGCATCGACGAGTGCAACGAGGTTGCGCATCCGCGCCTGGAATTCGAGCGGATTGACAGGCTTCGTCAGAAAATCGATCGCGCCGGCGTCAAGTGCAGCCATGCGAACCGCTGTATCGCCATCTTGTTCCTTTGCCCGATACGGGCCTCATCCTGAAACCAAATCTCTATGCGTTTTCCTCGGGCCGCTCCAGTGGCAGAGATTGCCCCTGGAGCGCAAGGCGAAGAAACGGCGGCCTGCGAAGTATTTCCCGGCGTCCTGACAAGCTGTCGTCCCTGGTCATAGGTAGGCGAGTTTCACCCGGAGCGGGCTCCCCGCGCCGGGCTGATGCAGTTTTCCCTTGAGACCGTTTTGGTCTCATGATATAGGTGACAGATGAGGATCATTGCCCGCCGCACCTTGCGCGAATTTGTCGAAAGCCTCGCGGGGCAGAAAGAGCAGCCAGCCGTCAAGGCCGCGCTCGATGCCTGGTTCGACGAAGTCAGCAAGGCGCAATGGGCAAGCACCGCCGATGTGAAGCGGCTCTACGCGACGGCGAGCATCGTCAGCGCCGAGCGGATCGTCTTCAACATCAAGGGCAATGACTACCGCCTTATCGTGTCGGCGGACTTCGAGAAGGGTATCGTCTGGATCAAGTGGCTGGGCACGCATAAGGCTTATGACAGGATCGACGTGAAGGAGATCGAGCATGGCAACTGACCTGAAGCCGATCCGCACGGAAGCGGATTACGAAGAGGCGCTGGCCGAGGTCGAACGGCTGTGGGGCGCCAAGAGCGGCACGCCGAAAGGCGACCGGCTGGACGTGCTGGCCACGCTGATCGACGCCTACGAGACGAAGCACTATCCGATGGACCCGCCCGATCCGGTGGAAGCGATCCGCTTCCGCATGGAGCAGCAGGGGCTCACCCGCAAGGACCTGGAGCCGATGATCGGCCCGCGCAACCGGGTGGCGGATGTGCTGAACCGCAAGCGCAGCCTGTCGATCGACATGATCCGGCAGTTGCACAGCAGCCTCGGGATTTCGGCCGAGGTGCTCATCCGGCCGAGCCGGATGGACAAGGTTGCGTAGGAGTGATCGCCGATGACCCGCATTGCCCTCTACGCCCGCTATTCGTCCGACAATCAGCGCGAGGCGTCGATCGAGGACCAGTTCCGTATCTGTCGGGAGCGGGCGAAGCGCGAACAGTGGAAGATCGTCGGCAGCTACAAGGATGCGGGCATCTCGGGCGCGAGCATGATCCTGCGTTCCGGCATCCAAGCGCTTCTGCAGGACGCGCAGGCGGGTCAGTGCGATATGGTGCTGGCCGAAGCGCTGGACCGCATCTCGCGTGACCAGGCCGACGTCGCCACCTTCTACAAGCACCTGAAGTTCGCCAGCGTGCCGATTGTCACGCTGGCCGAGGGCGAGATCAGCGAGCTTCATGTCGGGCTGAAGGGCACGATGAACGCGCTGTTCCTCAAAGACCTCGCGGCCAGACGCGTCGCGGCATCCGTGGGCGTCTTTGCTACGGCTACAAGGTCGTGAAGCAGCTCGACGCGCGCGGCGATCCAATCCGGGGCGATCGCGAGATCAACGAGACCGAGGCGATTGTGGTGTGCCGTGTGTTCCGCGACTTCGCCGCCGGGATCGCGCCGCGCACCATTGCCCGCACCCTGAACGAGGAAGGCGTGCCCGGCCCCGGCGGCAAGCCGTGGGGTGACACGACGATCCGCGGTCATGTGAAGCGTGGCACCGGCCTCGTGAACAACGAGCTCAATATCGGCCGCCTCATCTGGAACCGGCTTCGCTATATCAAGGACCCGTCGACGGGCAAGCGCGTGTCGCGGCTGAACCCGGAATCGGAATGGATCGTCAAGCACGTCTCCGAACTCCGCATCGTCGACGACGAACTCTGGCAGTCCGTGCGCGCGCGTCAGGGCGAGATCGCCGAGAAGTTCGTCAACCTCGCCGAGGGCGTGCGCAAGCACCACAAGAACAACAAGCTTAACGGCGCGCGCAGGCCGCGCACACTGCTGTCCGGCCTGATCTTCTGCGGCTGCTGCGATGGCCCCTACTCGCTTCGCGGCCCGCAGCGCTATGCCTGCTCGAACCACATCAGCAAGGGTACCTGCGAAAACAGCCGAAGCATCCGCCAGGACGAGTTGGAGGTCCGCCTGCTGGCCGGCCTGAAGGACCGGCTGATGGCGCCGGAGATCGTCGAGGACACCATGCGTGCCTGTACCGAGGAAACCAACCGGCTGAACCGCGACCGCCGCTCGAATGGCGATGCCTGGAAGGCGGAACTGCTGAAGGTCGAGAAGCAGATCAGGGGCATCAGCGAGGCGATCAAGGCTGGCATGTTCCATCCGAGCATGAAGGGTGAGATGGACACGCTGAAGGCGCGCAAGGAGGAGTTGACCGCCCTCCTCGCTGGGGCACCCGTGGACGCGCCCCACATCCTTCCGAGCGCGTCGGCGATCTATGCAAAGAAGGCCTCGGCGCTGACCAAGGCCTGAACCAGGCCGCGGAACGGCAGCAAGCCTCCCTTACCCTGCGCGCCCTGATCGAGAAGATTGAGCTGACGCCCTGACCTGAGCCCCAAGTTTCCTCCAGCGTTTCGGAGAGTCTTGGGTTTTCTGCTCTGAGCCCAAAGCTTGGACCGCCGGGAGCTGGAGTTTTCCGGCTCTGATCACGATGACGGGCTGGTTGCGCCGCCGGGATTGTGCAGGGCAATCGGGACGTTATACCCGATCGCCGAGTGAGGACGTTCTTCGTTGTAGTATCGACGCCAAGTCTCCAACTTTTCGCGCGAATCCGCAAGGCTCAGAAACCAGTGGGCGTTCAGGCATTAGGACCGCAGCTTGCTGTTGAACGCCTCGATGAAGCCGTTGTCGGTCGGCTTGCCGGGTCGCGAGAAGTCCAGGGTGACGTTGTTGGCATAGGCCCACAGGTCGAGATCGCGGGAGATAAATTCGCTACCATTGTCCACCCTGATCGTCTTGGGATAGCCGGCCTGCCGGCAGATGCCTTCCAATGTCTGGACCACATCCTCGCCTCGGTAGGTGAAGCGGGCATCGGCTGCAGGGCAGAAGCGCGAGTGCGTGTCGACCACGGTCAGGATGCGCAGCTTCTTGCCTGTCGCGAGCTGGTCGTGAACGAAGTCCATCGCCCAGACGTCGTTCGGCCCGACCGCTTCCTGGCGATCGTCTCTGAGCTTCGCCTTCACCCGGCGCTTGGGATGTTTGTTGCGCAGCTGAAGTCCTAACTCGCTGTAAATCCTGCGTGTCTTCTTCATGTTGATCTTCCATCCATCACGGCGCAAGTGAACATGGACACGCCGGTAGCCATACCGCACGCGTGTCTCACAAATCTCCTTGATGCGTCTTTCGAGTGGGGCCTGTCCGGTTCGGCGGGGCTTGTAGTGGTAAGTAGACGTATCGAACCTCAGGACCTTGCAAGCCCGTCGGATCGATATGCCCCAATCCACCAGCATCCCGTCGATCAGCTTTCGCTGGCGGACAGGCCTCAGAGCTTTCGCCGGATGACGTCCTGGAACATCTCGCGGTCCAGCGTCAGATCTGCGACAATCTTCTTGAGCCTGGAATTCTCGTCCTCAAGAGCCTTCAGCCGGCGCATCTCGTCGGGCAGTAGCCCAGCGTATTTTTTGCGCCAATTGAAATAAGTCGCTTGGCTGATGCCCGCCTTGCGGCAAATTTCTGCCACCGGCACCCCGTCATCGCCCTGCTTCAGAATGAACGCTTTCTGAGCGTCCGAAAACTTCGATGCCTTCATCGCTTCCGCTCCTGTTCCCAGCCGGGAATTTAACGCGGAAAACTCCAGTTATGAACGATCCAGTTTTTTGGGATCAGAGCAGCCCAGCCCGGAACGGGGCGAGATTCTCGCCACGCTGCATGGTGAACTTGGCACGATCCTCAATTGGGTTGAGCGGCAAGCCATTGGAAAGGCTGCCAAAACGACAAAACCCGCCGCTGATGCGACGGGTTTGTTAGTATCGGTGGTTGCGGGGGCAGGATCTAATCTTCACTTGCGCCCCGAGCAAGTAAAGATGGTTGCGGGGACGGGCAAACATCACAACTTGCTCTTCGAAGCAGACGCATGACCTGTAATATCTGCCCGCGCAACGCGTAGTTGCTACCTTGTCCGCAGTTTTCGAAGGTCAATTCAATACGTCTCAAAACGAGTCGATTACGCTCAAAATTCGTATACAGCCTCATCAAAATCAACCCCGAGCGAGAATAAGGTAAGCGAAATATCCGATGTAGCAGCAGACGAAGCCCGCGCCTTCGGCCCGGGAAAGTCTCTTGCCGCTGAGAAAGGCCGGAACACAAAGCAGCGTGGCCGCCGCCATGACGGGGATGTCGACGGAGATCAGGTTGTCCTCCACCGACATCGGATTGCCTGGAACCAACATGGTCAGGCCCAGGATAACAGCGATGTTATAGAAGCCGCTGCCGAGAAGGTTACCGACGGCGATGTCGCGTTCGTTGCGCATCGTCGAGACGATTGTCGTCACGAGCTCGGGGCTCGACGTGCCGATAGCGACGATGGTCAGGCCGATGCGGGCCTCGGAGACCTGCAGCCGGCGGGCGAGTTCGGTCGATCCCCAGACGAGCCAGTCGGCGCCTGCAACGATTATCGCAATCCCGACAACCATGGCTACTGCGCTGATCGATCCTGCGTGCGGATCCTCCCGCACCCTACGAGGCAGGGCAGGCAACTCTTTCTCGGCCTGGGAGATTCTCTTGCGCGCACTCCGGACGATCAGGATCGTATAGCCGACCCCGCCAAGCAGAAACATGATGCCCTCGGTCCGCGATAGGGAGCCGTCTGCTGCTAAAGCCCAGAAGGCCGCTGCGGCGACAACCATTGCAGGAAGCTCAAACCTGAGCGAGGCGGGCTCCAAGACCACGGGTCTGAGGAGCGCGCACAAGCCAAGGATAAACAGCAGGTTGAAGGTGTTCGTGCCGGCGATGTTGCCGACCACCAATCCTCCCTCTCCTGACAGGGCGGCATCGATGCCAACGGCAAGCTCCGGCGTGCTCGTTCCGAATGCGACGACTGTAAGTCCGATGACCAGCGGTGAAATGCCAAGCTGGCGCGCGAGCGTCGAACCGCCCCGCACCAGCATTTCGGCTCCGCCGACGAGAGCCAGCAGGCCAGCTACCGACCAGATAATTGCGACCGTCACAGCATTCCCTCCGGCGCGAGCGCCGAACGAGCAGCTGAGCTCACGTTCCGGTCTGCGACCACCTCCCGGATCAGCCGATCTCACCCACAGGCTGGATATATGTCACGGTAAGATGATCGGGGAACTTCAACGCCGTTTTGACGGCTGTCCGGTCCACGGTACCCAAAAGGCACGTGCCGAGCCCTTCTGCGGCGCAGAACAGATAGACATTCTGCGCCATGATGGCCGAGTTGACGCGTGCGGCGATGACCAGTTCTTCTGGCGCGGACGTCGCGATATCGCCGGCGGCGGCCGCCAGCTTCTCGCCGTCCGAAACATAGATCAGCACGACCGGTGCACGCCGCACGAACGCCGTGGGGCTGACATCGGCGCGGATATCCGCATCGGACACTTTTTCGAGTGTATTGGCAGCAGAATTGTAGAGGCTGACGCCATCCTCGAGGGCGACATAGATGTCGACGTCCTTCGAGCCGTGCCAGGCGGGTGCTGTGGTCTTGCCTTCGTCCGGGCGGTTCACGCCATTGGCTGCCCACAAGACTTCCAGCACTGTTTCGCGGGGAACGTCGGCACGCCCGAAGCGCTTTGTCGAGCGGCGCTGCTTAAGAGCCTCCTGCACCGAGACACTGGCGGCACCGCCTGCGGGCGTCTGTGCGTTGGCCGCACCGACGATGCCAGCGGATGCGGCGGCACTGGTTCCGGCGAGAAAAAGCCTTCTCGAAAGCTGTTGTGTCATGATCTGTCCTTTCCTTTTTGTGAAGAGTGTCAGCTCATGTCCATTGCCGCGAAAGGGCATTGAGGACGTCGGTACGGCTGATCTGGCCAACAAGGCGGCCATGGCGAACAACGGGGAACCGTCTGAACGAGCTTGCAACGAAACGCTCGCAGGCTTCGACGATATCGATGCCCGCATCGAGCGTTTCGAGCTCGGTACTCATATAGTCGGCGACGCTGCCGCCCCATTGTTTGTAATAGGAGGCGTTGAGCGCGGCCTTCAGGCAATCGCGCTTCGACAGGACGCCGACGAGATCGCCCGCGTCGTCGATCACGCATGCGCCCGACACTTCGTTCTGCATCAGGACGGAGACGGCGCGCACGATTTCCATGTCCGGAGTCAGCGTGATCAGGTCGGTGCGCATATGATCGGCAACCGTGTCGAGCTTCATCGTTTCATTCCTCCGGGTCTTTCGCACGCTTGGCACTTGCCGCCGCAGGCCGCGCCACCGCACGATCCTTTCAGTGGCGCGCGGCCGGCAAGAAGGCCGGCGGACAGCGCCAGCATGGCGACCCCGGTCAGAAGAATGGCGGCGATAACCGTCTGCATGTCTCATGCCCTCCCGTGATCGACGAAGAGCCTGTTGGCTCTGACTTCGAGGCCGTCCGGGTTTCGCAGCAGATAAAGCACGGGCAGACGATTGGCGGTGGCGAAGGCAAGGCCGCGTTCGGACCCCATCACCAGAAGCGCTGTCGCAAATGCATCGGCCTCCAGCGCCGTCGGGGCCAGGACGGAAACCGAGGCAACGCTGTTGTGAACCGGCTCGCGGGTGGCGGGGTCGATCGTATGACTGTAGCGGCGGCCGGCAATCTCATAGGCGTTGATGGCGTCACCCGAGGTGGCCATCGCCATGTCTGTCAAGGGAAGTGCCGTATGGATGCCCGTGCGTAGCGGATCTGCAATGCCCACGCGCCAGGGAGCGCCGTCAGGTCTCCGGCCGCGGGCAGAGACTTCACCTCCCACCTCGATCAGGAAACCAAGCACGCCCTGCGCAGCCAGGTGTTCTGCAAGCCGGTCCACGGCGTAGCCCTTGGCAATGCCGCACAGATCGAGCGACAGTTCCGGCTCCGCCTTGGATAGGCCTTCGGCGCCGAGGGCAAAAGCGATATGAGGACCGGATTGCCCCGATGCGATCGGCCCGAAACCGTAACGATGGACATCTGGCCCGACGCCCGGATCGAACGCGCCATCGGTCAACCGCGCGATCTCCAGGGCTTTGCCAGCGACGGTTCTAAATGGAACGGAGACTGCGAACGGTGCAGTGCTCGAGCGATGGTTGAATTGAGAAAGCTCAGAATCGGCGCGAAACGGGCTCATCGACTGATCGATCCCCGCCAGTATTTTTCGCAGGTCCGCACCAAGCCCACCGGCATCGGCGTCAGCGGGTACGGTGACCTGCCATCTCGTGCCGAAGGCGCGACCGGAGATGCGCACCAAATCGCCAGCATCGGCCCACGCGAATGACGCCATGGACATCAGTCCAGCCAGGCCACCCAGTCCAAGCAAAATGTCGCGCCGAGTCTTCATGCTCCTAGATCCCGAAATCGTCATTGAAGATGCTTTCGCGTTCGACGCCGCATTCATCGAGCATCGCGTAGACGGCTTCGATCATCAGTGGCGGTCCGCACAGGTAATATTCGCAGTCCTCCGGCGCCGAGTGATCCTTGAGATAGGCCTTGAAGACGACGTCGTGGACGAAGCCCGTCTCGCCTTCCCAGGCGTCGTTACGGGCAGGCTCCGATAGAGCCGGCACCCAGCGGAAATTCTGGTAGCGTCGCGCAAGCTCATCGAATTCTTCGGCGTAGAACAGTTCACCCCGGCTGCGCGCGCCATACCAGAAGCTGATCTTGCGCCGGCTTCCCTGCCGTTCAAGCATGTCCGTTATGATGGCACGTAAGGGGGCCATACCGACGCCGCCGCCGATGAAGACCATTTCGCGCTCGCTGTCCTGAGCCCCGAAGTGACCGTAAGGACCGGCAACTTCGACGGCGTCGCCTTCGCGCAGCCCGAACAGCCACGACGAAACGATGCCGGGAGACGCCTGCGGTTTGGCAGGCGGCGGCGTGGCCAGACGGATGTTGAGGACGATCAGGCCAGCATCACGGGGCCGGCTGGCGACAGAATAGGCGCGAGAGACCGACTGGGAGCTCTGTGACGAGAGCTTGTCTATGCCGAGCTTCTTCCATTCGGCGGCGTGCTGCGGCTCCAGCGCGATGTCGGAAAAGTCGAGGCGGTAGGCAGGTGCCGTGACCTGAACGAAATTGCCCGCGCGAAAGTCGAATTGCGCACCCTCCGGCAGGGCGAGCACGATTTCCTTGATCAGCGGTGTGACGCTGCGCGATGACGCCACGCGGCATTGCATCGTGGTGATGCCGAGGACCTCGTCCGGCACGGTGACAGCGACATCGTTTCGCACGACGATCTGGCAGGCGAGGCGCGTTCCCGCCCGAACGTCGGCAGGCGAAAGTCGAGCGCGCTCCGTCGGCAGCGGGTCGCCTGTTCCCGAAACCCCGCTCACCCGGCACAAGCCGCAAGTTCCGGCGCCCGCGCAACCCGAGGGTACGGCGACGCCGTTGGCGTTAAGGATGTCGAGCAGTTTGAAGTTAGCCAAAGCCGCGATCTCGCGCTTACCATTGACGGTGACCGCGACAGGCCGTGACGGCAGCAGATAGTCCCGGACCGTATGGACAAGAGCTGCAAGTACGACGAGCAGCACGGAAATGAAGCCGATGCCGAGCAGGATCTCCGTCATAGCACGCGCACTCCCACGAAAGCGGAGAACGCCATCGACAGAAGGCCCGTGACGATGAAGGCGATGCCGAGGCCCTGCAAGCCTTCGGGAACGTTGGCGTAGCGCAATCGCTCGCGGACCGCCGCCAGCGTGACGATCGCAAGCGCCCAGCCGATGCCTGTGCCGACGCCGTAAACCGTGCTTTCGGCAAGGTCATATTGCCGCTCGACCATGAACAGGCTGCCGCCGATGATGGCGCAGTTGATGGCGAGAAGCGGTAGGTAGATGCCAAGCGCGCTATAAAGAGCGGGCACGTAGCGATCGAGCAGCATTTCGATGATCTGCACCATCGCCGCGACGATGCCGATGAAGGTGATGAGCCGCATGAAGCCGAGATCGACATCCGGCAGGCCGGCCCAGCCGAGTGCACCTGCGCTGAGAACATGGGCATGCAGCAGATAGTTCAAGGGGACGCTGATCGACTGCACCACGATCAGCGCCACGCCCACGCCGAATGCCGTTTCCACGCGCTTGGAGACGGCGAGGAAGGTGCACATGCCGAGGAAGAAGGACAGCGCCAGATTCTCTTCGAAAATGGAGCGCTGGAACAGTTCGATCATGTCTCCGCCGCCCTTTCCTGCTCGCGCAGCTCGAACTCGGGCGCTTCCGTCTGGGCCGGTCGCAGGCTGCGAACGGCCCAGACGAGAAGCCCCAGAATGATGAAGGCGCTCGGTGCGAGCAGCATCAGGCGCAGCGGCTGATACCAGCCGCCGTCGGCGACCAGCGGCAGCACGCCGATGCCGAACAGGCTGCCCGAGCCGAACAGTTCGCGGATCGCCGCGACCGTCAGCAGGACGAGGCTGTAGCCCAGCCCGTTGCCGACGCCGTCCACCATGCTGGGTAACACTGGATTGTGCAGCGCATAGGCTTCGGTGCGGCCGAGCACGATACAGTTGGTCGCGATCAGCGACACGAACACCGTCAGCCGCTGGCTCATCTCATAGGCAAAGGCCTGCAGAAACTGGTCGGCGACGATGACCAGGGAGGCGATGATGGTGATCTGCAGGATGATGCGGACGGAGGACGGGATATGGCGGCGGATCGCGCTGATGATGCCGGCCGAAAGGCCGAGCACGACGGTCAGGGCGATCGACATGGTGAGAGCGGTCGACATCGATGTCGTGACCGCGAGCGCCGAGCAGATGCCGAGAATGTGCACGGTGACAGGGTTCTTGTCGACGAGAGGGTCGGTCAGGTTGCGGAAGGCGATCGTCACCGGATTTCTCCTTTCTTCAATTTGTCGAGGAAAGGTCCAAAGCCGTGCTCGCTCATCCAGAATTCGAGCATGTCGGAGATCGCATAGCCGGTGACGCTGGCCCCGGAGATGCCGTCGACCTCGTAGGGGCCGCTGGCATTTCCGCGCACCACGGAAATAGCGAAATCGCCATCGTCGAAGATGCGCTTGCCCGCCCATTGCGCCTGCCAGCCATCCTCGGCGATACGAGCGCCGAGGCCCGGCGTTTCTCCCTGTTCGTAGACAGTGAAGGCGGCGACCGTGTCGAGATCGGCTTCCAGCGCCAGATAGGCGCGGATGGTCGACTGATATCCCGCGCCGCGAACCGGAAGCACGACGAGCGCCAGATCGTCGCCGCGGCGCAGAAGGTAGACGAGCGCGTGATTCTCACGGCGGCCGAGACCCGCGAGGTCGTCCGCGCGTGGTACGGTCGTGCTTCTTTCAGTATCCGCCGCCGCGGCGCGCTGATCGAAGCTCGCCGGGTCGATATCGGCGGCGACCGTTCCGCTGGCGAGGTCGATGACGAGTGTTTCGACGCCGCTCGCGCCGGATTCCTTTAATATCTCGCCGATCCCGGGCAGGTTCTCCAGCATTGCGACCATGCGGCCCTGTTGCTGGGCGGCGATATTGGCCTGCTGGATCGGACGCAGGGTGACAGTCGCGACCGAGACGGTCACGCCGCAGCCGATGGCCACCAGCAGCGACATGCCGATCGTCTTGACGCGATCGGTGTTCGGCCGGTCCAGAAAGCCGCGCCAGAGACCTGATCGACGGCTGCCGGGAGGGGTATCAGCCATATCGCCTCGCCCTCCGTTTCACATGGACGGTCACGACCAGGAAGTCGATCAACGGCGCAAAGATGCTGCTCATCAGGATGGCGAAGATCGCGGCTCCGAAAGCCGAGCCGGCCTGCGAGAAAAGGCCGATGAGCAGGCCGGTCAAGATCCCCTGTGCCCAGCGGCCGGGATTGGTGGCGGCGGAGCAGACCGGATCTGCCGCCAGGAAAAGGATAGCGCAGCCGATGGCGCCCGAGAGCAGGAGAGACGCGACGTCCTGACCCTGCATCCAGCTGGACAAGACCATTGCACCGACAATGGCAAGCAGCAGACGCCATGACGCCTGCCCGCTGAGGAGCAGGAGAAGCGCTGCCGGCGCCAGGGCGGCGACAGGAATGTCGGGACCAGTCCGATAATCGAAATCGGTGAAGGAGAACATCAGGAAAGCCAGTGCCGCGACTGCCGGATGCACGAAATTGCGTCCGCGTCCGCCAAACACCTGTTCGGCGATCACCACGCCGAAGCTGATCCCCAGAGCCAGTTGCCAAAGCGGCGCGTCGACAGGAACGAGGAGCGCGATCAGGGTGGCGGTGATTATGCCGTCGAGCCCGATCCCGATGCCTCGCACGCGGGCGAAAACAAACTGCCAGCCGACCGTCACGACGAGAGCCAGCAATAGCCGTATGGCGAAGGCTGAACCGGCGAAGGAAAGTATGAGCGCAACCGGCGCAATCAGGCCCAGAAGCGCGGGCATAACCGCGCTGGCCAATGGGATATGTGCGAAGCGCCCGGCGCGCAAATCCTGCAGAAAAGCGGTCATATCGCCTTCTCCAGCTCATCGAGCGTCGCCCTCAGCAAGGCTCCGTAATCCGTGCCGGAACCGTCGACATGGCCGAGCAGGGCGAGGTCTTCCTCGACGATCTCCAGCGCCCCGAGTTTCGCGGCCGCTTCCACATCGCCGGTGCTGATAGCGCGCAGAAACGGCGCAGGCAGGATCCCGCAGGGTGCGGCCCGCTCATGGACGGCGTTGGGGATAAGCGGCGCAGGAAACCGCTCACCGGATGAGGTAAGGTAACGGGCGACGAAGGAGCGGCGGGCTGGATGTCCGTGCGGCATGGCAGTGGCCTGCACGTCATAGCGCCGCAGGAAGTGCTCGACCATGCCGCAGAGTGGGGAGCCTGACAACAACTGGACTGCGGGGCTCACGAGCGTGCCCTCGAACAGATCGCGCAGATTGGCTCCTGGAGGCACAAGAGCCAGACGCGGCGTGCGGGTTCCCGGGCCCGTCAGTGCGACGACGCGCTGCGTCCAGATCCGGCCCGTATCCAGAAGACAGCCGATCGCGATCACATCCTAATAGCCGATATGCCAGACCATCCGGGTGGCATCGACAGGGTGAATGTGATGGATATGCGTTCCTGCAAGTCCTGCCGGATGCCTGCCGGAGAAGGCGACCGATTTGGTGCCGTCCACCACAGGTAGCGACGCATCATTGCCATGACAGATGTAAACCGGGCCGTCGGTGAGGTGGCACAGCGCCGCGGCACCCAAACGGAACCATGTTTCGAAGCGTTTTATGACCGGCGCCGGATCGCCCGCCAGCGGCGCCGTGTCCATGGCGGTGAGGAAGATCGCGTCGGGGATTTTTGCGGGATCGGCGATCCGCCCGAACGGGCGAGTGCGAAAGGACTGCCAGCAACCGCTCGTCATCAGAAGCGACTGCATTGCTTCTCGATCCGGCTGCGCGGGCCGGTCGAATCGGATGCCATCATCCCCATCAATATCGATGACGATCGAATCGAGGCTTCTGCGCCGGCCATGTGAGATTGCCCGGACCGTTCCGGAAAGGGGGGCAGTGTAGCTAAGGTCGGGGCGTCGACGGTCCGTAAAAAGCCGCTGCCCCGCTAGCACGCATTGCCCTTCCGCGACGTCGAAGATGGGGCGCAGGTCAGGATAGTCATCGCCAAGAAGCGCAGCCGAGCGAACCGCAACTTCTTCGTCGATCGTCTCTGCCGGTTTGCCTTCCCACCGAAGATCGATGCCGCCTTTTACCCTCACCTGCAATACTGACGCCCCTCCGATTATGTTCAACTCAACCCGGTTTCGCCCGAAACATTGACGGCCTCCGATAAGATTATGGAGGTCGACGGCAGTGCCATTGATTATGATCAATTTGCAAAGCGATCTGGGTAACTGTGATATGCGCTATAGGTCGTATCGCTGCAGGTACCTTTATCCTGCGATCAACCGAGCGGCGCGGGCTCGGTTGATCGTTCACGACAGGGCCGTTCAATATCCGTCAGGAGCCTGTAACCGTTTGCGAAAGTGCGGCTCGCAATTTCTCTTCCTGTTCCGGCGAAAGCGACGTCTTGAGTACACGACCGCGCAACCCCTCGAACTCCGCCAGCACCTTTTCCGGCTGCACCTTTCGGACAAGCACGAACAATGCCGAGGAGTTGTTCGGGATCGTTTCGCCAAGAGATTTGATGAACGTGTCGTCGATGCCATAGTCAGCGAGCGAGCCGGACAAGGCGCCAACACCAGCCCCCGTCAGGCCACCGATGGCGATGCCGGCAAGCGGATTGAGGAACAAAAGCCCCACCAGACCGCCCCACAACGTGCCCGACAGCAGGCCTGACGCCGCCCCAAGGGTTGTCAGATTAAGGCTCTGCTTGAGATGAACCTTGCCTTCGCCGTCACGAACGACGACGACGGCATCCTCCAGATCGACCAGATACTCTTTTCTCAGGGCGGCGAGTTTGAGAAGCACCTTGTCGGCTTCATCAACCGTATCGAAACCGACGACTATCAGATCGGACATGCTTTGTTCTCCTGTGTTGTCATCACTTTTTCCGTAGCTTCCCGGGCCACCTGCCCTGCCCAGCGATAAGTCTTTATCGCGAGAGAAAGATCGGGACTGTCGGGTTGGCCAGAATGGTACGAGTTGCGCTACCGAAAACGAATTCGGTGATCCGGGACTGCCCGTAGGCGCCCATGACCATCATATCGGCACCAAGCTCTTCTGCCCGGGATAGAATAAGATCACCGGCATTGTCGCCTTCCAGTCGGTCAAGCGTCACCCTGATCCCGTGGCGTGCGAGGTGGAGAGCGATATCGCTTCCGGGATCTTCCCCCAGAAGCCTTGCAACCTTGGGCTCGGGAACAACAACAACGTGAACGGCGCGAGCAGTTGTAAGGAATGCCATTGAATCCGCTATGGCGCGGGCCGCTTCCCGGCTGGCATTCCATCCGATCACGATGGTTTCGGGGATGGCGCTGTCACCTGGCCAGGTGGCAGGCAAAAGGATCGAGGGTCGACCGGAGGCAAAGATGATATCCTCCGAAACCGTAAGAGCTGTCTCCGCACGAGCCGGATCTCGCCCCGTTCCGACGATGGCCAGAGAGGCATGCCGGGCGTGCAACATGAGCGCTTCGCCCGTTTCATGAGAACATATCCGCAGTTCGCAGTTTACACCGCTGGCGGAGGCAATCTCCGAAAGGATCTTCCGAAGCTGCTCTTCGGCGTCGTGTCGGCGCTTCTCGAAAGCGGTTATCATGCTGTCGATCGCAGCCCCCCGGGCGAAGCCATGCGAGGGAGTTGCGATCAAATCTTCCGGCACAAAAGCAACAACGACGTGTGCATCCCATACACGTGCAAGTGAAACAGCATAATCGATATAGACCCGGCAGACAGAAGCTTCCGCTGTGTCGATATAAACGACAATATCTTTTGGCGTATTCATTCCATCTCCCCGTCGCCCGCCTGCTTGACCAACTTAACGATCGATTATCATTAGTCAACAGCTGATGATAAGACCGATGGAGATATGTCCCCTGGCTCAGTTCCAGCCTGCATTCAATTCCTGCGCGATCGCGACAGGTGACCGGATGAGGTCTCCTCGGGCTTGATGCCTTCTGGCGCCTCAATCTCGTTCGTCGGGTGAGGCTCTGCGACTGTGCTCGGAGCAGGCCACTCACAATTCGTCTGATGTTTCTGCACCCGGCGCTTCTTCCGCACCGCCACAGTGAACGACTTTACTTGTTTCATGACGACCTCAGGCTCTGTGTCGTTTATCGATGATCTCGCTTGAAGTCGGCGATCGCCGCAGTGCAAGCGCCAATGCACTCAGGCCGCAACCGGTGATCAGCAGATCGATCGCCAGCAGCGCGCCGATGATCCAGAGGCTGTTGACGGGCCAGCCCATCAGAATGACCATTGAAACGAGGACGGTGGTGGCGCCTGCCGCAACCAGCCAGCCCCAACCCGAAACAGGTCGAACCGCCAGACCTGCGGCAAATCTGACAATGCCTGCGACCAGCAGGCTGAGCGCCATGAGCAGCGTGAGGACGCTGGATGCCAATACCGGATTCCAGAATGTGACAAGGCCCGCCGACACATACAACGCGCCGATTGCGATCAACCCGAGCAAATGGCTCCGACGCTTCATCTGAACGGCGAAGACGATATGCGCCGCACCGGCCAGCAGCATCGTAACGCCCACAAAAAGCACCGAAACGACTGTCGCCAGCAGAAGATTGGACAGGGCGGCAAACGCAATCAAGAGAAGTGCTATGCCTGCGGCCAACAGCCACTGCCATCGCGACCGTAACAGTCGCAGATCGGTGGAATCGAGCATTCTGAAGTTCATGGTCGTCATGGGTTTTTCCTCCTGGAACTGCGGGTGTTCACGCGTGTCAGTTGCCGCCGACGATCTTGCCAGCCAGTATGAACGGGCTTGAAAGAACCGCACCGGCGGAATTGAACACGAAAGCTCCGGCTTGCCTGATGTTTTGCGGGTCGCCAGCGCCATTGCGAGCCGAGAGTTTCGGATAAAGCGCGGCGAGACCGACAAAACGATTGTGTCTGAAGCTATCGGAGGCCTCGACGTCCGATATATCGATCACCTGTACATTCGCCTTGCGCGTTGCCTCCTCGATTTTAGGATCCGTCACGTCGATCCTGCCCAGACGCTGACGTTCGGTAGATAGAAGTTCCGACACCTGCAGTGCCCTGTCGTCCCTGGACACAAGGATGGTCATGGGCGGGTTGAGTGGCCCTATCGCCGCCAATTGCGCTTCAAACACGTCAACGTCGATGTCTGGCGCCGCGAGCACCACCTGCAGTCGGCGGATGACCGCATCCTTGCCTGTAAGCCGAAGCTGGCGCACCGCTTCCGTCGTCAGCCATCCTCCCATGCTGTGGCCGACGAGCGTGATCGGTCCCTGCGTCTGCTTGGCTGCAAGCGTGGTGAGCAGATCCGCCAACTGGTCGCGCGAAAACGTCACCGCATCCTTATCCGCGACGTAGCCGCTCAGAGCCCCTTCGGACGGCCAGGCAAACAGAATCGGAGCGGCGCCAGTGCCGGCATCCGCTGCCATTTGTGCGACGCGATAGACGGCCTCGGTGAAATTGGTGTTGTAGCCATGCACAAACACGCCAACGCTTGGCGGTTTGTCATTGCGTTTGCGCGTGACTTCGGCCTCGAATGTCACCGCGTCGAGGAGCTGCTGGTCTACGGTGACGAAGTCCGTCTTCGGGTTCGGCTTCGATTTCGGCCACTCGACATTGCCGGCCTTGTGACCCGGCGGGATAGATATCCTGTAGCGGATGTAGCTGACCTCACGGCTGCGCCCGGTCGTGTAGACACCGGCCGCGTCGCGCTTTCGCGTGGTTGCGACATAGACGGTAGTCAGCTTCGCCCCCTGGACGGTTTCAGCCGTTTGGGCAAGCAGTTCCGGGCCCGGACGCCCGGCACAGGCTGAAAGCAGGCTTGTCAGGAGAAGAAATACAAGTCGAAGACTGAATTCACGCATTTACTGAAACCAAACAATGTCTAGTGCTGTGGAACCATCGCGCCTTTCGGAACAACAGCGTTCAGGCCTGCCGCCGCTAAAGGCGGCGTCAGTATTTTCGGGGCACCAGATTGTCCCATCCGGCCAGGCCGTGATGTGGAACCCGTTATCGGCGTAGACAACCGAACCGGGGAGCTGCGAGCCGCGCCATCCGGATGAAGGAATGGCAGGACACATCCATGGCCAATGCAAAGCCCTCGGCCGCGCAGCCGGCAGCAATCGACGCTTCGTTGGCGATGCCGACCACAAGGCCACGTATTCCGGACAGACCGATAGTCGCAGTCATTAATCAGCCTCCCAGAACGCTTGAGGCTTCGGCAGCGATCACCTGTTCCTCGTCGGTTGGGATCACGAGCACGGCGAGGCGGCTTGCCGGGCTGCTGATGACTGTCCGGTTCTCAGCGTTCGCGGCCGGGTCGAGATCGATGCCGAGCCACATCAGGCGGGTGCAGATATCGGCCCTGATCGCCGGCTGGTGCTCGCCGATACCGGCCGTGAACACCAACGCGTCGAGCCCGCCGAGCGTCGAGGCAAGTCGCGAGACTTCACCTGCGACACTGAAGCAGAACAGTTCGATCGCTTCCTTCGCTTCCGGCTCTTCACTTTCCAGAAGCGCGCGGCTGTCAGCACTGATGCCGGAGACCCCCAGTAGACCCGACTGGTGATAGAGGAGGTCCTCGATGTCGCTGAGATCGCGACCGGATCTTGCCAGATGCAGCACCACTCCGGCGTCGAGCGCTCCGCAGCGTGTTGCCATCGGCACACCGTCGAGCGTCGAAAACCCCATGCTGGTGTCGCGGCTGGCACCGTTGCACATGGCGCAGAGGCTGGCACCGGACCCCAGATGGGCGACGACGACCTTGCCCGCCGCATGCTCCGGCCAGTTGCGGGCCAGTTCCCCCGCTATCGATCGATAGGAAAGCCCGTGAAAGCCATAACGTTTGATGCCTTCCTCGTGGAGCGCCCTTGGCAATGCGAAGCGTCGCGCGACCTCGGACATGGTGCGATGGAAGGCAGTGTCGAAAGAGGCGGTCTGCCTGAGCTCCGGTCGGAGGCGCGTGATCGCACGGATGAGGCGCAGCGCCTGGGGCTGATGCAGCGGTGCAAGCGGTACGAGCGCCTCCATCTGCGCCATCAGCCGATCATCGATCAGGACGGCACCATCGAACAGATCGCCGCCGTGCACGATACGGTGGCCGATCGCCATGACGCCGGACATGTCGTAATGCCACGAGAGGCGGCCGAAGGCCTCGCTCAAGACATCGTCCAATTCCTCCGCGGCTTCGGCTTCCAGTTCGATGTCGAAGCGATCCGGCCCCTCGGAAAGCTCGAAGCGCAACGGCGTCTTGCGAAAGTCGATCATACCCTTGCCGATGCGTGTGAGCGCACCTTCGGAACGGGTAAAGAGGCCGATCTTGACCGTGGACGAGCCGGCGTTGAAGGTGACAAGCAGTTGCTCGCTCATGGCGTTGCTCCGGTTTGCGGCGCCTGGTTGCGAGCGACGAGGAGCCTTGCGAGCGTTGCCGAGGCGATGCGCGCCGAAAGCGGATCCGAGCGGCTGGTCAGCACGATCGGCACGCGAGCGCCGAGCACGATCCCGGCCGCCGTCGCCCCCGCGAAATAGATCAGTTGCTTGGCAAGCATATTGCCCGCCTCCAGGTCCGGCACGAGCAGAACATCGGCCTCGCCCGCAACCGGCGAGACGATCCCTTTTGTCCTCGCCGCCTCGATATTGATCGCATTGTCGAATGCAAGTGGGCCATCGACGCGCCCGCCGGTGATCTGGCCACGCGCCGCCATTACCGTCAGCGCCGCGGCATCCAAGGTCGACGGCATCTTCGCATTGACGGTCTCGACGGCTGCGAGCACGGCAACGCGCGGCTCCTCGACGCCAAGCGCCCGGAGAAGATCGATGGCGTTCTGGCAGATATCGCGTTTCTGATCGAGCGTCGGCTGGATGTTGATCGCCGCATCGGTAACGATCAGCGGCTTGTCGTAAGCCGGGACATCGAGCGCGAAGACATGGCTGATGCGCCGTTCGGTTCTCAACCCGGAACCGGTCGCGATGACAGCGCCCAGAAGTTCATCGGTATGCAGGCTGCCCTTGACAAGAACCGCGACCTCACCAGCGACAGCAAGCTCCACCGCGCGTGCGGCCGCCGCGTGGCTATGGGCAACATCTTCGATTGCCATATCACCAAGATCGACCTTCGCAGCATCAGCAGCAGCACGGATCTTCGCGACCGGTCCGACCAGCAGCGGCTCGAACAGGCCCTGCTGGCGAACCTCGACTGCGGCCAGGATCGCGCCGGCAGAACAGGGGTGAACGACAGCGGCCCGCACCGGGGGCAGGCTGCGCGCTTCCGCGACGAAGGATTCGTACCGGCTCGCAGATGCCGAGGCCGTGGAGCCAGAGATGGAAGCAGCCTCGGTCCATTCGATGGATTGTTCGGGTGCAAGAACTGTCGCCGTCCCGGTCAAAACAAGCTCACCTTTTTGATTGAAGCAAGTCGTTTCCAGCGCGACCATGCGCGTTTCGGTGTTCTTCTGCCTCACCTTCACGCTTGCCGTGATCGTGTCGCCTGCGGCGACGGGTTTCACGAAGCGGAAGTCCTGCCCGAGATAGATCGTCCCGGGCCCCGGGAATCTTGTGCCGAGGACGAGCGAAACGAGCGCTCCGGTCCAGAGGCCGTTGGCGACGATCTCGTTGAAGAGCGTCGTCGCTTCTGGCGCCGCATCGCAAGAAGCCGGCCAACTCCCGCCAGCCATGGCAGTCAGCAGATCGATATCGTTACGCCCAGCAACACGGGTGAGGCTCGCGGTATCGCCGACCTTGAGATCGGCGAAGGTATGGTTTCTCAGCAAATTGTCCGCCATCGCGCCCTCACTTCTGGAACACATAGGTGCCGGGCGAAGCCGCGATGGGAGGGAGACCCTCCAGTCATCCGTGCCCTCAGCGCCTCGCGCGTCCGATCGATGGTGCGATAGACCTCTGTGCCCAAAGTTTTGTCAGAGATTTGCGTTGCCTCAACGTCCAACCTGCTCAAATCATTCATTGTCGCTCCCGACTGATCGGTAGGGTTGCTGTTGTCTGGCATTCCTTGTCATCGTTCATAAGAAACTCGACGACCTGGGATATCAGGATCGCGAGTTCGTGATCCTTGCCGCTCTTCTGGAGGGCTGACGTGCCGATAACGTCACGAAGGATGCTGACACCGGCCAGGAGAGCGGCGATCATTGACGCGCGCGGCTCGGACACGAGCTGACATTTGGACGCGAACGGCTTGACGAAGCCTTCGTCGATGAGCTCACGAAAGACCCGCGCAGCTTCGGGGCTGGAAAAGGATCGAGCGAGGATGTCGAATGGCCGGATCTCGTTGGCGCCCTTGTCGGCGAGGACGTCCTTTGCCAGTGTCATATGCAACTCGCTCGCCTCTCCGACCAGCCAGACCTCCGGGCGAAGCATCGCCCTGACGGCCTCCCGGAAAAGCTTCTCCTTCGACCCGAAGGATCGATGCACGTAAGCCATGTCGACGCCGACATCGGAGGCAATGTCACGAAGCCCTGTCTCTTCGTAGGAATGTGAGGAGAAGCGCAGGATCGCGGCCTTGAGGATGCGGTCACGCGTTGTGTCTTCCACGACCGGGCGGATAAGTCTGTTGGGCATAATCTCTCCAGATTGACGGTTGAAAGGTTTATCGGCATAAGTGTGGTTAGTCAACAGCGGATGACTTCCCTTTGGCTAACGCTGGAATGGTCTGTTCGTTCCATTCCTGCAAACTCGGAGTACTCACGCCGAATTACTTGGCGGGGATCCGATTCATAGCAATCCTGTTCGGCAGTAACGATCCAAGCGTCGCAACGCCGTCTATCACTTCGCGTCCAATGTCAGGTCAAGATGGAAATCGATGCTTTCTACACATTCACCATTGCTATCACGCTTTTGTTGGTGGGCAAGATCGTCACCGTGAAGACGCCGCTCCTGCGAAAATACTCCATTCCGGAACCCGTGGTTGGAGGACTTCTCTGCACGGTCGTCGCCGCTCTCTTCTATGCGGCGTTCGATAGACGGATCACTTTCGATCTCCAGATGCGTGACTTCCTTTTACTGCTATTCTTTGCCGGTGTCGGATTGAAGGCGGATGTCAAGACATTGCTTGCAGGCGGTCGCCCGCTAGCCATTCTGCTCTCGCTCGCAATCGCCTTCATCCTCATTCAAAATCTCACCGGCGTGGGCATGGCCACGGTCTTCGGCCTTGAAGCGAGGGCCGGACTGATGGTGGGATCAATTTCGCTGACGGGCGGGATCGGTACGACGCTCGCCTGGGCGCCAATTTTCATCGAAAGGCTTGGCATCCCGAATGCTATGGAACTTGGCGTCGCGGCCAACACCATCGGATTGATCGCAGCTTGCATGATCGGCGGCCCGGTCGCTGCTTACCTGATCAAGCGCCATAGCGTCGTCCCTACCCATTCCGCGGAACTCGACATAGGCGCTTCCAATGATGGCCGGCAATCCGGGCTGGATTATTTCTGTGTCCTTTGGGCGCTCCTCGCCCTGAACCTGGCTCTGATTCTCGGTCTCGGCATCAGTCACATTCTCGCTCTCACCGGTCTCAATCTTCCAGGCTTCGTAAGCTGCCTCATGGCCGGGATCGTCATCCGGAACCTCATGCCGATTGCTGTCAGTTCCAGGGTGCTCAGACTATGGCCCGGCGTGGATGACGGCCTTGCTCTGATATCAGACCTTGCGCTCGGCCTTTTTCTGACGATGGCATTGATGGGCCTTCAGCTCTGGCAGCTCAACGGCGTCTTCATATTCGTTGCCTGCGCCCTGGCCGTTCAAATCGCACTCGCGATCATCTTCACGATCGTCGTCGTATTCCGTCTTATGGGACGCGACTACGAGGCCGTGGTGATATCAGCCGGCTTCGGCGGGATAGCTCTCGGGTCGACGGCGACCGCGATCGCCAACATGACTGCGGTCACCCAGCAACATGGCGCGTCGCATCGCGCCTTTGTCGTTGTGCCTCTGGTATGCGGCTTCTTCATTGATATCGTCAATGCCTTAATCATCTCGGCTTTCGTCGGCTGATGAAACCGTTTCGTTTCGTCATGGCTGCAGCGACGACATGGTTCACGGTGTCGTCACCCGACGAGATACGAAGCCGGCAACCGGCACGCCGTGGTATTACAGCCTTGACCATTGACATGCCTGTCATCAGGTGATGATATGTTCTGAATTTCAAATCACGCGCTGATGATACTGGGGCAAATAGCAGTTCTTCACGCAAACACTCAGGTGGGCAATGAAGAACGCTCCAACAAAACCGCCTTTCGCGGCGGCTTTCCAAAGTATACGCCTCGCTTACACGAGAAAAATCAGGTTCAAGACCTGCTTTGACGACGGATGGCGGTCACGCTTCGCTTCTGCCGGATTTCCAGAATTTTCAAGTGACCGCATCAGATCGAACTTTCATCAGCAAGCCGGTTGGGCAGCCGTGACGTCTCGCGTCCGCCCAACGGCGGGTTTGCGCCACCAAGGCAGGCTCCTCACCATGACAATGACCCTCTGCACCCTGACATCAGATCGTTTCCGCGTCCAAGCCCAGCTCGCTTATGCAACCGCGAAAGGGGAAGTCCGCTCATGAAATCGCTGAAGAACTGGATCATTGGCGTCGTCGTCATTGCTGTCGTTGCCGGTGGTTATTACGCATTGCGCATTTACGACCCATCCGGTCTGCCGGCCGGGATTGCCGGCGGAAACGGCCGCATCGAAGCGACCGAAATCGACATTTCCACCAAGACCGCGGGACGCATCAAGGAGATCCTGGTCGATGAAGGCGCGTTCGTGACGGCCGGCCAGGTCCTCGCCGTCATGGATACGCAACAGCTTGAAGCGCAGCGAAAGCAGGCCGAAGCGTCACTGCAGCGCGCCGCCATCAGCGTCGATACCGCCCGAAGCCTTCTGTCCCAGCGTGAAGCGGAACGTGAGGCTGCCGCCGCGGTGATCGGCCAGCGGGAAGCCGAACAGGATGCCGCGGAACGCAAACTTGCGCGCACCGAGCAATTGATCCGCACCAACACGACATCGCAGCAGACGTTTGACGACGACCGCGCATCCGCACAGAGAGCCCGCGCCGCCGTCGCGGCCTCAAAGGCGTCCCTTTCCGCTTCAGAGGCAGCAATCGGCGCCGCCAAGGCCCAGATCGTCGATGCCGAGGCGTCCGTCGTGGCCGCCCAGGCTGCTATTGAAAGCATTGTTGCTGATATCAACGACAGCACGCTGAGATCACCCCGCGAAGGACGCGTGCAATACCGCGTAGCCCAGCCGGGTGAAGTGCTGTCGGCTGGAGGTCGGGTCCTCAACATCGTCGATCTGAGCGATGTCTATATGACCTTCTTCCTGCCCACAGAGCAGGCGGGCCGCATTCCGTTAGGATCGGATGTGCGTCTGGTTCTCGATGCCGCGCCCCAATATGTCATCCCAGCCAAAGCGAGCTTCGTGGCGGACGTCGCGCAGTTCACGCCAAAAACCGTCGAGACCGAGGAAGAGCGCCAGAAGCTGATGTTCCGCATCAGGGCGAAGATCGCGCCTGAACTGCTCCGCGAGCATATCCAATACGTCAAGACAGGGCTTCCCGGCATGGCCTATGTCCGCATCGCGCAGGATGCCGAATGGCCTGCTCATCTTAACGAGGCGCTGGTGAAATGAGCGGTTCGTTGCCAGGAGAGCAAAATGCGCGAGAGCCCGCTCCTGCGGTTGTGAAGATCGCGGATGTTAGTCTGTCCTATGGCAAGACGCGCGCGCTCGACGCGATCTCTCTCGATATTCCCGCCGGGATAATGGTCGGATTGATCGGTCCCGACGGTGTGGGAAAATCCAGCCTGCTCAGCCTGGTTGCCGGCGCTCATAAGATTCAGGACGGCCATATCGAAGTCCTGGGCGGCGACATCGCTGACAAGAAGCACCGAGACCGGATCTGCCCGCAGATCGCTTACATGCCGCAGGGGCTGGGCAAGAATCTCTACCCGACGTTATCGGTGTTCGAGAACATCGAGTTTTTTGCGCGCCTTTTCGGTCAGGACAAACGCGAGCGAGAAATGCGCATCGACGATTTGCTAAAGCGCACGGGCCTCGCCCCCTTTCCTGATCGACCGGCCGGCAAACTGTCCGGCGGCATGAAGCAGAAGGTCGGGCTTTGCTGCGCTCTGATCCATGACCCCGATCTGCTCATCCTCGACGAGCCGACCACCGGTGTCGACCCGTTGTCGCGCCGCCAGTTCTGGGAATTGATCGACGATATCCGCCGCGACCGCCCGTCGATGAGCGTGGTCGTCGCCACCGCCTATATGGAGGAAGCCCAGCGCTTCGACTGGCTGGTCGCGATGGATGACGCCAAGATACTCGCAACAGGCACACCTGATGAACTGCTCGCGCGCACCGGAGCCGCGAACCTCGACGCAGCCTTCGTCGCCCTGCTCCCGGAAGAACGTCGCCGCGGCCATCGCGAGGTCGTCATACCGCCACAATCCGATGAATCCCAGACGGACTTCGCTATCGAGGCCGAACATCTGACCATGCGGTTCGGCGACTTCACCGCAGTCGATAACGTTAGTTTCCAGATCCCGCGCGGAGAGATATTCGGCTTTCTCGGCTCGAATGGTTGCGGCAAGACCACGACGATGAAGATGCTGACCGGCCTGCTGGCGGCAACAGAGGGAACGGCGAAGCTGTTCGGCCAAGAGGTCGATCCGAAGGATATCGAGGTCAGGCGCAAGGTCGGCTATATGAGCCAGGCCTTCTCGCTCTACACCGAGCTTACGGTCCGCCAGAACCTCGACTTGCACGCCAGGCTGTTCAACCTGCCGGCTGAGAAAATTCCAGCGCGCATTGCGGAGATGGCGGAACGCTTCGATCTTACCGAAATCATGGATGCCTTGCCGGATGCGCTGCCACTCGGGATACGGCAGCGATTGTCGCTCGCGGTCGCCATGATCCATGCGCCTGACATTCTGATCCTTGACGAACCCACCTCGGGCGTCGATCCGGTGGCGCGCGACGGGTTCTGGCAGATCCTCTCCGACCTGTCGCGCAAAGATGGCGTGACCATCTTCGTTTCGACCCATTTCATGAACGAAGCCGAGCTTTGCGACCGTATCTCGCTCATGCATGCCGGCAAGGTGCTCGTCAGCGACACACCGCGCGGCATCATCGAGACACGTTCAGCCAAGACGCTGGAGGAAGCCTTCATTTCCTATCTGGAGGAGGCCATCGGCGAACAGGCTTCACCTGCGTCCGCCCCACTCACGCAGCGTGAAGAGGCGGATGAAGCCGCTGCGCCCCCGCCGGCCTCATCCGCCAGCTCCAGTTTCAATCTGCGCCGTATGCTGGCCTATACACGACGCGAGTCGCTCGAACTCCGCAGGGATCCGATCCGCGCGACGCTGGCTATCCTCGGCAGCGTCATTTTGATGTTCGTCATCGGTTTCGGCATCAACATGGATATCGAGAACCTGTCCTTTGCTGTGCTCGATCGGGACGACACGACGATCAGCCGCGATTACACGCTTCAGATCGCCGGATCGCGCTATTTCACGGAAAAGGCGCCGATTGTCGATTACAACGATCTGGACCGTCGCATGCGTAACGGCGAACTCAGCCTCGCATTGGAAATCCCTCCAGGCTTCGGGCGCGATGTCGCACGTGGCACCAATGTCGAGATTGGTGCCTGGATCGACGGCGCCATGCCTTCGAGAGCCGAGACCGTACGAGGCTACGTGCAGGGCATGCATCAGACATGGCTCACCCAAAAGGCGCGTGAACTCTATGGTGACGCAGCAACGATCGGCAATTTCCAGATCGCCCTTCGATACCGCTACAATCCGAGTGTCGAGAGCCTCAAGGCGATGGTGCCGGCGGTCATACCGCTGTTGCTGATGATGATCCCGGCTATGCTCGCGGTTCTGAGCGTGGTGCGCGAGAAGGAGCTCGGCTCCATCATCAATTTCTATGTGACGCCGGTGACGAGGATCGAATTCCTGCTCGGCAAGCAGATCCCTTACATCGCGCTTGCCATGCTCAACTTCTTCATGCTGACGGCATTCGCAATCTTCGTCTTCCAGGTGCCGCTGACTGGCAGCTTCCTGACGCTGACGGGTGCCGCGCTGCTCTACGTCACGGCTGCAACCGGGCTCGGACTGCTGATTTCCACCTTCATGAACAGCCAGATCGCGGCAATTTTTGGCACAGCGCTGCTAACCCTCATTCCGGCCGTGCAGTATTCGGGGATGATCGATCCGGTCTCCTCGCTTCAAGGTGCGGGCGCCTATATCGGCCAGATTTATCCGACGACCTATTTTGTCACCATCGTGCGTGGCACGTTCTCGAAGGCTCTCGAGTTCAAGGATCTCGCCGCCTCCTTCATTCCACTTTTAATCGCCGTCCCGGTTCTTCTTTGCTGCGGGGCGGCACTTCTCAAGAAACAGGCGGGGTGATCCATGCGCTTGGCCAACATCGCCCAACTCGGCGTCAAGGAGCTGCGCGGTCTCGCCCGTGACCCCATGCTCGTCGTCCTGATCCTCTATGCCTTCACCCTGTCGATCTACACGGCATCGACTTCAATGCCCGAGACACTCAACAAGGCGGCTATCGCCGTCGTCGATGAGGACCAGTCGCCGGTTTCCTTCCGCATCCTGACCGCGTTCTACCCGCCGTATTTTTCGATCCCGAAGCTCATATCGCAACATGAGATGGACAGTCGCATGGACGCCGGTATCGATACTTTCGCCCTCAACATTCCACCCAATTTCCAGCGCGATCTGCTCGCCGGCAGAGCGCCTACCATCCAGCTTAACGTTGACGCCACCCGCATGTCGCAGGCCTTCAGCGGCGGCGGATACATCCAGTCCATCGTCTCCAGTGAAGTCAGCGAATATCTCAACCGGTACAGGGGTGGCACAGAGGTTCCTGTCGATCTGGCGCTGCGGTCCCGCTTCAACCAGGAACTCAACAAGGGCTGGTTCGGCGCCATTACCAACGTGATCTCGTCCATCACCATGCTGTCGATCGTCCTCACCGGCGCGGCCCTCATCCGCGAGCGCGAGCACGGGACGATCGAGCATCTGCTGGTGATGCCGGTGACGCCGACCGAGATCATGCTCAGCAAGATCTGGTCGATGGGGCTTGTCGTTCTCGTTGCTTCCGCTGTCTCGATCGTGTTCGTCGTGCAGGGCGTCCTTCAGGTTCCCATTCAAGGCTCTGTCGGCCTTTTTCTGGCAGGGGCGGCGCTACAGCTCATCGCCACGACATGCATGGGGATCTTCCTTGCGACGATCGCCGGGTCCATGCCGCAGTTCGGCCTGTTGCTGATGCTCGTCCTGCTGCCGTTGCAGGTCCTGTCAGGCGGCGTCACGCCCCGCGAGAGCATGCCTCAGGTCATCCAGGACATCATGATGGCCGCGCCGAACACACATTTCGTCATCCTCGCCCAGTCGATCCTGTTTCGCGGGGCGGGCCTCGATGTGGTGTGGCCGCAGTTGCTGACGCTCGTTTTGATCGGGGCGGCACTGTTCGTATTCGCGCTGCGCCGCTTCCGAAGCTTCCTACGATAGGAGCGGGTACCGTGCAACGGACCAAACCGCTCGATCGAAGGGTAACAACTATAAATCCGGATCAGGAGATAATGACCATGCAAGAACTGATGAAAGCTGCGGTCGTTCATGAATTTGGGAAACCGACGACCATCGTAAGCGTCCCGATTCCAGTGCCGGGCCCCGGGGAACTGCTGGTTAAGGTCATGGCGTGCGGCGTCTGCCATACGGACCTGCATGCTGCTTCCGGCGACTGGCCGGTCAAGCCATCGCCGCCCTTCATTCCCGGCCACGAAGTCGCCGGCACGGTTGCTGCCATCGGCCCGGGCGTCACGGATTTTGAGATCGGCGATGCCGTCGGCATCGCCTGGCTCCACGATGCGTGTATGCGTTGCGAACACTGCGAAACGGGCTGGGAGACGCTTTGCGAGCATCAGCACAATACCGGCTACAGCTGCGATGGAGGCTTCGCGGAATACGCGATCGCCAACGCCGCGTTCGCAGCAAGACTGCCTGACAACGTTGATTTTAAAGCGGTCGCGCCCATTCTGTGCGCCGGGGTCACGACATACAAGGGCCTCAAGGAAACCGAAGTGCGCCCCGGCCAGTGGGTGGCGATCTCGGGCATCGGCGGACTGGGACAGGTTGCGATCCAGTATGCGAAAGCCATGGGGTTGAAGGTCGTTGCGCTCGACGTGTCGCCTGGAAAGCTCGCTTTGGCCAAGCAAACGGGTGCTGATCTGGCTCTCGACGCGCGGTCATCCGACGCGGTCGCCGAAGCCCTTGAAACAACAGGCGGCGGAGCGCATGGCGTGCTCGTCACAGCCGTATCGCCGCCAGCGTTCTCGCAGGCACCCCAACTCGTTCGGCGAAAAGGTACGGTCGCCCTGGTGGGATTGCCCCCCGGTGAATTCGCGACCCCTATCTTCGACGTCGTCTTGAAGCGGATAACGGTGCGTGGCTCAATCGTCGGCACGCGCCAGGATCTCGACGAGGCCATCGCCTTTTTTGCCGAGGGCAAGGTCAAGGCGCATGTCACCGCTGCGCCCTCGACGACATCAACCGGATATTCGATGACCTGAAGGCCGGCCGGATCGAGGGCAGGATGGTTCTTGACATGGCGGCGATGACGGCCTGACCGCACTCGGTGCCGGGCCTAAAGGAGGTGAGTATGATTACGTCTGACATCATGACGCGCGATGTTGCCACGATCAGTGTTGATGCTCACGTGCGTCATGCCATTTCCCGGATGCTGGAGCGAGGTGTCAGCGGTCTGCCGGTGACGGACAGTGATGGCAACCTTGTCGGGATCATTACCGAGGGCGATCTGATGTCCCGCAGGGAGATCGGAACGGCCTTGCTCGACCGGCAGGACCAACCGATGACCGATGAGCAGGATCTCGCAAACTACATTCATTCCAACAGCTGGCGCGTCGGCGACGTCATGACAGCCAAGGTCAGGACCGTGGAACCCGGCACGCCGTTGATCAAGGTGGCGCAAGCGATGCTCACCTTCAACGTCAAACGGCTTCCCGTGATCTCGGATGGTGCGGTTGTGGGTATCGTCAGCCGCCGCGATCTCCTCAAGGCGACATCCTTTTCCGGAATCGAACAGATTGCGCGGGGAGATGAAGGCATCAGGGTTGCAGCGTCGGCGCGCATCCGCAACGACCTCGGCTTCGGCCCTGAGCTACTTCAGGTCGATGTCAGTGAGGGAACGGTGACGGTTGTGAGAGCGGACTTGACGGAGCTTCAACTGCGCGCTGTGCAATGCGTCGTGGAGGGAATTCCGGGTGCGAGTTTTTCCCAGTAAGCGGCCTGAGGTGCCGAGGTCGTTGTTTACCCACACCTGGAAACCGGCGCGCGGTAATCCGCACCGACTAAGAAATATCTCAAGAAAACGAGGCGTGCCCGAACACACCCGCAGGGTCTGTTCTACTGGATTGGCCGGCGAAAGCTTTCACTAAACGCACCAGGGGCTCCCAGCAGAAAGGCAAGATCGCACCAAATCGATGTTGATGGTCATCAGCTGTTGACTCCCTGCGATCAATCAGCCTAATAATTGGCCAATTGTCTCATCGCCAGCCGTCAAAGCGCGATGATGCCTCTCGTTGCATGACGATACTTGCAGCGGAGCGCGCGAAATTCATTGCAGATTTCGGTATTTCCCTGGAGGGGGTAAATGAGCATTGATACAGACGCATCCAAGGAAGGCAGCTTCCGGTTTCCGACAGCCTTCACCATCCTGTTCGGCCTGATCATTCTGGTCGCGGCGCTGACATGGATCGTTCCAGCCGGTCAGTATACGCGCGTCCAGAACGCTGCCTTGAACAAAGAGGTTCCCGTTGCGGGAACATATGCTATCACAGATTCGGCGCCCCAGGGAATCGTTGAGGTCTTCATGGCGCCGATCCGCGGGTTCTACGATCCCGCGGCCGGCACGGCAAACGCCATCGACGTCGCTCTGTTCGTCTTGGTGATCGGCGGGTTCATCGGGGTCGTGACCGCCACCGGCGCGATCAATGCGGGCATCGAGCGGGCCATGAGAGGTCTGAAGGGCCGTGAGAAATGGATGATCCCATTCCTGATGGCATTGTTCGCCTTCGGCGGCACCACCTACGGCATGGCCGAGGAAACGCTCGCCTTCTATATGCTTCTGATCCCGATCATGATCGCGGCGCGCTATGACGCAGTAACTGCCGTTGCCATCATCCTGCTGGGTGCGGGCGTCGGCGTTCTCGGCTCGACCGTCAATGCGTTCGCCACTGTCATCGCTTCGGATGCTGCCGGCGTGCCGTTCACCCAAGGGCTCGTGCTGCGTATCGTCATCCTTGGCCTCAGCTGGCTCGCCTGCGTTGCTTATGTGATGCGCTATGCGGAAAGGGTTCGGCTCGATCCCACCAGATCGCTGGTCTACGACATGAAGGCTGACAACGAGAGACATTTCCTCAGCACGCATCATGATGGAGCCGAGTTCACCACGACCCACAAGCTGGTGCTTGCCCTCTTCGCTCTCACCTTTGTCGTGATGGTGTGGGGAGTGCTCAAGGGCGGCTGGTGGATGGGCGAAATGAGTGGCCTGTTCCTCGCGTCCGCCATTGTGGTCGGCCTCATAGCCCGAACGGGTGAGAAGAATTTCACGGATGCTTTCGTCAATGGAGCTCGTGACCTTCTCGGTGTCGCCCTGATCATCGGCCTGGCGCGCGGCATCGTCGTCATCATGGATGCCGGCAAGATCACCGATACGATCCTGCACTGGGCAGAAGGGGCGGTCGCGGGCCTGGGCAAGGTCGCCTTCATCAACGTGATGTACTGGCTTCAGGTGCTGATGTCGTTCTTCGTGCCGTCGTCATCCGGTCTTGCGGTTCTGTCCATGCCGATCATGGCGCCGGTCGCAGATTTTGCCGGTGTCGGCCGTGACCACGTCGTGACCGCCTATCAGTCGGCAAACGGCGTGGTGAATCTCATCAACCCCACCTTCGCGGTCGTCATGGGAGCGCTCGCCATCGGCCGCGTGCCCTACGAGCGGTGGTTGCGCTTCATGTGGCCCCTGCTGGTGATCCTCACCGTCATCATCATGGCGAGCCTCAGCGTCGCCACCGTCATTGCATAAAGGAGATTTCCAATGACCCTCACCTATGGCGTTCACTCGGAGGTCGGAAAGCTTCGACGTGTTCTGGTCCACCGGCCTGGCGCAGCACTGGCCCGCCTGACCCCTTCCAATTGCCATGAATTGCTTTTTGACGACGTCATCTGGGTCAAGCAGGCCCGGGTCGAGCACCTGACCTTTGTCGACGCCATGCGTCATCGCGGTGTCGAAGTGGTGTTCCTTCGGGAGATGCTGGCGGAGACGCTGCAGATCCCGGAGGCGCGCCGATGGCTCCTTGAACGACGCGTCACGGACGACACCGTAGGCGTTGGTTTCGCCGACGATTTGAGGGCGCATCTGATGGCGATCGAGGCTGACGCTCTTTCCCTGATCCTGATGGGCGGCCTGAGTAAGGCGGAGTTGCCGATCAAGAGCGGCGGCCTGCTCTCGGAGACCTTGCGTCCGGAGGACTTCATCCTGCCGCCGCTGCCCAATCACCTGTTCACGCGCGACACGACCTGCTGGATTTATGGTGGCGTCACGCTCAATCCGATGCGCTGGAACGCGCGCAAGCTCGAAACCGTCAACATCGCTGCCATCTACCGCTACCATCCGGATTTCTGCGATGCCGGCTTCCCGGTATGGTGGGGGGATCCCGACAAGGACCACGGCCTCGCCACGCTGGAAGGCGGCGACGTCATGCCAGTCGGCAAGGGAACCGTTCTCGTCGGCATGGGCGAGCGCACCACACCGCAGGCGGTCGGTCAGCTTGCGCGCTCCCTGTTCGCGCAGGGTGGGGCGGAAAGAGTGATCGCCTGCAAACTGCCGATCGAGCGAGCGTCCATGCACCTCGATACTGTTTTCAGCTTCTGCGACCGGGATCTCGTGACGCTCTTTGCAGACGTGGCGCACAAGATTGAGCCCTACTCCATTCGCCCGGGAGAGAGCGAAGGCAAGATCGATGTGCGCAAGGAGGAGCGACCACTCGTCGAGGTCGCCGCCGAGGTGCTGGGACTGAAACAGTTGCGCGTGGTCGAGACGGGTGGCGACGCTTATGTGGCCGAGCGCGAGCAATGGGATGACGGCAACAACGTCGTAGCACTCGAACCCGGCGTCGTCGTCGCCTACGACCGCAACACCTATACCAACACGCAACTACGCAAGGCGGGCGTCGAAGTGATCACCGTACCGGGTGCCGAGCTCGGCCGGGGGCGTGGCGGCGGTCATTGCATGACTTGCCCGCTCGTCCGCGATCCAGTTTGAAGGAGGTTTGTCATGCCCGTTAACCTGAAAGGTCGCAGCGTCCTGAAACTGCTCGACTTCACGCCCGATGAAATCCGGTTCCTGCTCAAGCTGTCAGCCTCGCTCAAGCAGGCGAAATATGGCGGTTACGAGGAGCAGCGCCTAAAAGGCAAGAACATCGCGTTGATCTTCGAGAAGGATTCGACGCGTACCCGAACAGGCTTCGAGGTGGCCGCTTATGACCAGGGCGCCCATGTCACCTATCTTGGCCCGACCGGCACTCAGATCGGCAAGAAGGAATCGATGAAGGACACTGCACGGGTCCTCGGCCGCATGTATGACGGCATCGAGTATCGCGGCTTCGGGCAGGAACAGGCCGAAACGCTGGCGGCCTATGCCGGCGTACCGGTTTATAATGGACTGACCGACGAGTTTCACCCAACGCAGATTCTCGCTGATTTCCTGACCATGCGGGAATATACACGCAAACACCTGTCGCAGATCAGTTTTGCCTTCCTTGGTGATGCAGGAAACAACATGGGCAACTCGCTGCTGGCGGGTGCGGCGCAGATCGGCATGGATGTGCGCCTTGGCGCGCCAAAGGCCTGCTGGCCCGAGGACGATCTGGTGCTGTCGTGCCGGGAGATCGCAGCCAGGACAGGTGCGAAGATCACCCTCACCGAAGACCCTGCCGAAGCCGTCAACGGCTGCGATTTCGTCTATACCGATGTCTGGGTGTCCATGGGCGAACCGGATTCGGTCTGGAAAGAGCGCATCGAACTGCTCACGCCCTATCGCGTCACCGCCGAGATCATGGCGACGACTGGCAATCCGCATGCGAAGTTCATGCACTGCCTGCCCGCCTTCCACAATCGCGAGACCGAGATCGGCGAGAAGATCTTCCGGCAATATGGCATCGACAGCATGGAAGTGACCGAAGAGGTCTTTGAATCGGAAGCCTCCATCGTCTTCGACCAGGCCGAAAACCGGATGCACACGATCAAGGCCTTGCTTGTCGCCACGCTGGGGTCCTGACATGAGGATAGTGGTAGCACTGGGAGGCAACGCGCTGCTCAAGCGCGGCGAGCCGATGACCGCCGACGTCCAACGCGCAAATGTTCACAAGGCGGCGATCGCGCTCGCGGATCTGGCGCGAGATCACGATATTATCGTCGCGCACGGAAACGGGCCACAGGTCGGACTTCTGGCGCTCCAGGCGGCGGCATTTGCGGATGTCGATCCTTATCCTCTCGATATTCTCGGGGCGGAAAGCGTCGGCATGATAGGCTATCTCGTCGAGCAGGAGTTGACCAATGCCATGCCTGCGGGATCGAGGATCGCGACACTGCTGACCCAGATCGAGGTGAACCGGGACGATCCAGCCTTCGCAGGGCCGGAAAAACCGATAGGGCCGGTCTATAATCAGGAAGAGGCGGCCAAGGCGAAGAAGGCGCATGGCTGGCCGATGGTGGAGGAAGCGCAAGGACGATGGCGGCGGGTCGTGCCCTCCCCGCTACCCGCGCGCATCACTCAGATCGAGACGATCCGGCTGCTCGTGGACGCCGGCGTCACGGTCATCTGCGCCGGCGGCGGCGGCATCCCCGTGGCGCGTGACGAGAATGGCATGCTTCATGGCCTTGAGGCCGTCATAGACAAGGACAGAGCGGCCGGGTTGCTCGCCAATGCGCTCGGCGCTGACGCTTTCCTGATGCTCACCGACGTTGATGCCGTCTACCAGGGCTGGGGCACAGCGGTGTCGCGACCGATCAGGAAAGCTGCGCCCGCCGAATTGGACAGCGGTGTTTTTGCTGCCGGATCCATGCGGCCAAAAGTGGAGGCGGCGTGCGCCTTTGCAAACACGGGCGGGCTCGCGGGTATTGGCCGGCTTGAAGATGCGCGTGGGATTCTCGAGGGGCGCCAGGGCACATTGGTCAAGCTGTAGACGAGGGGTTTTTCAGACAAGCGCCCAACCAATTTTCAGGGGAGGTTTTGGCAGGTTCTCCGTCGCTCATAAAAAGGTGTTTGAACTCAGGTGCTGACGCATAGGTCGCGAGGAGAAGTAAGGTGTCGAACACTGGACAAACGGTAATCGGATTGGACCAGGCGGTTGCGCTGGTGGTGCCGCGGGAAATGCGGGACGCTTTGTTCATTGCCGCCGCTCATGCCTGGAACACCGGCGAAGTCACGTTCGATCATGAGCTCGCCAAGGCTGTCGATGCCGTGGCGGACGTTCTTGCCCTCTCGCGCGACGAAGTTGTCGAACTGATGATAGAGGAATGGCTGCACGCCTCGGAGGGTTTCGTTTTGATCGAGGACAGGCCGAGCAAGACTTTCCGGCCTTCGCGCATTCGTGCTGGTGCGCAGGCTCCCATTCCTGCACACCAGCCGATTGATGGTGAAGGGCGAGCTGTTCGCGGACTGTAGCTGAGGAAGATTATGAAGCACCGCCATCCGAAGCATATCATTTTCGCAACGGATTTCTCGGCCCAATGTGATCGGGCACAGGTTCGCGCCATTCAGTTGGCTCTTCAGTGACAGGCCCGGCTGACTGTGATCCATGTCATCGAAAGCGACGATGGGGCTCTCGAACAGCCGGAAACGCAGTCCCTTCCCCGCGCCGTTGCGCACAGCTCCACCCTCCTGCGTGAGGAGCTTTCGGCTATTGAGGGGCTCAACAGTGCGGTCGTCGTGAGACGAGGTCGTCCCATTGTCGAGATTAACGAAATAGCTTTATGGGACAAGACTGATCTGATTGTCACGGGTATATCGCGAAACGAAGTTGACGGTCGGTCGTTGCTGGGGAGCACGACGACGTCACTTCTACGGGAGAGCGGACTGCCTGTGCTTGTGGTGAAAAAGAAGCCAGACGACACACGCGACCGTATTGTCGCCGCAATCGACCTGTCGCCTGCAGCGTCGGGAGTGTTCGAAACGGCTGTCAGGTTCTTTCAACCCGAAAGCCTCGTTGTTTTCCATGCGTTTGAGCCCCCATTCAAAAACTGGGTTGGCGACAAGGAAGCCTACAGTAGGCAATTATCGAAAGATGCCGTCAAGCAGATCAGAAACTTATCAGAGCAATTCAAGCACGACCATGGAGTTCACAACATTCAAATCGTCACGTTCGAGGGCGATCCTGCGCGCCAGCTGGCCGTCTACGTCGATGAGAACGACATTGGTCTGGTCGTGGCCGGGACAGATGGGAGGCATGCCATCATGAACTTGTTTGTGGAGAGTGTCGCAGGGCAAATTCTTCATGAAGTTCAGTGCGATATCCTGATAGTTCCAAGTCATGCGCAAAACTGAAACCAGAAGCCATATCAATCAGGCGGTAACGGCATTCGGGCCAGACGGATGGTACCGGCGGCTGATCCACTTGCGGATTTCGCTGAACCAAAGAACGCTGCTGCTCATCGCCACACAGAACAACCATTGATCCAGCGACAGTGGCAGCGTTCCGAAGGCGGTGTTGAGGAAGCTCAGATTGACGACGGCGATCTGTAGGACCACAGACAGGCCGACGGCCGCCCAAAGCCATTTGTTGGAAAACAGATGGCTGAACGCGCTCTTGAATTCCGATCGGGCGTTGAAGCAGTTGAACAGCTGAGCGAACACCAGCACCGTGAACCCCGCTGTGCGCGCCCGCTCCAGGTTCTGCAAGCCTTCTATCAGTCCGCCGGGCAGATAGAGGTCGATCGTCAGCAGCGTCGCCAGCGCCATCACCAGGCCGGTTCCGGCAACGCTTCGCCACATCCGGGCATCGATCGCATGCTCGTCGGGTCTGCGGGGCGGACGCGCCATGGCACCGTCGTCCTGCGGGTCGATCCCCATTGCAAGAGCAGGACCGGAATCGGTTATCAGATTGATCCAGAGGATCTGGGTCGCCAGCAAAGGCAGCACCAGTCCCCCGCCCCCGACGTCGGTCAATCCAATCACGCCGGCTCCGACGACGCCGAGAAAGACGGTCAGCACCTCTCCGATGTTGGACGATAGCAAGTAGCGCAGGAATTTCCGGATATTGTCGAAGATCCCGCGTCCTTCACGCACAGCCTCGACGATGGTTGCGAAATTGTCGTCGGCCAGGATCATCCTCGCCGCCTCCTTCGTCACCTCGGTTCCGGTGATCCCCATGGCGACGCCGATATCGGCGGCCTTCAGCGCGGGCGCGTCGTTGACGCCGTCCCCCGTCATCGCCACCACATTGCCGTCGGCCTGAAGGGTATCGACGATACGCAGCTTGTGCACGGGCGCCACGCGGGCATAGACGGAAGTCGTGCGGACTGCAGCAGCGAAGGCGGCCTCGTCCATGGCGTCGAGCTCGGCACCCGTCAGTGCCCGCGCGCCATGATCGACGATTCCCAGCAGCCCGGCTATGCGCGATGCGGTGCGCGGATGGTCGCCGGTGATCATGATGACGCGGATCCCGGCGCGCCGGGCCTGCGATATGGCGACCGCCGCCTCCTTCCGGGGCGGATCGATGATCCCGACGGTCCCCACGAAGATCAGATCATGCTCCAGACCCTCGCCGTGCTCGATGCCTTCGGTGTCGGCCATCGGACGATAAGCGACTGCGAGAGTTCGCAGGGCCTCGTCGGACAACCGGTCGACGTCAGCGGTGGCGCGCGCACGCTGCACGGCGTCGAAGGGGACCACGTCCATGCCGACCCGCACATGCGTGCAACGGGTCATCAGAACATCCGGCGCGCCTTTCGCAATCAGGACACGCGCGCCGCCATGTTCATGGTCGCGCTCGACCGTCGACATCATCTTGCGGTCCGAGCTGAAGGGGATCTCGGCGATGCGTTCGAAGCGGCGCTTGCGGCGCTCGTCGATGCCGAGCTTGCGCTCGGCGACAAGGAACGCGGCTTCGGTCGGGTCGCCCTGGATCTCCCAAACTCCCGCCTGCCCTTGATTCAGAGCGGCATTGCCTGCCAGGCTGCCACCGCTCAGGACGACGATCTGCTCGGCGCGCATGGCCGCGCTAGGAGCCTTACCGTCGTCAACCTTCAGATCGCCGAAAGGCGCATAGCCCACACCGCTGACACGGGTGCCACCCGATGCTGTCATAATGCGCTCGATCGTCATCTCCGACCGCGTCAGCGTTCCGGTTTTGTCGGAGCAGATGATCGAAGCCGAACCGAGTGTCTCCACGGACGAGAGCGCCTTGACCACCGCCTTGCGGGTCGCCATGCGTTGGACGCCAAGTGCAAGCACCAGCGACAGGATGGCGGGAAATCCTTCGGGGACCGCTGCTACCGCCAGCGAGACCCCCATCAGCAGAACGGAAATGACGTCCGATGGGCCATCGATGTCGGAGACGAGCAGCACAGTCGCAACGACAATGAGAGCGATCGCGATCACCGCAGCGCCGAGCGCGCGGCCAACTCTCGCGACTTCCTTCTGCAAGGGGCTGATATCTTCCTTACTGGCGTCGAGCATTTGAGCGATCGCGCCGATCTCGGTCCGCATCCCTGTCGCCGTGACGATGGCGCGTGCGGTTCCCTGTACGACCGCCGTGCCTTTGAACACCATGCAGAACCGCTCGGCCAGCGGCGCAGGCTTACGCAGCATGGCCGCATCCTTGAGGACAGCCTCGCTTTCGCCGGTCAGCGAGGCTTCCTGAATTCTAAGGCTTGCGGCGCTGATTAACCGACCATCGGCGCCGACGGCGTCTCCTTCCTCGAGCAGCATGATGTCGCCTGGCACGAGATCCGCGCTGGGAATGCGGATTCGCTCGCCGTCGCGCAGAACGGAGGTGTTCGCGGCTGTCATCCGCGCCAGCGCGGCGACGGCATTAGCCGCCTTGGCGTCCTGCACAAAGCCGAGGATGGCATTGGCCAGAACCACCATGGCGATGACGACCGCATCGATCGGCCAGCCGTGGCGGCCTTCTATGACCCAGGCCGCCAACGCTATGATAATCGCTCCGAGCAGCAGATAGACCAGTGGATCCTGAAATTGCGCGAGCACGCGTCGCCAGACCGGGATCGCCTTGGCTGCCCGCAATCGGTTGTGGCCATATTCCGCAAGCCGCCGCGCGGCTTCCGCTTTCGTCAGACCGCGCTCGGCATGGCTGGCAAGAACGTCTACGACATGCGCAGCAGCATTTTGCGAATAGTCGGTCGGCGCCGGGATTACGGCTCCAACTGGATTTGCATCGCCCTTCATCCGGCATTCCTTTCCAGCGATCTGTGAGCATCCCACGAATGGCCGAGGATAAGCCCGGCGGCGATTGGGAGAGCAGCCAAAGGCGCGTGAAAAGTCAGGCGGAATACCGCTCCGCAAGTTTTTCGAAGTCCACTTGCCCGAACATTCCCCGGCGTCCTGAGGGATTCAGGGATGAGGCCACGTCCAATCTCGAATCTCGGGCATGTCCTCGCCATGCTCGCGGACAAAGGCCTTGTGGAGGACGAGCTTTTCGTACAGTGCCGCGGTGATCTCCGCGCCCTTGTCCTTCAGGACCGGCAGGCGCTCGACGGCCTCGATGGCGAGATGGAAACGGTCCAGTTCGTTGAGAACGGCCATGTCGAAGGGCGTCGTCGTCGTGCCCTCCTCGATGAAGCCGCGTACGTGGAAATTCGGATGGTTGGCGCGTTTGTAGACCAGCCGATGGATGAGGTAGGGATAGCCGTGATAGGCGAAGACGACGGGCCGGTCGCGCGTGAAGATGCGGTCGAACGCCTCGTCCGACAGTCCGTGCGGGTGATGCTGCGGCGATTGCAGGGCCATCAGGTCCACGACATTGACGACGCGGATGCGCAGATGCGGCAGGGACTGCCGCAAAAGGTCGACGGCGGCCAGCGTCTCCATGGTCGGCACGTCGCCGGCGCAGGCCATCACGATATCCGGCTCCAGTCCGTCCTCGGTGCCGGCCCAGTCCCAGATGCCGAGGCCCGCCTCGCAGTGCTTCTCGGCCTCCGCCATGCTCAGCCATTGCGGCGCCAGCTGCTTGCCGGCGACGATGACGTTCACGCGGTCCCAGGTCTTCAGGCAGTGGTCGCCGACCCACAGCAGCGTGTTGGCGTCCGGGGGCAGGTAGACGCGCACGATGTCCGCGCTCTTGTTGGCGACGAGGTCGACGAAGCCGGGGTCCTGATGGGAAAAGCCGTTATGGTCCTGCCGCCAGACATGGGAGGTGAGCAAATAATTCAACGAGGAGATCGGCTTGCGCCATTCCAGCTCCCGCGAGGTCTTCAGCCATTTGGCGTGCTGGTTGAACATGGAATCGACGATGTGGATGAAGGCTTCGTAGCAGGAGAAGAAGCCGTGCCGACCGGTGAGCAGATAGCCTTCGAGCCAGCCCTGGCAGAGATGCTCGGACAGCACCTCCATCACCCGCCCGTCGGGTGACAGATGATCGTCGCTTTCGAGCGTTTGCGCCATCCAGACCCGGTCCGTCGCCTCGAACACGCTACCCAAGCGGTTGGACGCCGTCTCGTCAGGCCCGAACACGCGGAAATTCCGTTCGGCCTCGTTCAGCCGCAGCACGTCGCGCAGATAGTCGCCGAGAACCTTCGTCGCCTGCGCCTCCGTCGCGCCGGGGCGCTCCACCGCGACGGCATAGCTGCGGAAATCGGGTGTGTGCAATTCCTTGCGCAGGAGGCCGCCATTGGCGTGCGGGTTGGCGCCCATGCGGCGCGTGCCTGTCGGCGCCAGCGCCTTCAGCTCGGGCTTCAGCGCACCGTCGGCATCAAAAAGGTCGCCGGGATCGTAGCTGCGCAGCCACTCTTCGAGGATCGCGCGGTGGCCGTCATCCTCGCGGCAGTTCGCGACCGGCACCTGGTGGGAGCGCCAGTGGTTCTCGACCATCTTGCCGTCCACCACCTTCGGACCGGTCCAGCCCTTCGGGCTCCGGAGCACGATCATGGGCCAGCGCGGCCGCTCAGTGGACGACGCGGCCTTCTCGCGGATCGCCGCCAGCCGGTCGAAGACCGTGTTGAGGGTCGCCGCCATCTGCCGGTGCATGTCGGCCGGCTCGCTGCCCTCGACGAAGAACGGCTCGTAGCCGTAGCCGACGAAGAGATGCCGCAGTTCCTCGTCGGACAGGCGGGCCAGCACGGTGGGGTTGGCGATCTTGTAGCCGTTGAGATGCAGGATCGGCAGAACCGCGCCGTCGCGGGCGGGGTTGATGAACTTGTTCGAATGCCACGCGGCCGCGAGCGGCCCGGTCTCCGCCTCGCCGTCGCCGACCACGCAAGCCACGACCAAGCCCGGATTGTCGAAGGCGGCGCCGAAAGCGTGCACCAGCGCGTAGCCCAGCTCGCCGCCCTCATGGATCGAGCCCGGCGTCTCGGGCGCGACATGGCTGGGGACGCCGCCCGGAAATGAGAACTGCTTGAACAGCCGCTTCATCCCGGCTTCGTCCTCGCCGATCTCGGGATAGGTCTCTGAATAGACGCCTTCCAGCCAGGTGTTGGCGACCATGCCGGGGCCGCCATGGCCGGGTCCGCAGATATAGAGGATATCGGCATCGCGATCGGTAATGATCCTGTTCAAGTGCGCATAGATGAAGTTCAGGCCCGGCGTCGTGCCCCAATGGCCAAGCAGGCGCGGTTTGACGTGCTCCGGCTTCAGGGGTTCGCGGAGCAATGGATTGTCCATCAGATAGATCTGGCCAACGGATAAATAGTTTGCCGCACGCCAGTAGCGATCGACCAGCAACAAATTCCCGGCATCGAATGCCATAAGTTTCTCCTCGCCTTAATCATAGGTTAGGGGTCACGAAAGGACACGCCCCCAAGAAAAACCGAGGGGCAATTTGTGCAAACGCGACGACCAATGCGGCGGCGGCGGCCCCGATTCTGCAAGCTACATTTCCCAGTCATGACAGTCAACGATTGATGACAACCGGCAAGTTAACGAGGCGCGCGTGAAACGATGAAGGTAGTCTACTCGCGTTCGTTCGCGAACAGCCACTCCTCCTGCGCGGAGCTTCCAGGACACCAACGACGCTAGCGTGTCCGAATGCGAGAGACGCGAGTCTCCCGGAACCGCACCGATGGAGTCAGCGCGGTCGCCGTAAGAGATCCAACCAGATCTGAGCCCAGGCACGGGACCTTAATCTTCTCCTATGGACCCAAGAACTATCGCGGTGAACTGCCTCTGAGCGCCTTGCCATATGCTTTTGGCTCTTTGCTTTTGACAAAAATTCGTTGACACGCTCCGGCCGATGGAGTTGTCATCGACTGATGACAGAATCGTCAACGGTTGATGACTAGTTTTAGGTACTAGTCAAATCCCGACACTACGTAGTTTTTTGTCTTTTGGAGTGTTGGTTTCCACGCGGAACTGAGCCGGTTAGGCAGATAATTTCCATTGAGAACTGAGCCATGTGAACCTTCCCCCAACGCTGCGAGCGACGGGGGCAACGGAGTGATCCACATGGGACTTTTAAACATCATCCGTCGGATGGCGCTGCGCGAGAAGCAGTCGATCCGGGAGATCAGCCGGCGTACGGGGCTGTCGCGCAACACAATTGCGAAGTACTTGAGCGCGGCACGATCGAACCGACGTTCACGGTGCCGGAACGACCGAGCAAGCTTGATCCTTTTGCCGACAAGCTGGCGGGCTGGCTAAAGACCGAGGCCGGGAGGTCACGCAAGCAGCGCCGAACGGTGAAACAGCTTCATGCCGATCTGGTATCTGTGGGCTTTACCGGTTCCTATGGCCGGGTTGCGGCCTTCGCCCGTGATTGGCGGGCGGATCGACAACGTGAGCAGCAGACGACGGGCCGAGGCATATTCGTTCCGCTGTCTTTCCGCCCAGGCGAAGCATTCCAATTCGATTGGAGTGAGGACTATGCCGTCATCGGCGGCGAGCGCGTTAAGCTGCAGGTTGCGCATATCAAACTGTCGCACAGCCGGGCGTTTCTCTTGCGGGCGTATCTGCTCCAGACACACGAGATGTTGTTCGATGCCCATTGGCACGGCTTCCGGGTCTTCGGTGGTGTGCCTGCGCGAGGGATCTACGACAATATGCGCACCGCAGTCGATCGCGTTGGTCGCGGCAAGGAGCGGCAGGTCAATATCCGCTTTCTCGCTATGACGAACCACTACGTGTTTGCGCCTGAGTTCTGCAATCCCGCTGCGGGTTGGGAAAAGGGTCAGGTCGAGAAGAACGTCCGGGATTCTCGTCCCCGCCTATGGCAACAGATGCCCGACTTCCCGGATTTGGCAACGTTGAACCTCTGGCTGGAACAGCATTGCCAAGACCTGTGGCAGGAGACACCGCACGGGAGCCTGCCCGGTTCGATTGCGGATGTCTGGGCTGATGAGCGAGCAGCATTGATGGAATTGCCTACCATGTTTGACGGATTCGTCGAGCAAGGCAAACGAGTCTCACCAACGTGCCTGGTCACCTTCGAGCGTAATCGTTACAGCGTGCCTGCATCGTTTGCGAACCGGCCCGTCAGCCTGCGGATCTATCCCGATCGACTGGTCGTTGCAGCCGAGGGCAACGTTCTTTGCGAACATGCGCGGGTCATCGAGCGCAGTCACGACAAGCCACCGAGGACGATTTACGACTGGCGGCACTACCTTGCCGTCATCCAGCGCAAGCCCGGTGCTCTGCGCAATGGCGCACCCTTCGTGGAATTGCCGCTGCCCTTTCGACAACTGCAGGACCAGATGCTTCGCCGCCCCGGCGGCGATCGGGAAATGGCGGACATCCTCGCTCTTGTCCTTCATCACGACGAACAGGTTGTCGTCAGGGCCGTGGAACTGGCTCTGGATCAAGGCGTAGCAACCAAGACGCATGTGCTGAACCTGTTGCATATGCTGATCGACGGCAAGACGACCGACGGTCCCGACGTCGATACGCCACAAGCACTGACCTTGGTGCGTGAACCCAAGGCCAATGTAGAACGCTACGATGGCTTGCGCGTCCGGATTGTGGGAGGTCGCCATGCGTCATGATCCTGCCAGCGCCGCCGTCGTCATCATGCTGCGTAGCCTGAAGATGTATGGCATGGCGCAAGCCGTCACAGACTTGATCGAGCAAGGTGCTCCAGCTTTTGATGCAGCCGTACCGATCCTGTCCCAGTTGCTGAAAGCCGAAATGGCTGAGCGCGAGGTCCGCTCGATTGCCTATCATATGAAGGCTGCGCGCTTCCCGGCCTACAAGGATATCTCTGGATACGACTTTGCCGCCAGCGAAATCAACGAAGCGACGGTGCGCCAGTTGCACAGATGCGAGTTCATTGACGGAGCGCAGAATATCGTGCTCGTCGGCGGACCGGGCACAGGCAAAACCCACGTGGCGACGGCCCTTGGCATCCAGGCTATCGAACATCACCGTCGAAAAGTCCGCTTCTTCTCAACCATCGAATTGGTCAACGCACTTGAGCAGGAGAAGGCCAAAGGTGCCGATTCCGATGAAGCCGCCCCATTGTTCCGAGATGATTGCGCCCCCGGATTC
>VFQN01000478.1_pt1 | contig 74191 bp, 103 predicted proteins | sample 3512371 | NCBI WGS metagenome assembly VFQN01 (sample SAMN10412370, study PRJNA504923) | tailings metagenome | isolation source: Replicate 2 from Balatoc abandoned mine | place: Philippines: Itogon, Benguet | collected 2017-08-28 | reverse complement strand
CTGCTGCCGTACAGTCCATTCACGACGCGGGCGGCTGGCAGTCCGACACGGTGGTCGAGGACATGGACCTCAGCCTGCGCTGCTACCTGCGGGGGTGGAACGCGCTGTACCTGCCGCACGTGGACAACCCCAACGAGCTGCCCTGCACGCTCAGCAGCTACAAGACGCAGCAGTTCAGGTGCGCGTGCACCGCTCGGCGCCACGTGCCACATGGGCCCACACCTTGCACACACGCATGGTGCTGAGCGCCAAAATTCACTGGACGTGCTGCACTGGTGCACAGAACCTGCCGCGGGATTAACGACGGGTGAATTACACGCACGCGTGCTCCGTGCCATCAGGCGCGCGTTGTTTTTCACACGTAAACTCTTGTCGGGCGACTATTAGCTGCACTCCGTCGTTCTTCACCCTTGTCCACTCCGCCCCTGATTACCCCTGCTGTCCCCCCGCTCCGCAGGTGGCTGTCCGGCCCCATGCAGATCCTCACCAAGTCCTTCGCCAACATCATGCGCGCCCGCCAGATCAGCATCTGGCGCCGCCTCAACTCCACGGTAAGGGACGGTGGCACGGGGGCCCCAGTCAATAGGGGGAACGCGCAACCGCGCACCGGTTGCCGCACACGTCCCACCGAGTACCGTGTGGTACAGCAACCCGTTCCCCACACGCATACCGTCTGACACCGTCGTCACCCGGACCCCCGCGCGCGCGCAACTCAAGCCCTTTTGTGCACGAAGGAAGGTCACCCTTTTCCTCGCCAATACCGTGTCACGTGCTCACGTCACCGGCACCTGCACTCCTACGCTGCCACGACAACCCACACACCTCGCCCCTTCCCCGAATCTCCGCCCCCAGTGGTTCTTCCTGCGCTACATCCTGTTCGCGGCCATCACGGTGGGGGTGCTGGCGGTGCCGCCCGTGGCGCTGTGGGTGGAGCAGTGGGCGTGGGAGTGGCCGCAGATCTACTTCATCGTCGCCATCAACTTCGCGCTCGCCGTCTACCTGTGAGCTTGACGTCTTCGTAACCGATATATGGCTGTCGTGCCGTGAGCGGTGTCCTGGTCTGCGCCAATAGTGTCAAATGGACAAATCCTCGCCGTTCGTGAACACAACGACGGTACCAATGTGCGCCAGCCCCCTGCCCGTATCCCTATTGTGCCACCACCTCCGCGCCGACCGCCCTTCTTCCTGACCCCGCACCCCCCTGCCCCCAGCTACGTGACGCCCTTCTCCATCTTCTACCTGTTCTTCTCCGTGGCCATCGGCTACTTCAAGCTGTGGGCCATGATCAGCGGCCTGCTGGGGCTGGAGAAGAGCAAGACGTGGAAGGTCACGCAGAAGTTCGGAGCCAAGCAGGTGCGGGCGGGCAGGCAACATGCACGCAATATCTGCATAGGCACGCTTGGGCAAGGTGCCAGGGGCTCCCAGTGCCGCAGCGCACGGCAAGTTGTGCACGTACTGCTGCTCCACGCACGCGCCTAGGACGTTAGTCCACCATGCTCCAGCTGCAGTCGCTCCGCACCGGTACCCCGCACTATCTTCCTGGTTCCCAAAACACCGCCCTGCGCTGCCTGACCCGGATCTCGCCCCCGATCCTCGTCCCCTGCATGTGCATCGTGCTGCAGACGGGTGGCAGCCTGCTGCACCGCATCCACAAGCCCTACGCGCTGGAGCTGCTGCTAGCTGTGTATTACGCGGCCATGGGCGCCATGGCGGGCGTGTACCGCAGCTGGATCATGGTGGGCTACTGCGGCCTCATGACGCTGGTGTTCCTGGTCATCAGCTTCGGTGACGGATACATGTGAGGGTGCTACCGTACGGCGTACGCGCGGCGGGGGTGCTGTACCGGTACGTAAGGGGGTGCAGCCAGTCGGGCGCCTGCGCGTATTCGGTTGGTAGCTGTGGTGGTGGCCCGGGGAGCTTGGGGACGGGGCAGCAGTTCCACGTACCTTGCGGGTGTCGCGCGGAGCCTCATGCGAGGTAATGCCGGTGGTGGCGATGGGGGTGTGGAGTAGGGCTGTCGAGGGTTAGGCGAACGACGCTAGAGGGCGGTCGGGGGTCGGGACAGGGGCAGCAGCTTTACGCACGGTGCATGTTGGTCATGTGGGTGAGGGTGATGGCGGTGGGGGTGTTGGGTAGGGGTGTCCATAGCCGGGGAAGCTACGCTAGTGGGTGGCGCGAGGGAGCGCAGAAGGCAGCAGCACTCGCAGGGAAATTGGGCAAGGTCATCTCATGTGGTGGTCATGTGTTGCGTGTGGTAGTAGCCGTAAGCGCTTGGTGCAGGAAGGGAAGGTGTGCTAGTGTGCTGGTGTTTGTTGCTGCACTGCGGTAATGAGCTACCGTGGCGGCTGCTGGTAGGAAGACAGGGCTTGGTGAGCTGCATTGGGCTTGGCCGGGAGGAAATAAATTTGCGGCGTTGCAGGGCCGTAGGTGCAGTAGAGGATTGTGGGGGATGATTGTGGGGGGTGCAGGAACGCCTGACAGCTGTTGCTGCTGTAGTCAGTGGGGCATTGTGAGGTGTGCTGTGAAAATATCTTGCTGCGGCAGTCCACCGCTGTGGTGGTCAAAGGGTAGGAGGCTCTTGGCAGCGCGGCGCTGGGATAGAGGTGGCGCGCTGCCTGCACTTACGCAGGCAAGCAGGGTAGGCAGCTGGTATGTGTCATGGGTACGTGACGTAGATGATTGGGTTGGGAAGGAGCCTTGCCCAGCGGCGTGCTACTTCAGCGGCAGGACTAGGGAGGATTCTGAAGGGTTTGGAGAATGATGTACTGTATTGTACGGAAGACGCGGTCCACCCCGGGCCGTTGGCTGGTGGTAGGCGGCATTACTTGCGCATCTGGCGGAGGCACGGGCGCGCAGCATTCGCACGTCAGTCCTGTCCGTGTTGCTGTGTACTAGAGAAAGCAGAGTTGATGCCTCGCATGCTCCTGCCATGGCAGGTGAGTTGATGACCACAGAAAAGCAGCACTGTGTGACTAGTATAGCAGGTGGGGCAGGCAGGTGGGGCAGGCAGCGTTGACCTAGGTAGAGTGCTACACGTACCGGAGAGAGATGCTCTTAACGTGCCGTCCTTCGGACGCGGCGGTGCTGCGGTGGAGTCGAGTAAATTATGTAATCGGCAGGGCCGCATGACCCCGCTCCTTGTTGTTGTTGAAACCCGGAGGCGCTGCGTGCTTGCGGGTCAGCTGCTTGCCACGTGTCAAGGCGGTCGTCGGCTGCCGAGGAAGCAGCCTGGAAACCATGGGGGCGCGCTGTCTTGCTCCAGCAGTGAGCACAGGCTTTCCTGTGCCTGTTTCGCTGGATTGCCGCTGTGCCGAGCGACACTTCTGTAACCATCTTGCAGCCCGCTTCTGACCTGGCCGTGGCCGCCTGCTGGCGCCTGCCCTTCCCTGTCAAGCTGTCATGTGTGCAGGCTGGTGCAAGCTGGCGCCTGGCGTAATTCAGCGGCATACGAGTACGCAGCGCAATGGCGTCCTGTGTGGCTACACCCCCTTCGACACCCATTGCGCCAACTGTGCAGCAGTCCAGCGGCGGTACTATGCCCCCTGGTGTTTCGGCCAGCCCCTTGTTTCACACTGCAGGCGTTCCTTCAGCATTGGCTGTTGTTTGTACCACTGACCCGCTGATGCTGCCAGCATGCTTGCACTTTAATGGCTGGACTCGTGTCATTTGCAGGCCCACTGCATAGCTGCGGAGGGGCTAAGCCAGGGATTCTGGACCTGTCCTTGTCGGCAGCAGATGGGTGGGACGCTCGAGTCATTGCGGCCAGGCTTTCCCAATTTGCAATCCCGCCCATGTGTGGCGCTGCTTATTGGTGCAATGCGCGGGGAACCCAAAACCCCACACGCATCGCACTGTTGAGCTTGGGAGACATAGCCTGTAACATGATGAATGTCGTACCGTTTCCCGCAAATGCAATCACGAGAAACCGACATCCTGCCGGAGTCTTTGCCGATCCTCGTGAGGAAGGATGCGGCAAATTGCACCAGTGGTCGTTTGCACGCGCACAGACACGACGCGTACAGGAAAACACACGCACACGCGACAACGCGGCAAAACTTCTCACTCGTCACTTGTATACACACCGCCACCGCCGGGCGTGCGCCCACACCGCCAGCACCACAGCAGCTGCTACGCCCTTCCATTAACCTCACATCCGCTTTCCACCTCACTAGCTCCGACACCTCGGGAGCACACGACCTAGGGGCAGCAGCAACAGCAGCAGCTTCAAGACCGGGCAGCTGGCCACTGCCATGGCGCCACCGCACAAGGAGCACGCGGCTCACGAGGCACGTGTCACCCGACAGCTGCAACAGCCCAATCCGCGATAGAGCACCACTCCCTTGAGACACACGCACACACGCAGTGCCATGTGCAGCCGTTACGGCGCACCTGACACGGCACGTGCCGCTGTGTGCCACGCGCCGTACCGCCCGCTCCGGAAGCAACGACGCCAGCTCAGCTCATACATCCAACCTCCGGCCCTCCTTTGCCCCTTGGGCAGCATCCTTCCGACCGCCCCAGCGCTAGCTAACGCGGCCCAGGTGCAGCCCCCAGAGGCCCACATACCCCGTGGCTGGAACGCGCGCTGGTCCGAGCGGGCGAGTCTTCACCAGTCACGAAAGTCCAAGGGCAAGTCCGCTGGCAGACGACGGACTTAGTAGCGATATACATCGGTGAGAGGGCATGGGTAGCCCTCATCTATCCGTAGCCTAGGGCAAAACTGCCTGATACACTGCGTCTGACTTTTTTGTCTTCTCTTCAGCTCGCTTCTGCTCTGCTGTGCTTCGCTTCTGCGTGCTTCGCTCTCACGCGAACCGGTCGATCCGGACGCTAATTGTGCGCCCGTCGATCTGGCTGTTGTTCATCTTCTCACACGCCTGCACGGCGTCCTCCTTGGTGGCGAAGCGGACCGTGCCGAAGCCCCTGAGGTGGGTCATAACACAAGCACAGCGCATCGGTACACTGCCCTACGCTACACCAGGACAATCCGATTGTGCACAACGGGAGCGCCTCCAGCGGAGGCAGGGAGGCACCGAACCCTCGATCCAACACCACGTGCTGCCCAGACAGACCAGCTGTGCAGCAAGATCGACACCCCTGTACAGCCCCCAGAAGGACTCACCGCGACCGCGACCACGCGTCGTACACCACGTCAGCCCGCTCGACCCTCCACTCCTGCTGCCGTACAGTCCATTCACGACGCGGGCGGCTGGCAGTCCGACACGGTGGTCGAGGACATGGACCTCAGCCTGCGCTGCTACCTGCGGGGGTGGAACGCGCTGTACCTGCCGCACGTGGACAACCCCAACGAGCTGCCCTGCACGCTCAGCAGCTACAAGACGCAGCAGTTCAGGTGCGCGTGCACCGCTCGGCGCCACGTGCCACATGGGCCCACACCTTGCACACACGCATGGTGCTGAGCGCCAAAATTCACTGGACGTGCTGCACTGGTGCACAGAACCTGCCGCGGGATTAACGACGGGTGAATTACACGCACGCGTGCTCCGTGCCATCAGGCGCGCGTTGTTTTTCACACGTAAACTCTTGTCGGGCGACTATTAGCTGCACTCCGTCGTTCTTCACCCTTGTCCACTCCGCCCCTGATTACCCCTGCTGTCCCCCCGCTCCGCAGGTGGCTGTCCGGCCCCATGCAGATCCTCACCAAGTCCTTCGCCAACATCATGCGCGCCCGCCAGATCAGCATCTGGCGCCGCCTCAACTCCACGGTAAGGGACGGTGGCACGGGGGCCCCAGTCAATAGGGGGAACGCGCAACCGCGCACCGGTTGCCGCACACGTCCCACCGAGTACCGTGTGGTACAGCAACCCGTTCCCCACACGCATACCGTCTGACACCGTCGTCACCCGGACCCCCGCGCGCGCGCAACTCAAGCCCTTTTGTGCACGAAGGAAGGTCACCCTTTTCCTCGCCAATACCGTGTCACGTGCTCACGTCACCGGCACCTGCACTCCTACGCTGCCACGACAACCCACACACCTCGCCCCTTCCCCGAATCTCCGCCCCCAGTGGTTCTTCCTGCGCTACATCCTGTTCGCGGCCATCACGGTGGGGGTGCTGGCGGTGCCGCCCGTGGCGCTGTGGGTGGAGCAGTGGGCGTGGGAGTGGCCGCAGATCTACTTCATCGTCGCCATCAACTTCGCGCTCGCCGTCTACCTGTGAGCTTGACGTCTTCGTAACCGATATATGGCTGTCGTGCCGTGAGCGGTGTCCTGGTCTGCGCCAATAGTGTCAAATGGACAAATCCTCGCCGTTCGTGAACACAACGACGGTACCAATGTGCGCCAGCCCCCTGCCCGTATCCCTATTGTGCCACCACCTCCGCGCCGACCGCCCTTCTTCCTGACCCCGCACCCCCCTGCCCCCAGCTACGTGACGCCCTTCTCCATCTTCTACCTGTTCTTCTCCGTGGCCATCGGCTACTTCAAGCTGTGGGCCATGATCAGCGGCCTGCTGGGGCTGGAGAAGAGCAAGACGTGGAAGGTCACGCAGAAGTTCGGAGCCAAGCAGGTGCGGGCGGGCAGGCAACATGCACGCAATATCTGCATAGGCACGCTTGGGCAAGGTGCCAGGGGCTCCCAGTGCCGCAGCGCACGGCAAGTTGTGCACGTACTGCTGCTCCACGCACGCGCCTAGGACGTTAGTCCACCATGCTCCAGCTGCAGTCGCTCCGCACCGGTACCCCGCACTATCTTCCTGGTTCCCAAAACACCGCCCTGCGCTGCCTGACCCGGATCTCGCCCCCGATCCTCGTCCCCTGCATGTGCATCGTGCTGCAGACGGGTGGCAGCCTGCTGCACCGCATCCACAAGCCCTACGCGCTGGAGCTGCTGCTAGCTGTGTATTACGCGGCCATGGGCGCCATGGCGGGCGTGTACCGCAGCTGGATCATGGTGGGCTACTGCGGCCTCATGACGCTGGTGTTCCTGGTCATCAGCTTCGGTGACGGATACATGTGAGGGTGCTACCGTACGGCGTACGCGCGGCGGGGGTGCTGTACCGGTACGTAAGGGGGTGCAGCCAGTCGGGCGCCTGCGCGTATTCGGTTGGTAGCTGTGGTGGTGGCCCGGGGAGCTTGGGGACGGGGCAGCAGTTCCACGTACCTTGCGGGTGTCGCGCGGAGCCTCATGCGAGGTAATGCCGGTGGTGGCGATGGGGGTGTGGAGTAGGGCTGTCGAGGGTTAGGCGAACGACGCTAGAGGGCGGTCGGGGGTCGGGACAGGGGCAGCAGCTTTACGCACGGTGCATGTTGGTCATGTGGGTGAGGGTGATGGCGGTGGGGGTGTTGGGTAGGGGTGTCCATAGCCGGGGAAGCTACGCTAGTGGGTGGCGCGAGGGAGCGCAGAAGGCAGCAGCACTCGCAGGGAAATTGGGCAAGGTCATCTCATGTGGTGGTCATGTGTTGCGTGTGGTAGTAGCCGTAAGCGCTTGGTGCAGGAAGGGAAGGTGTGCTAGTGTGCTGGTGTTTGTTGCTGCACTGCGGTAATGAGCTACCGTGGCGGCTGCTGGTAGGAAGACAGGGCTTGGTGAGCTGCATTGGGCTTGGCCGGGAGGAAATAAATTTGCGGCGTTGCAGGGCCGTAGGTGCAGTAGAGGATTGTGGGGGATGATTGTGGGGGGTGCAGGAACGCCTGACAGCTGTTGCTGCTGTAGTCAGTGGGGCATTGTGAGGTGTGCTGTGAAAATATCTTGCTGCGGCAGTCCACCGCTGTGGTGGTCAAAGGGTAGGAGGCTCTTGGCAGCGCGGCGCTGGGATAGAGGTGGCGCGCTGCCTGCACTTACGCAGGCAAGCAGGGTAGGCAGCTGGTATGTGTCATGGGTACGTGACGTAGATGATTGGGTTGGGAAGGAGCCTTGCCCAGCGGCGTGCTACTTCAGCGGCAGGACTAGGGAGGATTCTGAAGGGTTTGGAGAATGATGTACTGTATTGTACGGAAGACGCGGTCCACCCCGGGCCGTTGGCTGGTGGTAGGCGGCATTACTTGCGCATCTGGCGGAGGCACGGGCGCGCAGCATTCGCACGTCAGTCCTGTCCGTGTTGCTGTGTACTAGAGAAAGCAGAGTTGATGCCTCGCATGCTCCTGCCATGGCAGGTGAGTTGATGACCACAGAAAAGCAGCACTGTGTGACTAGTATAGCAGGTGGGGCAGGCAGGTGGGGCAGGCAGCGTTGACCTAGGTAGAGTGCTACACGTACCGGAGAGAGATGCTCTTAACGTGCCGTCCTTCGGACGCGGCGGTGCTGCGGTGGAGTCGAGTAAATTATGTAATCGGCAGGGCCGCATGACCCCGCTCCTTGTTGTTGTTGAAACCCGGAGGCGCTGCGTGCTTGCGGGTCAGCTGCTTGCCACGTGTCAAGGCGGTCGTCGGCTGCCGAGGAAGCAGCCTGGAAACCATGGGGGCGCGCTGTCTTGCTCCAGCAGTGAGCACAGGCTTTCCTGTGCCTGTTTCGCTGGATTGCCGCTGTGCCGAGCGACACTTCTGTAACCATCTTGCAGCCCGCTTCTGACCTGGCCGTGGCCGCCTGCTGGCGCCTGCCCTTCCCTGTCAAGCTGTCATGTGTGCAGGCTGGTGCAAGCTGGCGCCTGGCGTAATTCAGCGGCATACGAGTACGCAGCGCAATGGCGTCCTGTGTGGCTACACCCCCTTCGACACCCATTGCGCCAACTGTGCAGCAGTCCAGCGGCGGTACTATGCCCCCTGGTGTTTCGGCCAGCCCCTTGTTTCACACTGCAGGCGTTCCTTCAGCATTGGCTGTTGTTTGTACCACTGACCCGCTGATGCTGCCAGCATGCTTGCACTTTAATGGCTGGACTCGTGTCATTTGCAGGCCCACTGCATAGCTGCGGAGGGGCTAAGCCAGGGATTCTGGACCTGTCCTTGTCGGCAGCAGATGGGTGGGACGCTCGAGTCATTGCGGCCAGGCTTTCCCAATTTGCAATCCCGCCCATGTGTGGCGCTGCTTATTGGTGCAATGCGCGGGGAACCCAAAACCCCACACGCATCGCACTGTTGAGCTTGGGAGACATAGCCTGTAACATGATGAATGTCGTACCGTTTCCCGCAAATGCAATCACGAGAAACCGACATCCTGCCGGAGTCTTTGCCGATCCTCGTGAGGAAGGATGCGGCAAATTGCACCAGTGGTCGTTTGCACGCGCACAGACACGACGCGTACAGGAAAACACACGCACACGCGACAACGCGGCAAAACTTCTCACTCGTCACTTGTATACACACCGCCACCGCCGGGCGTGCGCCCACACCGCCAGCACCACAGCAGCTGCTACGCCCTTCCATTAACCTCACATCCGCTTTCCACCTCACTAGCTCCGACACCTCGGGAGCACACGACCTAGGGGCAGCAGCAACAGCAGCAGCTTCAAGACCGGGCAGCTGGCCACTGCCATGGCGCCACCGCACAAGGAGCACGCGGCTCACGAGGCACGTGTCACCCGACAGCTGCAACAGCCCAATCCGCGATAGAGCACCACTCCCTTGAGACACACGCACACACGCAGTGCCATGTGCAGCCGTTACGGCGCACCTGACACGGCACGTGCCGCTGTGTGCCACGCGCCGTACCGCCCGCTCCGGAAGCAACGACGCCAGCTCAGCTCATACATCCAACCTCCGGCCCTCCTTTGCCCCTTGGGCAGCATCCTTCCGACCGCCCCAGCGCTAGCTAACGCGGCCCAGGTGCAGCCCCCAGAGGCCCACATACCCCGTGGCTGGAACGCGCGCTGGTCCGAGCGGGCGAGTCTTCACCAGTCACGAAAGTCCAAGGGCAAGTCCGCTGGCAGACGACGGACTTAGTAGCGATATACATCGGTGAGAGGGCATGGGTAGCCCTCATCTATCCGTAGCCTAGGGCAAAACTGCCTGATACACTGCGTCTGACTTTTTTGTCTTCTCTTCAGCTCGCTTCTGCTCTGCTGTGCTTCGCTTCTGCGTGCTTCGCTCTCACGCGAACCGGTCGATCCGGACGCTAATTGTGCGCCCGTCGATCTGGCTGTTGTTCATCTTCTCACACGCCTGCACGGCGTCCTCCTTGGTGGCGAAGCGGACCGTGCCGAAGCCCCTGAGGTGGGTCATAACACAAGCACAGCGCATCGGTACACTGCCCTACGCTACACCAGGACAATCCGATTGTGCACAACGGGAGCGCCTCCAGCGGAGGCAGGGAGGCACCGAACCCTCGATCCAACACCACGTGCTGCCCAGACAGACCAGCTGTGCAGCAAGATCGACACCCCTGTACAGCCCCCAGAAGGACTCACCGCGACCGCGACCACGCGTCGTACACCACGTCAGCCCGCTCGACCCTCCACTCCTTGAAGTGGTCCTTCAGCTGTTGCCACTGGCAGCTCCACGGCAGGTTGTGCACCACCACCTGCACGCAAATACGCGCCGTGGGCAGCAGACACTGATTCAGCGCCTCTTTCAATTGCAGAGCAACAATCGGCCACGGAGCGAGCTGTGCCCGTGCCTAGTCCGCAGGACTGAGGTGGATCCGCGCTCGCTCACTGAACACCGCTGCCAGAGCGCTGACGCAAAGCTTTCGGCAGGCCATGACCAGTGGGCCAGGCGGCTGCTGTAAGAGGCGGCCCCGACCGGCCCCGCGCCGCCCAGTGGCCCGCGCCCCCCGCCCCCGCCCCCCGCGCGCACCTGCAGGCCCGAGGGCTCCGCCGGCGCCTCCATGCCCACCCCGCCCATGGGCATGCCCGGGTAGCCCATGCCCGTCATCATGCCCGCCTGCATCGCCATGCCGCGCCCACGACCGCGCCCCCGGCCGGTGGGGTCTGAGGGGTTTACAGAGGGAGGGCATAGCGGTGGTGAAGATTGGCCTTCAGCTGCCAAGCAGCTTCCCACGGTAGCTGGTATTTCCCCGGCATGACGGCATATCGTGGCTGCAATTCGATACTGACACCATTGGCAACATCCATAGAGCGCTATGAATATCACATTGGCGCTGTAAGCTGCCCACTGGGGCAAGGGCCCGCTGCATGCTCCGGGTGAGGCACGGATGTGTCTTCGGACAGCGATCGACCCACCAGCAGGGAAGAAGTAGTAGCCGGGGTACATGGGAGGCATCTGCGGGTACCCGTAGGCAGCGTACGCCCCGCCCCTGGCGCCGCGAGCCCGCCCGCCGCGACCCCGGCCGCCGCCACGGAAGTTGCGAGGAGCACCCTGAGAGCAGCAGTAGCAAGCGTGTCAGTCAGACGCTGTGCTCCAAGGGCAAGCCCAGCAAACGGTCAAGCGCTCGTCCGCACAATGAAGCAATTCATTAGAAATTGTGCTCAGGTTAGCTGTTCGTCCAGTGTGCAGCCTTTGACGGAGCTGAGTTTAAGATAAAGCCGTTGGTCACCCATGTTCGGTTTGGGGCCCCTCACCTCCGGCGCGGCCCCGCCGGGGCCCGTTACATTCACAGCCTTGGACCTTCCATCGGGCCCAGCCTCAACCTCAAACTCGACGGCTTCGCCCTCCCTCAGGCTGCGGAAGCCCTCCGAGCTGATATTGGTCTGCGCGCAACATTCGCGCAGGAGCAACCCTTGTCAGCGCCGTAACAGCACGCTTTATACCCCAAAGAAATTGCTGTTCATATAGTGTAAGCTGGGAAGGAGGCGGCCCAGCAAGCTTGTTGCCTTTTGAGAGAAGTCGCTCAGCATAGCGACTCCCGATACGCCCTCAGTGTACCACCGTCCGAGCGTAACCAAGGTTGCCAATAGCTGCCGATTATTGTTTCTGAGTTACAAGCGCACTGGCTGCAGGTGCGCAAGGCTGTTGACTGTGAACCCTCGTCCCGAGGTTCGCCGGCTGAACGCCCACGCCGGGAGCCTGTGCAAGCTGACGCCTGACCTGGTGAACGAACAGGTCCTCGCCTCCACCTTCAGGCGTAATAAATCCAAAGCCCTTAGTCGCGTTGAACCACTTGACGGTTCCCCGCTGGCGGAGCTGCTCCCCCATCGTCGAGCTCAGCCCTCCTCAGCCGCGGCTAAACTAGCTTGGCTGAGCGGGCCAGCTTTAAGGTAGGTTTGCAGGGCGGTGCCCAGTGCAGTGCAGCAGAAGGAACACGGGCCAGTCCAAGGCTCCTGCCAAATTCCCCTGCCCGGAATTTCTAATCTCCTGCCGTACAATGATCTCCCCGTACAGTAATTTAATGTTCCTGTTTGCCAGGTTCGCTTCCAATAGCCTGGTTTATGCGATAGTTCATTGCGAGTGTTGTAGTGCTGTGTTCCTTGGCCTTACGGCGAGTTCCTCGTAACAGGCTTTGCACTCGGACTGCTGAAGTGGCCTTTGTTTGCTAGCTACAAAAGCATGCATGAACCGTATACGATCGGTTCGAGCCTGCGCTTGCCACCCTCTTGTTAGCCGCTTGTACCCTTTCAGTTAGCAAAGCGCGACCTTTTCTCTTCGGAGTCGTTGTGCGTGCTCCGCCGTGCTTCGTGACTGCCCGCGAACGGTATTTGATTTTCTACCTAGAGTCTTCGGGCAGTCGCCGCGGCAGGGCGCTCTGCAAAGCGGGTCACGCGCGGGAGACTTCGGGACACTGCAACGCACCGCACAGGCAAACACGCAATACTCAAGAAGGTCCTGTCTGCTCCGTGGCGCCTGGTACAGGGTGCGGGTGTTGTTCTGGGGGCAGCCGCAAGAGGCCACGCAGGCCGTCGAACCGTGCCAGCAGGTTTTGCCTAAAACCACCAGCACTGCCCTGATAGGGCACGCATGTGGGGTGTACCTTCTGGCGGCCCTGTCCACAAGTCGCTCTCCGGACGTGAAACACCACCAGGAGAAGTCCCCTGACAAAGCGTACTCCCAACTGAGGAACCGTCCAGGAAAATTCTATCCTCCCATACCAGCTGTGTCAGGCTGTGTCCACACGACTGCTCATGATAGCATGTGCCGACATCGCCAGCTCCCCTGCACATAGCCGTACAGCATGCTTTACAAAAGACCATGCAATGTTTAATCTCTCATGGTCTGTGCCGGGTTAGAATGGTATGTGCCCCAGCCGAGGGCATTGGACCTGCACCAGACCGCTCGACCATGCTTTCCCTGCCTGATCCTCCCGTGGTACAGTAGACACATAGTACGGTGCCGTGCGAGACGGGTCGGACCCCTGCCCCGTCATCTGCGCACAGGGACTTCGGGGCCCACACGACTTCTGCCTGCTCACACAACTGACGCTCAGTGCGCCACTCGCCGTGGGCAGCAACCGGAATACCGCACGCTGCACAGCAGGAGCGTCCCCAGCCCCCCCCCGCACGCACAATCCATTATCGCGTCCTCATCCGCTCATCGGCCATCAGTTGACAGTGAGTCTCAAGCAGTACACTCTGACGCGCTCTATCCAATGCAACCCATGTGGATCCACGCGAACCATGGCGGGATAGGTACCGGTATCCAAGGCAGCGGTGTTGACCGCTGTTACCGGTACATCAGACACAACAAAGTAAAACGGCACGCCAACCTAAAGACCTTGGATACAACTACTATGGACAAAAAAAGGGGGCATGCATAGCCTGCGAGTACACTGGTAGCCAAGGGTTCCCATTGGTACCCGGTATTTCGTCCGGTCAGCCCCCCGTGCCCTACCCGTGGGCTCTCCCGGTTGTATCAGACGGTACCAATCGTACCGTGTACGGCATGTGTTGAATCCCGGTCGCAATCCACGCATTGCAATGCCCACATCCCCGCATCAGTGCAACCTCCCCTTGAACTTTCGCAGTACGAAAGTTCTCGTCCCAAAGCCCGAACTTTAGTGCGCCTTACACACACCATCTAACGGCGTGCAACAGAGTCGGCCTGGTATCACTGGGCCTCATCCTAACACACCACCACTCGGCCCGGTTGCCCCCGTACCCCCACCCCCAGCTGCCTCCCGCCCCTCCCACCCCTGCTGCCCCTGACCCGGGGTGTCCACCCCGCCGCCACTGCCACCGTCCGAAGGGCTCTCGGGTATCGTCAACGGCGGCGGGGCGGCAAACGCCGCAGCCGCCACTCCTGCCGCCGCCGGCCCTGCACCGCTGCCGCCCCCACGGATGCCCACACCAGTCCCTCCCTGCGGCATGTGACTCAAGCCCCCACCATGCCCACCGCCCGCACCATTTCCCAGCGAGCTGCCACCACCGCCATCACCACTGCCTCCTGCATAGCTGCCCCCAGGCGCCGTCACTGATGCCGACAAGCCCGGCCCCGCCGTACCGCTCGACCCCAGAGGCGGCGCCGACAGCGGCCCCCTGCTACTGCTGTGGCCCCGGTGGCTCGCCAGGGGAGGACTGATGCCTCCAATGCCCCGCAGCCCCCCTGGCATGCCCTGGGCTTGGCCTGGCCGGTGGGGGCCGTACCCCGGAGGCGGGGACTGCTCGCCGTCCGGGCCGGGGCCCGGGGGCAGGCCGCCCCCGAGGCTGGGCGCGAAGGCGGCTTGCAGCAGGGCCGTGTTCTGCTGCGCCAGGGAGTTGAGGTTGGCGGGCTGGGGAAGCAGGGGCGGGGGAGGGCGGTGTGAGGCGAGAATGGGTGGATGGCTCACAGGGTGGTGTTAGGTGATTGAGGTTACAGGTGAGGGTGTGGCGACAGGAGGGACGGCGGTTATTACAGGACGGACCCCGCTAGCAGCAGGCCCGGCAGGATGGGACCGCAGCTGAACGCCGTGCAGTGCAGTGCCTCAGAGCGGAGCTCCAGCACCCATGCAGCACGCACGGGTGCGCCAGCCGTCTGCTGTAAGCAGTCCTGGACCCAAAGACCCTTACTGCCTGCCCTATGCCCGCGCATGCCGCTTCCCGCTTCCCTGTGAGTTGAGCATCATTCACCACCCCAAAGCCCGTTGAACTGTTGCCCACACCCACCTGCAGCAGCACCCTGTACAGCGGCCCCTGGCCGGGCTCCACCCGCTCGCCCTTGCTCTTCTTGACGCGCGAGCCCAGCTTCCGCTCAGCCGTTCCCGCGGTGCTCACGGACACAATGCTGTGGTTGCCGGCAACGCCCTTGAACCTGGAGTGGAGCAGGAAAGACCGCAAAGGCAAGACCGAGTGCAGGGCAAGGTGAGTTCAACTTGCTCACCTTGCTTACATGGCTTCGGCAGCGTTTTGTTTGCGTTCCTCGCACGCTTACAGAGTCGCTCCATTCCGCTGCGCTTGCTGCAACGCCATCAACGCCTGCTGGAGAGCGCGTAGCTTGTGCGTGATGCCATTACGTGCCGGTAAGCCACTTCGGCCACCCATGCATGGTACACCCGGCGCCCACCTGTACTGCCCCAGGTCCTCCACCACCAGCTCCTGCGCCCACAGCCACTTGAACGGCCCCACGCGGTGCCGCAGGCACACCTCGGGCAGCTGCGGCAGCGCCACGCCGTGCACCCCCGGGCCCAGGCCCTCGAGCTGCAGCTGCAGGGAGGCGCGGCGGGTGCGGCCGCCTGCAGGCCTGCGGGCATTGGGAGCAGGGGGGGACGGGGCGATGCGAGTAAGGAGGCATGAAGTTGTTGCTTTCGACGTTCATTTTACACCAGTCAGATGTTCAGTGTGAATGAGTGGCCCCGCGTGCAGAGTTGAACTTGGGCCCGGGCGCTCCCTTTTGCGGCAGGACCCGCGGCCGCACATCAGCCGTACCCCCACTCACAACGCGCAACAACCTGCTCAACCTTACCACCGCACACGTGCAACGCGACAACCTACGGTAGGTGAAAGTTGGCACGTGTGAGCGCACGCCCACCACCCTCCATGCTCACCTCTGCCCCAGGGCCCCCTGCTGCTGGTCCACCACGCTCTGCCGCCTGCCGCTCGCCGTCCGACCCGGCCCCGCGCCCTGCGGCCCCGCCCCCACGTAGCCCGCGCCCGCCGGCCCCGGCCCCGCCCAGCCCCCGTCTCCGGGCACCCCATTCTGCTGCTGCAGCAGCTGCTGCTGCATAGCCATCTGCTGCGGGCCCCCTGCGTTAACCAATAAGTGTTCGTCCGAGTGCCCCGTCAGCGTTGGCGACAGCATCTCCTCCTCAATGGCCAGGTTCCACAGCGTGCTGAACGTCGCGCTCTGCTCGCGGGACGCGAGTGAGTCCATCGTCATGAGCGCTGACGTGGCCTGCGGCACCAGCGGCCACGTGCCCGTACCTGTGACGCGCGACATCGCATGACTAAGGCTGGCGCCGTAGCCGCCGTGCGGGCCGTAGCCGTGCGCTGTACGTGCCGGCGCGGCCGCGGGGTAGGAGCTGGAGGGGTCGACCTTGCCGGAGTCGACGCGGGGGAGGGACGGCTGCCGCATGTGCTCGCGCAGGGCGGCGGCGTAGTCTGGGTGCAGCTGCAGGTGTGGAGGAAAGGCAAAAGGCAGCGCGGCGCGCGTGTTGAAGCAATGGATGGCAGGAACGGCGAGTGCTATGCAGGCGCCTTGTATTATGCTTTCCATTCCAGTTTAGATGCCGAACCACAGGCTTGGCAAGTCTGATGAAATGTTACGTGCGCAACGTGAGCGGGTTTGTGGGCAGTGAGGCGTTAAAGTAGCATGGCGCAGCAGCAGCTATCGCACTTCCTCACCTGCTGAAGCTGCTGCTGGTGCTGCTGCTGCTGCAGCAGCACGGCGGCCTGGAAGCGGCGCGAAGTGGAGCGGAAGGCGTGCGGAGGGACGGGCAGCATGGGGTGCACGGGGGAGGCCGACCCGAGGGCACCCTGACCCCTGAAGCTACCCTGCTGCAGCAGCTGCTGCTGCTCGTGTCCCGAGCTGCTTCCGCGTGGGCCCTGCGCAGCCCCGCCGGAGCTGGCTCCGTTGGGGTATCCGCCGGCCGAGGGGAGCGAACGGCGGCGCTGGCTACTCTGCGAAGAGAGCACCGCCGCCGGCGCCGGAGGTACGGCAACATTGGCGGCGCTGTCGCTAATGCGCGGCCTGGCGCCGGAGCCGAGGGCAGCAGCGCCGGCAGTGCCCGGGCGTGGCACGGAGGCCATTCCAGAGGTGTGGGTGGTGGTTCGGCCGTTGGGGTAGGGGTTGGAAGGGTTCCGGTCGCGTGAGTCGCGCTCCTGGACCGAGTCCAGGCTCGTCTGGCCCACCAGGCGGCTGGGGCCGACGGTGAAGGCGGTGGCGGGGCCCGAGGACGGGCGGCCGTCGGTGGGTGCCGACAGCTGCACCTGCTGCCACGCGGGTAGGGAGCGGGCGGCGCCGAGCTCTGCGGCGGCCTGGACGGGGTCAATGGCCGTCCCCAAAACTCCGTGAGTGCCTGACCCGCTGTACCTTGGCTGCTGCTGCTGCTGCTGCTGCTGCTGCTGCTGCACCTGTTGTTGTTGCTGTTGATACTTATCCTGCTGCTGCCACGCAGCTGCCCCGGGCCCTTCCCTGCCTGCCTGGCCGCCGCCTTGCGCCGCGGGCGCTGCTGCCGCCGCCCCCGCCATCTGCTGCTGTGCGTTCCCGCCAACCTGAGGGCGGCTAGCGTTCGGACCGCTGCTGCTGTAAGGCGAGCCGCTGCCGTACAGTCCCGCGGCAGCGGCGGGCCTACCACTGGCGGGGCTGTTGTGGCTGCGCCGCCACTTCTGCTGCTGCAGGTAGGAGGTGCGCTTCACCTCCAGGATGGCGGCCTCAACCGCCGGCCGCATCTTCCGTGGTAGGGAAGACGGTTGAATGTCGTACATTACCAGGTCCTCCAGCGGGACCTCGACCTCCTCAAAGCCCCGGAAGCTGCCGCTGCCGCTGGCATCCGCGCCACCGCCGCCGCCAGCGCCCTCCGTACCCACAGGCCCGGCACCTCCTGCGTTGGTCCCCTGCTCTCTGCCCCCGCTGAACGTCACCTTGTCTGGTGTATGCCGGCTGCTATCTCTGCCGCTCGTCTCATGCCCGCCGGCGCCATCGCCCCACGGCCCGCTCCCGGTGACGGCGGCCCTGAACGCCTCCACGGCTGGCGCCGCCGCCCACTGCCCCAGCCCCGCCTCGCGCCCCGACGGCTGCGCCAGCAGCGCCGATAGCCGTATGGCACCACCAGCGGTACTGCCTCGCCCGTCCTCCCCACCGTCAGCACCGCCGCCGCCGTGGCCACCGCCACCGCCGTGGGCCCCAGTCGCAAAGCTCGGCTCCCCCCGCGGGCCGCCGTACGGCGCGTAAGCCCCGCGCGGTGTGTACACGTTGTTGTCAAGGCCCGGTCGGAACCCAGGGTCGCTCTGGCCGCCGGCCTCCGTGACGCCACGTATGGCCCCCTCCGCCGAGGAAAGCGGCGCCGGCGGGGTCGGGGGCGACTGCGACTGCCCGCGCGCCTCGCCTCGCCTCTCTTCTTCCTCCGCCAGGGATACGGGAGCAGAGGTGGGCAGGACCGCCGCTGATGGGCTGGGACTGGTGGCGTCAGGTCCCCCCTCCTGCCCGCCCTGGCCCTCACGCTGCCACGTGTGCCGCTGCGCCGGGCTGCTCAGGGCGCCGAACTGGGGCCCTTCCCCTGCACCCGGCGGGTAGGCGCTGGCGGACAGCGCAGCAGCAGTCGACGCGCGCAACGGCGGCGAGGGCGCGGGCGTGGGCCCAGTCGCGCCGCCAGCAGTCCACACAGGCGGGGAAGGCAGGCCAGAGGTGGGATTGCCTGGCCCTCCCCCAAGCCCCGGTCCCCTGCCGAGGCTCATGGGGTGCACCCTGTTGATGGAGCCGCTGCCGCTCCGGTGACCAGCGGGCTGCTGCTGCTGCGGCTGCTGTTGCTGCATGCTGTATTGCTGTTGCATGTGGGATGCCTGCGGCTGTTCGTGCTGCTGCTGCTGCTGCAGCGGCAGCGGCAGCGGCGCTTGCTGCGGTTGCTGCTGCTGGCTGGAGGCGCTCGAGACGGTGTTGAGCGCGCGGTGGCTGACGGGCGGGCTGGTACCGGCCCACCAGCGAGGGTGCTCCGGAACCACCATCACAGAGCCCATCTGGGACGTCCCGATCAGGTCTGCGGCGGCGTGGTGTGTACGGCAGGAGTTGGCCCGAAGCAGCGTATCATGAAGGCAAATGAATGAAAGTCCGTACAATGCCACCTACGACAGGGACTGCTGCGCACAGGCGTCATGCCCGCCTGCTGCAGCAGGGACACCACCGCAATGCATCCCGATACAGCCGTCCAGCGGCGCGTGTGGGTTGAGGGAGCGGACGCTCCACGTGCCACGGCCCACCTTCCTGCACGCGGTTGCCGTACACTGTCGGGTCCACCGTGGCGCCCGCCAGGGAGGGTGCCGTACTGCTGCCCGCGTCGGCGGGCATGCGCCAGCGGGGCACCTCCACTGTGCTGTTGTCTAGCTGCGCACACAGCAGCAGCGGCAGCGCGGGGGTGGGCCCCGTCCGTCCTGCCGTGCCTGTGACTGTAACGATGCCCGTACCCGTGGCTGTGCGTGTGCCAGGGGGCGTGTCACCGACGGGTCCGGAGTGAGCGCCCGCTGCGTGTGGGTTGTGATGCTGTTGATGTTGGTGCTGCTGGATGGCCGGCGGGAGCGCCGGGCGGGTGTCCGCGGGAGCGAAGGCCCCTGGGGGGAGCAGCTCCCGAAGGACGTCTTCCACTAGCGAACGGGAGGCGATGACCTGTGGGCCAAGAGGGTTACGAGGGTCTGTTGTGTTGAAGGGAGGAGGGACACAGGGACTACGGAAGTACATCGGCCGGGGAGCGTGCAAGGTACGCGAGTTGAACGAAGGAGTGCAGGGTTTGCGCTGTGTGGCGGTCAAGCAAGGTTGTTGCACTCATGGGAGCATGCCGACGGAGCACGTGGGACCACGGTCGGTGGACACAGCCTGGAGCAGGGCGTGTAGCCCATGCCCGGACCCTACCTGTCCTCCTTGGGCGGCGGCGTGGCAGTAGCGCGCGGCGCGGTTAACCAGGGGACCTGGTGCGAGCGGCCAGGAGGAAGGAGTGTGTTTGGCAGAGCCAACGAGACAAGCAAGGAACGACCGATATATCCTTAGCAGCGCTGAGCTGCGCTTGCAGAGCATCACACCGGTTCAATGCTGCATAACCGACCTGGAAGTGTGCGATCTGCCCAGTGCGCTCACGACACAGCGCTCTAGTTGGAGGCCCATCACTGCTGGCCTAGCTGCAATCATTGCGTGCCGTCGAGGTGCTAGCGCGCCCACCCATCCACTATTCCCACCAACTGACTTCATACCAAACAACTGCAAACCTAAGTGCCCACCCAGTCACCCACCGAAGTAGTCTGCCCTGCCGGTTGTGGAGTGCGGCCCTACGCGCGTGGGCACGCCCTGGTACACGCCCGCCTTGACACGTGGCCCCCGGAACAGCACCGCGCCCGTCAGCGGGTGCAGCTCCTCGGCCATGCCCGGCAGCGCAAGCATGGCGCCGCTCCAGGACACCTGGGGACAAGGAGGGCAATAGCACAGCGAACAATAAGGGAAGGTTCAAGGGGGGAGCGGCACAGCGGGTTAGTCGCAACTGGCTGTACTCCAAGGGGCCTGCAAGCGGCCAGTACGACACCCGATGCCCCGGGTGGCTAAGAACATAGCGGCCTTAGTATTCCCCCCCATGCTTACACACAGCCACCCTTGCCCACCCGTCCCCACCTCCATGAGCAGCTCCTGCAGCATGAGGCACCACTCCAGGGCGTCGGATGGCCGCGCGAAGGCGATCATGTAGTTGCCCTCCTGCTCCTGGCACTCGTACCTGCAGGACAGCAAGGGGGCGGTCAGGCGCACAGGTCCAGGTTACTCAATGAACGCCCGCATGCAAAGTGTGACGCCCTCGGGCATCCTTGTAAAACCTTGTGTCCTCACACCGTCCCGTCCACCCTTCGCGTGCCAGCCAAAGTTAAAAGGTGCAGATGCTTTCCATAACTGCCTGCCTTGCCCCTCGCCCTCACTTTTCACGGCCCACCCGTCGCGGGTCTGTTGGCACTGCCGCACTGCGCTCCTCGCCCACACCCGCCCGCCCAGTACGCCCCTGCCCCTGTTGCCCCACCCGTTGCATGCCAGCAGGCTGCGCCGCACTTCCACCCCGCTGTCATACCACCTGGACCACAGCAGCCCGTCCACACCGCCCCCTGCTCCCTGCCCCTGCCGCCCCACCCGCCGCACGCCAGCAGGCTCCGGCGCACGGTGTCGTTGTAGGCCAGCATGACGTCGGTGGCCAGGTCGCGAGACACAGACACCATCTCGGAGAACCTGCGGCCGGGTGCAGCACCGGTAATGATTAGCTGTCCTGTACTGGCTGGCCACAACTAGGGTGAGTGCCCGGCGGCGACGCAGGCGAGGCACAGTCACCAGTGCCAAGAACTTCCGGGTGTTTGACGATGTACGGTGCAGCTGGTGGAAACGGGTGGTTGTGCAGGTGCTTCCCTGTCGTCGCGACAGAGTCCTGGGACGCCTGCAACGAACACCAGCACCAGGGCGCCCCCCGCCGCTGGCTGTGCACTCGCACAAGGCGGCAGGTCACTCTGCAACGCCATTACACCCACACCCCAACTGCCTTCTGGCTATCCCCCGCTGCCCACTGCCCAGATCCCGAACCCCAGTAGACGTTCCCGCCTCTGTTACGTTGCCGCGCTGCGGCGACCCCAGTGGGACTTCTTTCCTAAGTTCCTCCCCAGAAGTCAGAACCAAGCCCCTTGCGGCCCCACCGCTCCATGCTGCAGAAGACCAGCGTGACGGGCGGGATGCGGCAGCGTGGCCGCGGGCCGTTGGTGCCGCTCCAGCCGGCGGTGAGCGGCGCGGCCATGGTGGCGGGCGCGTTGAAGTAGCCGGGCGTGAGCTGGTGGGCGGGGTCCAGGGGGGGCAGCAGCCGGGCGCGCTCCTCCAGGCCGGGAACCAGTACCTGCGGGAGTGCAGCAACACGCCTTTTGTTTGTATACCGTACTCAGTAGAAGGACAGGGGATACAAACCTCAATTGGGTACGTAGAACCAATAAGTGATGGAAGCAGTCGCTTAGGGCGAGGCTGTCGGCACTTTCGGTCCTTGGTATGGACGGCTAGCCAAGGTGGAGAGGAGCGGTGTGGGGCATGGCTGTACGTGTGCGGCCCGTCGCCGCCTCCGCAGCGCCGCGGCCCACCTGGGTGATGTTGGAGTACTCGACCACCCCTCCTGAACTCAGCTCGAACATGCCTGGTGGTGGTGGGTACGGTGCATGGTGGTAGGGAGGGTGTGGGGCGTAGGCAGGAGAACATACACACAAATGCCGGCCAAGCCGCTGTGAACATGTGCTTGACACAACATCACAACACGAAGTAAGCAATTTGGAGCAGTCTACGTGGCAACCCGCTCCGAGCTGGTTTCTCATTCCCCACTCATTCCCCAAGGTGAGGGGAGCTGGTTTCACAGTCCCCAGGGCGAGTGCGACAGCGGTCTCCTGCCCATGCCCATGCTCACCATGTACATGAGCTGTGTAGTTACGGTGACAAACATCCGCAGGTGCAGCATCCAACATGGTACCCACCCAGGCAGCCACCCACCCATGTTGACCACGGCGATGGCGGGCACCATGGATGCACGCCGCGTGACCGCCTCCCGTACGGCGGCGTTGAGGGCGACGGTGGCGGCGGTGGCGGGCGGGGCCTGGGCCATGGGGCCGCGGGGGATCTCCCGGAGGTGCCTGTGGGCGGGGACAGCGCGCGGAGCGAGGCAGGGAAGCGTTGAGCGATGCTCCCAGGGCAGCCCAGGACTGGTGTGGACTATGTAAACCGGGGGCAACGCAAGTGCGAGGATAAATAGGCGTAGGCAGGCATTCAAGCGAGTGTAAATTCGCACACTGCTTTTTATGTACGACCTGGTCATTATGAGTCAAGGGAAAGAGTTAATCAAGGGGAACGAGAGGGCCGATTTCTAAGACAACGGCTTCACAGGTGTCGGGACCGGGCGACCTGCAGGGCTCACTTTACTTGACGCTGGCCCCCCGGCGCGGCCTCCGCCGCCCCCCTGCCGTACGCCACCGCGCTGCTGTCCGCCTCCGACGCCGACCCCACGGGACCGCTATTGCCGCCGCCAGTGACCAGCAGCTGCCCCGTCGGCGCGCCGCTGCTGCCTCCGTCGCCGCCCCCGCGACCCCCAGCACCCGCCGCCGGCTCCCTCTGCCCCTCCGCCGCCCTGCCGCCGGGCGCCACCACCAAGACGCGTGATTGCGACACGGCCGCCAGGTGTCCCGAGAGCTGCAGCCTGCCGCTTGGCGTGGAGCCCAGCGGCAGGACGCTGCCGAAGGCGCCATCGCCGCCGCCGCTACCGCCGCCGCCACCGCCGGACCGCAGCAGCGACCCACCGCTCAGCCCAAGCAAATCATTACTAAGGAACTCGCCACCACTGCCGCCCGCTGCCGCCGGCAACGGCACCGGCGCAACCGCCGTTGCAGTCCTCATCGCCGCCGCCTCCGCCTCCGCCGGCCCTGGCCCGAGGCTCTCCGTCGCTTCCGCGACAGGACCGCCCGGAACCCCAGCCGCCGCCATCGCCGACGCCGCCACCCCAGGCGGTAGTGTACCCAGAGACCCTGACGCCACCCCCTGGCTGGACAGCATCTGACCGCTGCCACCGCTCCGCCCCGACGCCTGCCGTACAAGCTCCAGGGATATGGCCCGTGCGCGGCCCGACACGGTCGCGATGGCAGGGCTGCGGGGCGTCTCCGTCAGGGTCTCCACCGTCGACCCCTCGTGCTCTCCGCGGCCGCTGGCAACCGCGGTGGGTATGGCGGCGGGCCCGGAGGCATGGGGCGCAGTGCTGAGCAGTCCGCGGAAGTGCTGGGCGGCGGCGCCGGATGTGGTTGCACGTGCGCTGGTGTTTCCGCTACGCAAGGCCTGTGTGGAACGAGGGCGGCATAGGGCAGAGCAACGCAGGCCGGTTGTCCCCTTGGTGGTACAGACCACCCACAGGCCAGCTGGTACCCTCGTTTCTCATCCTGACCCACCTCCTGATCCTACCCCACCTCCTACGCTCACACCCAAGGGAGGCCCACATACGCGATTCTCAGGGTGCAACGCGTCTGGCACGTGCGCAACTTCTAACGCTCGCCGCACTTGACTCATCATCTGAAGCAACTCCACGCTTGCACCCTGCATCGCCCCTCGCCCCACGCCGCCCTCTCACCTCCTGGCTGGTCGACTGCCGCTGCAGCGCACCTCCCCTGCTGCCTCGCGCCCCGCCGCCTCCACGCAGCGGACTCCCTGACAGCCAGGTGCCCGGCCCATGCACATTCGCCAAGCTCTGACGCACCCAGTTCGCCAGCCGACTGTTGTTCTCCCTCCCTGCGCCCCCTCCGCTCCCCGCAGGGCTCCCCCCGCTCCCCCCAACTCTGCCCACTGCCCTCCCCTTCCCCCCAGCATGCCGGCTCCCCTCTTCATCCCCCGTCAACGACCCGCCCGCATCCGTCCCCGTGCCGGTGCCCGGTTCGGCCGAGCCCACCACCACCATCCCGGCGCCAAGGCCAGAGGACCCCGGCTGCAGCTGCTGCTGCTGCTGCAGAGTGTGGTGCTGCCCAGGCAACTGCACCTCCTCCTGCGGCGCCTCCTCCCGCATGTGGGCTAGCTCCACGGAGCGGCGCGGCCGGGGGTGGCTGCGCAGCAGGTCCAGGGAGATGCGGTGCCCCACGCCACGTGCCATGCCCGACAGCGAGCGGCCGGGGCGGGCGGCCAGCGACAGCGCGCCGGGGTGCCCGCCCAGGGAGCGCTTGTCGCGGGCGAGGACCTGGCGGGCGGGTTGGGGACAGGGTGTACTCTTTGCTGAGCGTGGGCATGCGGCAAAGAATTGGGGGCTACAGCAGCACAGAAAAGTGCTTGAAGTTCCCAGCTGCAAGATCCTGGCACGTAGGCTGGAGGTTTGGTGTGCGGACGTACGGTTGAGGCTGGGCAGTGTCATGGGCGATGGGGTTAGGCAGTAGGAAGACAGACGACTGGGTGGTGTGTAGGTGTGTCAACAGGTAATCTAGAGTTTGTGCAGGCCCTGTAAGGGCCGTGCATTGGCAGTGAGAAGCCGATCTCGCCGGTGGGTTGCCAAACGGAGTTTGGTCGTGCGATGCCGTGCAGTGCGTAGGACGGCGCATGGTCGCATAGGGTACTGATGCACGGGTGTATCAGTACCACACCGACGCGGCTGTGCGGCACGTGCAAGCCATGTGGCACGTGGTTGGGCGTGGCACGGCAACGCAACGGCGCGGGTGCGTTACGGCATGCAACGCAAGCGCGATGCATCGTTGGCTGCATGCTAAGGATTGCAGGATTCGTATTGATTGTCGTGCTTCGTATCAGTTACTGCCTTCTTTGTTTGGGCTTGTTCCCTGTGGTCCAGCCAAGCCGTCGGGCTGTTGCCGCTGGCCTCTGGCCCAGGGACCTACGGACTACTTGCACGCCTACAAACCAGAGTCAGACTGAAAAGATTTGATGGCACGCACTTGCAGCGACTGCACGCGCCCGGGTCCCCTGTCCAGGTGTACCCCATGTGAGGCAGCATGCCCTAGCGCACAGAGCCCAATACTCCAGCACCGTGTTCGCTACACAGTGCTCGTGCATCCTGCGTCTGGCAGTCGAACGAACACACGTGGCGTGGTGCCGACGTGCTCCTGCGGCGCCCGCACGCCCACGCTGTGCATGGCGCGCATAGGCAACGAGCTGCGCAGTATAGATACCACGGCAACGTGCGGAGTTGCTAACACACCTGCAGCACCCGCACGCCTAGGTCGTTGAGCGCGTTGTGTATGTCGTTGCAGGTGCGGGAGTCCAGCAGCACCTGGGAAGGCGGCGCAAAGGGACACACGGCGGCTTCCTGAGTCGCCGCACAGCAAGTGTGGAGCAGCAGCGCCGGTGGATACTCGGCTTTGCCAGCCGCACTCAGCTTCAGCTCCTGGAAGTGCGCACGCCTAGGGCCTGCTGGGCAGGTGTCCTTTGGCGGATCGTGGCTTGATGGCCCCCACAGCCACCTCCCGCGGCACGCCCGTGCGCCCACCTGTCCCCCGCTGGGCAGGTCCGCCACCGCCTGCACCCGCCGGTACACCTCGCCCGTGTACTCGATGCGCTGCGTGATGGCGTGCGAGGTGATGGCGTCGGTCAGGCCCGTGGCCACACCCTGGGGCGGGGAACCGGGCGGAGGGGCGGTGAGGCTCGAGAGGGTTGCATGGGTGGCGCACGATACACACACCTCCCTGGGGTAAAAGCGTGGGAGGCATGTCGCACAGGGCAGGGGGTAAGCCGCTTTCGTGGTCGGCCCCTTTCACGGCTCCGCCCCATCACCTATCTAGCCACGCACCATGCGCACTCTCAGCCCCCTGAACAGCACGCCGTGGCGGGTGTAGCGCGTCCAGTCGCCGAACTCGGGGCCGGGGCTGCTGCCAATCCTGCAGGGGGAGAGAGACGGCGGCAGGGGTATGCCACTGGGTCAAGGCGCGAGGGTACTGCCAGACGGTACAACCCCAACCTTCGCCCCTATTACTCCCTATCACCCCCTCTATCAGCTGGCCGACCCCTAAAACGGAAGTACCATGTCCCAATACCATTCGATCCGCCTCATGTTTGCCCCAGTCTTCCACTACGGTACCCCGTTCACCATAGGCGCCCCTGCCCTCAGTCCCTGCCGTCAGCCCCGCACTCGGTCCCGCGCGCACCTGCCGTCGTGGTGCTTGACACCCTGGGCGAACTTGAGCTGCCGGCTCTCAAAGTCCAAGGACGCACCTCCGTCCAGCTCCCCAGTGCCACCAGCGCCTCCCCGCCCTCCGCCCGCCGCCCCACCCGCACTCGTATGTACATGGTTGCCGCTGACGGTACGGTAGCCGCCGTACCCGCCCGGGCCGCCGCCCCCGCCCAGGCTAGTCACGAACACCGCATTCCCGGTGGCCGTCTCCTCCGCCCCGCAGCCCGAGTGGCGCAACGGCGTCAGGTTCTTTGCGCTGCTGATGCCGCTCGCAGCCCATCCTTGCCTGTCACCTACGATAATGCCCGCCGGCAGCGCGGATGCGGCAGTGTTCCTTGCGCCGGCAATCTGCACGGAGGTTCCCGGTTCAAGCCCTGCCTGCAGCGACGCGGTGTACTGGCCCTGGGGCACGGAGTGAGACTGGGAGCAAGACTGCGTGGGGGCCTGAGAGCCGAGGGCACTGGGGAAGAGGCCGGCGGCGGTGATAGGACGCGTGGCGTAGGAACCAGAGGGCAGGGCCTGATGCTGCTGGTGGTCATGGTGGGGGTCGTGGTGGGGAGGAAGGGGGTGCTGCAGGTGGGGGGCGGTGGGGGCCTTGGGCTGCAGGGAGTCCACGGTCTCGATGCAGGCCTTCTGGTGGCGGAACAGCTCCACGTTCCATTCGGCGTCTGGGGGCGGGAGACGGAGAAAGGGACCTAGTTGAGCACGTGGACGCAGTCAGGGAAGTTGCAGGTGGAGAGAAGGAAGGAAGCATAGGTTGGGGGTTGGGGTTGGCGATGACGACGTTCTTGCGGGGGCGGGGGGGAGGGGTGCGGGCAGGTGGACCGGCGGGCGCGTGGGGGTCAGGGTGTCCTGGACGCCCAAGAGGGGAGGCGAACGCAGGACGCGTGGCGGCTCCAACGGCGGGTGAAGAGAAAACTCCTTAGGGTTTTGGTTCAGGGTTTAAGAACCCATGCACACACAGCACCTTGCCGGCGCCCACGCCCTGCAAACCCGTCATCGCACTCACTCAGTAGCGCCAGCTGTGTGGTAATGCACCAGCCCACGGCGTCCGCCGCCTCGTGGAAGGCCATGAGGAAGGCGTCGCCCTGCGCAGCCGACACGGCGCACGTGGGTTAGCGCGCAATGACACTACTTAGCTGGCACACCGACAGCCGTGGTTCGAATCCCTTCTCCTGACCCACGCACCCACCTATGTGTGCACCCTATCCCCTGACCCACGCACCCACCTATGTGTGCACCCTATCCCCTGACCCACGCACCCACCTCCGTCTGCACCTCGTACCCGAACCAGCGGCCCATCTGCGTCCTCAGCGTGTGGTCGTGCAGGTCGATGGCGGCGGCCATGAGGTCGGTGTCCCACTCCCACAGCTCCGTGCTGCCCTCCACTGCAAGGGGCAGCAAACAACAGGATGCTGCTTTCATACATGTGAACCTGCTACTTGCTCCTTCAGTGATACTACTTCCTGACAAACACACTTGACGTCCAACCCCCCACTTCCGTGCTGCCCTCAGCTGCGCGCTTGGGGTCAGGGGGGAGGCGCACGGAGATGGAGAGGAACACAGCGATCATCCACGCAAGTGATGGTGCTGCGTTGCGTTCAGGCACTCAGGGGTACCGCACATGCGATTGCGTTGTTGCTTCCGTCATCGCGGGGAGATGCCCGACGGCAAAGCGGGCACGGCTTGGCACGCAGGCGGCAGCCGGTATTGCCACGTGACCGCAGAGACGCTGACTAGCGGTTTACTCGGTAGCTGTCCGACCCATGGGACTCACCATCCGTCAGCACCAGCGTCACCACCGTGCCGCGTGTGCGGCCCGCGCCTGGAGGAAGCAATCACGCGCAGCAGAACCAAGCAGAAGCAGAAGTCAGCGAGCAGTAGCAGTGGAGCTCCCTTGTACGACAACAGCGCATAGCGCCCACGAGCAGCTGCTGCAGTAGCTCAGCAGCAACATGCAGCTGCCACATATGGGTACATGATTGCAGGGATGCGTTGCCCTTGCCCGCCCTTTCCTACGCCCCAAACTTCCCCAGACCCCTACCGGCCAAGCAGCCGAATGCGCCCTGCTGTGCTAGCGCACTCCTTGAGCAACCCTAACCCACACAAGCCCTACCCACACATGTTGCAAGCTCCCGAACCATCACCGACCACGCCATCGCGCCCACCCGGCAGCACGCCCTTGGCGCAGGAGCACCCCGCGCTTCAAGCGCATCCGTAACCCACTCGAGCCTACCCAGCCGCCCACGCCGCCCTCCTACCCACCCGGCGGCATGCGCTTGGCCAGCAGCGTGCGGTACTTGACGATGGAGGGCACCAGCCGGTGCACGCCCACCAACGCCGCCGCCGCCACCAGCAGCCCGCCCACCACGATCACCACGATGCCCCACCAGGGGATGGGCGACACCGTGCCGCCCGGCCCGCCCCCGCGCTCGGGCGGCAGGGCCAGGCACTCCATGTCCACCACCCGGCCGCCCCCGCTGCCCTGCTGCTGCTGTGTGTTAGCGGAGCTGCTGGTGTTGACACTAGCGTTGGCGTAGATGTACTTTGGGTAGTACTCGGACATGCAGTTGCAGCCGGCGAACTGCCAGTAGAAGGGCGGCACGGCGGCGATGGAGGCGTTGTGCAGGAAGGCGGCGGGGCACACGGGGCCGCCGGGTTGGTCCAGCACGGGGAAGGCGGAGCTGCAAGGGTGGTGAACGGAACGCAGATGGGGAGGAGCTGTGAATGGCATGCCTTGCATGCAACAGCTGACCGTGAAAACACCTCTCATATATCTCTGGTCATGGCCACCGTAAGGCTACTGGGTTGCGTTACCACGCAGACCCTCACTTCTTCCCCCCGAACGCCCCCCTTTGCGCCCTCCCAACCCACTTGGGGTGCAGCGTGAGGAAGGGCGGCAGCCCCGCCTGCCCCGCCACCTCCGCCTGCATGCCTGTGTCCCGCACGTCCAGCGTGTCCAGGCCGGGGATGGCGCCCAGGGCGGCGGGCAGCGTGCCCACCAGCCGGCTGTTGTTGCGCAGCTTGAGGGCCGTGAGCCCCCGGGCCACAGCCAGCGAGGCGGGCAGGGTGCCGGACAGCGCGTTGGAGGACAGGTCCAGGAGCTGGGGGAGGAGCAGCGGCGGGGTAGGGAACAGGGCGAGTTGGAAGGGCGATAAGATGCGCAACAGGGAGCGCAAGCGCAGTCGGAAGCGTCGCCAGCTCACAAGGGGCGTGGCTGGGCACACCCAATCAGCTTCCCAGTCCCTCGACGTTCGCCGCCGGGCCCCTACAGTACCACCACAACTCCCCGGCCCCTTGCCATGTACTCCTGCCTCCCGTCCACCACTGAGTGGCGCTGTGGCCCTGCGCGCCCAGGTACCTCGCACAGAAGCAACACTGGTATCGCTATGTATGCTGCCTTCGCGTGATGTCCCTCCACCCATTCCCCGCCTTTCCGCACCTCCAGGTGCCGCGCCCTGAAGACCTCCGGCAGCGAGCCGTTGAGTTGGTTGCCCGCCGCCTGCAGCACCGCCAGCGACCAGGCGGCCTGCAGCAGGGGCGCCACGGGGCCGCCCAGCCCGTTGCGCGCCACGTCCAGGTACTCCAGCCGCAGGCCCGGCAGGTAGCGCGGCAGCGGGCCGGACAGCCGGTTCCAGGCCACGTTGAGTGTGCTGAGGGTGCCTGTGGGTACATGTTGAGGTGTCGGGGTGTTGGCGGCGGAGGCCTGGGTAAACATTGGACGTTGAGCGGATGCGGAGAGGAGGGGGAGAGGACACGAGAGGGCGGACTGGGTACGGCAAGGTACGGTACGGTGCCACTGTGGTGTCGTACGGGTGCACTGTGCGTCGCGGCGCTGCCAAGCCGCTTGCCCCCTTGCACGCCCACCTGCCAGGGTTGCGTTGTCGGGCAGCTGCGGGAAGCTGCCCTCCAGGCTGTTGTTGGCCAGGCTGACGGAGCGCAGGCGGTGCTGGGAGGTGAACAGCGCGGCGGGCAGCGGGCCGCCCAGCCGGTTGGTCGCCAGGTCTGGAGGGGAAGCACAGCGGGCAGCGGGGGTCGAGGGGCGGGAGTTTTACGGGTTGCAGCGGTAGGAACGGGGGCAGGGATGTGACGGTGCGTGACAAGGTGGGGCGTGCCCGACGTGTGGCAGGCACGTGCAAACCCCTGTGCAGGTTCTGTGCCAGCGACAACCTGGCGCCAGGCGTTGGCTCAGTTGGCCGACTGGGAGCTGACCAGACGCAATGCGAAGCATGGTCGGCACGCGCACAGCGAAGGCCTTCGGCTGGCCACACTGCCAGTACGCTCTAGCCGTTGCGTGCGGGCCGTCCCGAGCCACCGCGTGCTTACGGACAGACCCTGCCGTCCCTCACCAACCGACCCCGCAACCCAGTAACCATGGACCTTGCCCGCCTTCCGCCCTCCCTGGACTTTCCCAGCTCCAGTCCCACAGATTAAAAGCACAATGCTCCACCCCAATACCCCGTCCCTCGTCCCTCGTCTTCATCGCCTCCGCCATCTCAGTCCCCAAGCAGTCACTGACCACAGTGGCACCCGCACAGGGGCCGGCACGCCACGCCCCGCGCACCCGCTCACCCAGGTACTCCAGCTGCGGGTGTGTTAGCAGGCTGGCAGGCAGTGTGCCGGTGAGCTGGTTGGCGGGCAGCACCAGGGCGCCCAGGCGGGGCAGGGAGGCGCCCAGGTCGCCCAGGGGCCCCTGCAGGGCGTTGCCGGCGGCGCTCAGGAAGGCAAGCTGGGAGAGGGCGCCCAGCCCGGCGTCCGTAAGGCTGCTGCCGCCGCTGTTGCTGCTGCTGCTGCTGTTTGGCGGCCCAATGGTGAGCTGGTTGCTGTCGAGGTCGAGGAGCTGCAAGGAAGCTGCCAGCGCAGCCCATGGGACTGCAGACAGCGCGCCTGTCACGTTGTTGGAGGCCAGAGTCAGCGCCTGGACGCCTTGGGCGGGGTCGCTGCAGGAGGAGGGGTAGTCAGCGCTGGCAATGCTGCTGTCGGTGGTGGTGGGGGTGGGGGTGGGGGTGGTGGTGGGGGTGGGGGTGGGGGTGGGGGTGGGGGTGGTGGTCGGGTCTGGCCAGTCGGGGCTGTCGGACGGCGCGCAGCAGTGCACGCCCTCCCAGGAGCACACCGGGAGGTCGGGACGCAGCCAGTTGGCGCGGCGGAGCCACGTGTCTGCAGGACAACATGGACAAGTGTGGTGAGAAAGCTTCAGGTGAGCGTGGGTAGGTGTACTGGTATGCGTGGCGGTGGCGGTGGGGGTTGGTAGGGACGGTAGGTGCCGGCACGATGTCTGGCGGGGGCCCCCATGGGCCGTAGCGGTGGCCGTAAGTGTGGTGCCAAAAGGTGCTCTCGATTACGAACACGGCCATGCAAACGCGTGCTGTCCTAGCCATGGTCCCTATGACCATGTTTGTTCCCAGCGGCGGTGTGTAATGTACAGAAGCACCACCCACACTGGGCCGCCAGCCGGTCACGGTGTTGGAAAGCCACCGCGGTGCCAGCGTGTGAGCAGAAAGCCTGGACCCTGCCCCGGAGCCAGTACCTTGCCCGATTGCCTTACCTCCACTCCACGCTTGATACATTGTGGTCAAAGCCTGCCGCTGGTCGGCCTGACATTGCGTATCACACTCCGGCAACGCCCGCAATTGACGCAGCGCACGCAGTTGCAGCTGCCCACGGCCATGGCATCCTACGGCTGCGAGTAGAGCTGCTAGTAGCAGCAAGCAGCGGAGGCCTGTCCTCATTCGACGGGCAATAGGTACCGTGGGACCTCACTCCCGCCAAACGCGCACATGCCTACGCCCTGTACTGCGACGCTATAATCGGCATGATGTTGGTACATTTTATGTTATTACGGGTCGCGACCCATGGTGGTGTATGGTCCTTCGTTCACGAGGCAGCACCGCCATACTTCCTAAAGGCATATGAAGGCAGAGCTGGTGAACATGAACATAAAAAATGCGAGTATAAAACGGGTAGTCAGCGTGGCAGAGACAATGGTGCATATTGCGTGGGTGTTGCGGGATTTCGGAATGGCCCCACGCGGTCTCCCCACCCTGCCCCCCACGACCTCTGCGCGCGCATTGCCCTGCTGCGAACAAGGGGCAACACCCTAGGGGTGTGAAGCTTCATCCCGGCTAGGCAGTGGCTATCCGACGGGTTGGAAGCGGCCCACCCCACACCCACGGTCCCGCCGCCTGTTGGTACAGGACCAGAGGGGCCAGGATCTTTGCACCAGGCATCATGTACCGAACGGTGAACCTGGGAGGCAGGTCCCAAAGACGGGTGTTGCTTGCCATACCCTGGCGCCAACACGTCAACAGCTGCACCAGGAGCTGTACGCGTCAACAGCATATCTTCGGGCCGAACGTCAAGCCACGTGTCAACAGGCTGCGTTTATACCGTACATGCACGCTGCAAGCGGTGTCCATTACATATCCCGTTTGCCGAGTGTCCCAGCTGTCAGGCTCTCCTAAGCTGCACGTTGGGCACAATATACAACAGCCAACTACTGTGATGGGCATTCGGGCTTCCCAGTTCCCACGTTCCAGCAGAAGTAGCAGTTGCGGACAGCCGTACACACGTATTCATGCCTTGTTGCCCTCAGGGGTTACCCACTGTGGCAAAGCCTTCTTGCCGTATGCACGCTGTACGGCAGGCTCGTGCTGCACATGCGACACTCCGTTGAAACCAGCTCTTGCACTGGGTACGGTGGACTCCTGATGTGCCACCGGCAGTTATGGTGTGAGTGGTGGTAGCGTGCAAGGGACAGAACTACGAGCTGGGCTCTATGACTTACAGTCATCCATACGGTACATCCTCGCCGCCGCCAACAACACGGAAGACACCACGATGTACTGGTTTTCGTACAGGACATTTGTACCACTCTTCGCCCGAAAACAGCAAGTACACTGCTACGACCTCATAAACAAGCGTCAATCTACCTACAGATAAGCAATGACCCGAACAGGTGCACTTGCCGGTCCCAACTTAAGCACCGGCAGTTGGGGCTAGCAGTAACACAGGCGGGCGGCCCGTTCATCCCAGACGACCTGTCACCACCCGCCACATGAGCAAAGGCGCAACCCCAGCACTCCGTGCCGTGGCCCCGGCGCCCGTCCGGGCACCACAAAGTACAAGTAGAGCCCGGGGTCGGCCATGCCCTACAGCAGCCGCAACGCCCCGCTTTCCTCCCCAGCAACGCCCAGGTGCTGGCCAGCCACTCTCAGCCAGCCCGAATGACGGGCCCGTGGCTCTGCTGTTCCCCCCTCGCTTCCGCCGCTCCCGCCGTCGCCGCTACTGCAGCAGCTGCAGCTGTCAGCACAGCCGCCGGCTCTCCCTCGTCCCTTGCTTAGTACGCCTCCCGCGGCATGACGTGGGGCATGTTGGCAGCCACCTCCTTGCTGTTCTCCTTGAAGCCCATCAGCCGGTCTGCGGAACGCGAGTTGACACGGGCCCGACAGGAGTGCCATGGGCGAGGCAGTCGGCGATGTGCAAACTGTGGTATGATTATGTGGAGATGCATGTCCTCCTTCTGGTCTGTCCAGCCAAGGCCAAAGCTGGAAGCCCCCAGTCCTGCCTGATACTCCGCATCGGCAACAGCTGTAAGGAGCACTGTACAGAGCAAATTGGCATTGACACGCCTCTGTGCAAAGTCGACGTAGTGGTGACAGCCCAGCAAGGTATCCCCTTGTGCCACAGCACGAGTCTGCGCAGTGTCATGCCGGTTTACGCCTACGATGGCAGGACCCCAGCTCGGCCATTGGGCACTCATGCCTTAGTGCCACATGCCAGAGGCGGCGTTCGTGGTGTTCACCTGCCTCCGTTCCCCGGCCCTAGCCCCCTTCCCCCTGGTTCCACGGACTTACGAGCACTGTCTGACATGCCCCAGAGCATGCCCGTCTTCCCCAGGAAGATCGAGGTGAACAGAGCAGTGGGCTTCGACCAATGCACCTTGGAGCCTGCAGGGGAACCAAGGTGGACGTGCTCAGGCAAAGGGCCTCTGTGTGGGCTGTGCGCGTGCCCCAACACAGACAAAGCTGCCCCGCTCACCAAAGTAATAGCCAGCCACGTAGCCGAACGCAGCCAGGCCAGCTACCATCGTCCAGTTCTCGCTGCGCATGTTTGTGACTGCGCCAAGGGAGCATGGGGGAGCAAGCAGGCTCAGCGACTGTGCACATCGTGCAAACATAGGGCGTGCCTGGCCAGGTTCCCCACGGATGGCATTTTTGTGTAGTAATTTGATGTCTCATCGCCCCATACGCACTCGCGTCGGTAACGTTGGGCTCGGGGTTGATGATGGGGTAAGTTGGTGTCTCCAGAGTGACCTTGAAGCCATGCTTCGGGGCCTCATAGTAGTTCGGGGGCTCGGGCCACGTCATGGCTAAAGCGCGGCCCTTGACCTAGCGACAAGTGGAAAAGCTCTGTGCAGAGTCCTTCGTGCTAGCCCCCGGCTACTACGTGGTCACCTAATGAGCCACCTACAAATATACTCACACAATGCAGCGGCTGCTTGACTCATTGAGTGGAATGCCCCGACACCGTACGGCAATGCACACAAGGTTTCCTTTGCGAACGGCGGGACTGACAATCAAGCTAGCTCATTTCTGCTTCGATTAACATTGCCACGGTGTCGCGTGCCAGGCTTGTTGCGAGTTGCGCCACTTCCGTTGTCGGCAATGCCACAACTGCCACGCTAGCCCGCCTTTCCGTCTCAGTCCCTAGTCAGATACCGTATTGAAATCCACTGTCCTGTTTTGCGCTGACCTTGGCCTAGCATCGCTTTTTAGGCGGGCGATTCTCCCGGCGTGCGCCGTCGCTCTGAGCCAGCTCGCGCGCTGTGGCACTGTGCGCTCGCATGGACACAACTGCGGAAGGAGAACGGCCGGCTGGCAGCGGTGCCATGGAGCAGGACGTTGCCGCTGCCGGGCCAAGCAGCAGCAGCAGCACGGCAGGAGCGGGCGGCAGCAGCACCCAAGGCGGACCCCACGCCGCCAAACCCACCGTCATTCTAGTCATAGGTAGGTGCTGCACGCTACTGTTTGGACTTGTCCGCGCATCTTTCGCACAGGTCAAGGGTTATGAGGGGCAATTGGACGGCGGCACTGCCAAGCATGTGGGCGCCGGGAGGGGCGGGGGCTGGTGGCACGTGATGGGCGACACAACAATCGGCACCGCATGTGGGCGTGCACGCACGCGGGTCTCCACAACTGGGGTACATACCAGCACTTGCGGCGTTGCGGGAAGCGGCGGTGCCACCCGAACGTCCGTCCCGACGGCGCGCTGCGGCCTCCTGGAGCGGGCACCGGTTACCGTGTTTATGACGCGCTGCTTGCTCGGCGTCCCGCAGCGCAGGCGCTGGAACCGCCAAAGTAGCCTCCCACCACTGTGGTTCCATTGCGCTTTGTCACAGGCTGTGCGCCTTTGCCTCAGCCTCCTGACACGGCCTGCAGCACCGGCATACTTACCTTTGGGCTGTACGTGGGGTGCAGTGCCACCTGCCACGGAAGTGCTGGAGGCATCGACGAGCAGGCTTCACGCTTGCTGGGCACGACTTGGTGCCCGATGCCATTAATGCACTTCAGTTCCCATGCACCCATTCGTCGCCGTGCTGCTCGTCCATCTACTGCTGTTGCGACCGGCCTTGCAGGTATGGCCGGCTCCGGCAAGACCACGCTCATCCAGCGCATCAACGCGCACCTGCTGTCCACCAAGCGCCACGGCTACATCATCAACATGGACCCTGCCGTGCAGCACGTGCCGTACGGCGCAAACATCGACATCCGGGACACGGTACGGGCCGGTGCTTGGGGTCGCGGCTGGGCGGGCCTGTGCGCCGCAGGACGCTGTGTAGGGGGCCTGTGGTGCGGGTAGGTGTGTGCTGAAGCAGATGGGGCGGGTCTATTGGGAGCAAGGGGCGAGGGGCGAGTGCGAGCAGCGCCATGCGAGATCGGCAGCTGCTCTGTACCCCCCAACATATTCCGGGGGCATACCGTACTCTGCGGTCGTTCGTGACAAAGGGGCTTCCATGAGTGTTTGTGCGTTGTGGAAGGGCTCTGCGGGAGGGTACGCATTGCGGCAGCAGGCTACGCATCCTACGGACTCTCTTCCGCGTGCCATCGCGCAGGTCAAGTACAAGAACGTGATGAAGCAGTACAACTTGGGGCCCAACGGCGGCATCCTCACCTCCTGCAACCTGTTCGCCACGCGGTTTGACCAGGTGGGGTGCACGAGGGCTCTGGATCTAGGAGCAGGTGGGCTTGCGTGACATTATGTGAAGTGGCCATGTGAAGTGGCCGTTTGGGAAGGAGCATTTCGTTGCGGGTTGGTCCGGCTTCCCCACTTCCCTACGTGCTCGTATCTCATGCGGGGGGCAGGCTGTCTGGAGGCTTGATGCATTAGCACCACCTGCACGTGCCCTGGCAGGCGGAGGGCAGACCACGGTCACTCAACTTGTTTGCCCGTCCGCCCTGGTTTTTACTTGGCCGGTGCCAGTCAACGCTTCTCGGCTTAAAAATAACTTGGCTGATTTACTTATTACCAAGTTACAGCCTATTAACCAAAATTATCAAAACGTAATTGCCCTCGTACGACCTTACACACCAAACCTTCGCGTGTCTGTTGCTCACATGCTCCGGACACCCGCACCCGCAGGTGATCCAGCTGATCGAGAAGCCGCGTGACCCCCCATTGGAGTTTGTGGTGGTGGACACGCCGGGGCAGGTGCGGCCGGGGGCGCGGTGTGCGAGCTGCGCAGCTGAGCACCATCACACCACGGACCGGCGTTGTACAGTCCCTGTCATCCATCCCTCACCAGCGTTGCCCCCGGGCTCACTCCAGGTCCTTCATGCACTGTGAGCACCCTAGAACGTGCTGCATGCACTTGTCATCCCCGATACGTGTGACACCGTTCCGTAACGCTGCGCTTTCCGGCTGTCGGTACTTGTTATGAGTCCCGGTCTACACGATGGATTCGGGCCCACAGATTGAGATCTTCACGTGGTCCGCGTCCGGCGCCATCGTCACGGAGCTGTTCGCCTCCTCCTTCCCCACCATGGTGGCCTACGTGGTGGACACGCCGCGCGTCGCCAACCCACAGACCTTCATGAGCAACATGCTGCAGGTGGGTGGTGGGTGGTGGATGGTGGGCAGCACGCTGCAGGTGCAGCGGGGGGCAGGTCAGAGGAGACGGGGCATACCTTCCTGACCCCCACACATGCATCGATCATGTGTGGGGTGTCGATTCTGTGTTTGCTGAGCTGACTGCACAGTTGTACTTGCCCTGAAGGGCAGCTTCCGGCATGGCAGCACATGCAACGCCGCTTAACATGTGCTGTGTGCCATTGGTGGGGCTGATACGGTATGTACAGTAGCTCCACAGGCGGTTGCTTGCTGCTACCAGCTCACGGTTCGGGTTTGAGTTTACAGCTGCCACACCACGACTTGCCCCTCCGCAGGCCTGCTCCATCCTGTACAAGACCAAGCTGCCAATGCTGCTGGTGCGTGGGAGCATGACTTGGGGGCCATGCAGGGCACGATGTGAGTCTCTCGCTTGCTGGCACGGACGCCACCCGCCCGCACACACAGCCGCGACCCCTTTCCCCTGTGACTGCGCCGTCCCTCGCAGGCCTTCAACAAGGTGGACGTTGTGCGGCACGACTTTGCGGTGGACTGGATGGCGGACTTCGAGGCCTACGCGGCGGCGCTGGAGGCGGGCGGCGACGCCAGCTACGCCTCCACGCTGTCGCGCAGCCTGGCGCTGGTGCTGGACAGGTGGGGGCGTGCGCTCCTAGTTGCCGTCGTGACAAACCTGGTGCAGCGTTGGTGACAAGGCAACGGCTCAGCGGTGTGCTCCCCCTGGCATCCTCTTCTACCTTCCCGCAGCTTCTACACCAACCTGCGGTCCGTGGGCGTGTCGGCGGTGACGGGCGAGGGCATGGACGAGTTCCTGCAGGTGGGGTGAGGGGCATTGCCCCGGTCAGTGGGCGCCGTAAGGGGGAGCACCCTCCCTGCCCTCATGTGCGTGAGAAGTCGTCTACCCTTTCCCCGCTGGTCAAAACGTCGTTGCGTCTGCCAATCAATAAATCGGTGCTGTGTCACGTGCTGCGACTGTTCTGCTGCATACGGTAGAGCGAGCTTTTGGGCTTTGGGAGGGCTGTCTCGTTGCCCTCTCGGGGTGGTGGGTGTGGTACGACACCCCGACCGGAAGGGGTCCCCTGTAAAAAAACAAACCAAACATACGGTACCTGCTGCGTTCAGTTGGCCTCATCACGTGCCCCGGATATATTCCTACATGCCCTACTCATGCTGTACGCCACGTCGCCCCTGTGTATTACCTGCACGCTGCGTGCACCGAGTGTTCCAGCTCGGCCAGTAGCAGCTTGCAATAACTGGTGCCCACCCTCCAGCCCCTGGCCAAATGCCAGCCCTTTCACTGAACCGCATGGGCGGAAGTCACAGGCCACTGCTGCTGTTGCTGCTGTCCTGCTCCATTGCAGCAAGTGCTGGAATGCGGCAAGGAGTACGAGCAGTTCTACGTTCCGGAGCTGGAGAAGGCTAAGCGGGACAAGGCGGCGCGGGAGGAGGCGCGGCAGCGGGCGGAGCTGGACAAGCTACGGGCGGACATGGCGGGGACCAGCATCAGGGAGCAGGGGGGCGGCAGCGGGGCCGGCGGGGCGGCGGCCGGGGCGGCAGGGGCCAGCACGGGGCGGAGGCAGCAAGAAGAGGAGGATAGCGATGAGGAGGACGAGGATATGGATTGAGGGGGCAGGAGGGAGACGGGAAGAAGGGAGGGACAGGGCTTGCTGTGTGGGCGGAGCGCGTGGAGACGGATGCCATGGCTCGCCGGCGGATACGTAGCGGAGCGGTGTGCGTGTGTCTCTTTGGTCGCGGCAAGGGTATCGCGTTGAGCCTGCCTGCATGCAGCGCAGGGCCTAAGGTTCGGGCAGGCCGAGGGCGCCCGGATACCCGGAAACGTAGCCGGCGCCCACCCCCTGGCTTGTACCCCGAGCGATAGCCGAGCTGGGCATCACTGGGTGTGCGGGTACGGTATTCGGCAGGTGGCATGACAGGGTGTCGCATGGGTACTGCCATGCGGCTCAGGCCAGCAGCTCCAAGGCAGCTGAAGGCCAGTAGCATTCCACGGGTCTGCAACGTCTCCGAGCTACATGCGTGTCGGAGTGATAGGTGCGGTGTCCAGCCCTAGCGCACAGCCTGATGCGGGGCGTGCAGTTGTGTGCACTGTGCAGCACGCGCTTGCGAGGTCCTACAGGGACGACATGGTCGCCTTGGCCCAGCTTAACCAGACGGGCATACTGGGCTGCCGGGCATTGGCTGTCACGCCCCCGGGCCTCTTTGGGTGTCGTACCACCGCAGCCGTACGCAGCGCAGCTCTCCCCGTGCGACTTGGCGGTGTGACCATGAGGCTTGGACGGCAGAAAAGCAGGGGCTGCCGCCTCATTGATACATACCGCGGTAGATAGCGCTCTGATCTTGGCCACAGCTTGCGCCTCGCAGCGAGGATAATCATACTGCACTGGAACCCAAATCCATTGGCAGTCATTTGGGTGTCATAATAGACTATTACGATCGCGTTGATAACGGACCAGTACACCACCTCTCGCGACAATCGTCCGTCTAGCAATTGGGACGAGAAAGGCCCGCCGCGATCATGGCGGACGTAATAGAAATTATGGATGTCGAGGAGCAGCCGGAGGCAGGAAATGAGGCTTCGGCAGCCGCTGCGCCATTGCCACAGCTCCCGCTGAACCTCCTCAGCACAATAAAGACGGCCCAGGCGCAGAACGGGTTGCGCCATGGAGACTACATGCGTTACAGGCAAGCAGGATGGTTTATTGCGCAAATCGGCGCATGCACCGGGGAGGACCTCGGGGGACAACCCTGCAGGCCGGGTCCTTGTGGGGGGGGGGGGGGTCAGTCACAGCTGTTTGGAGACAGCGGGTACGGGTATTGCAATGGCGAACACCTCGTCAAGAATTCTGCGTGTTCTGACTCGAGGCTGAGCGTTCGCTGCGTGAAGACTGCGGGGAAGGGTGCAACGGCATGGGTGAAGGGCCCCTCCCCACCAGGCCCCTTTCGGTCGAGGCTGCGCCCTGCCAGGGCACGCACGGCTGCCCAGCATCTGCGTCGTTATTTTGGCGGCCCGCTTTCCACGTGCCGTGCGCCGTGCCATCAACATGGCACAGCGCTGGCTTGGTAGCACAGCAGCTGTGCCACCTAGACCACTGGCCACGCAGCAACGCCACCCAATTCGCACAACGACCTGACATCCCTGCTTGCCTTTTTAGACAGATAACTGCGCCTCCCGGCCTCGGACTTGCTTCCTCACCCGCCGCCGTGTGTGACCCACACCACACCCCTGATACCCTCAACACTCAACCGCTGCTGCACCGGGCCTCAGGAAGCACTGCGCCTCCAAGCTGCAGTCGCTATACAAGGTGCTCAAAATGCAGCACGGTCGCACCAAGTACGTCAAGCGGAAGCTGGACGTGGGCAACATCACAGACGTGCGGTGAGGCAGGCAGGGCTGCATATTACAACGTGTGTGACAGCGTGCTTGCATGCATCCGGGGCGAGGGTTTAGTACGGAAGGTGGGCATTGTGTCATCGTGCGGCGAGGGAGCATGGCGGAAGGTGACGCGGACGTGGAAAGGGAAAGGGGCCGACAAGAGGCAGGGTGGTAGCGGATGGGGTATCATAACGATGCAGCAACACTGGGCGCTGCGTTGTAGGCGTCCCATCCCGCTCAACTCAACGTACCTTGGCCCATGCGGTTCTGAACGGTGATGCCATCGCCTGTGTCCTATCCTCTCATAGCCACCTGTACGTCCCCCTCTTCTCCGCCGAGCGCGCGTGGGCCTACGCCATGGAGCTGAAGAAGGAGGCGGAGGTGGGCGGCGCGGGGGGCGACGTCAACAGGCGCAAGAGGCACCACCTCATTGAGCGGCTGGCCAAGGTGGGACACACGTGGGCGTGGGCGCTGTGGCCGTGATGGTCCGTTTGTCACCTAGTGACGAGGGTTGGGTTTTGGTCACGTGTGGCTGCGCTGGGCACAGGGGGGGAAGGCGGCGGCGGCGCATCCGCAGCGGCAGGCGGAGGAGCAGGATCGGCTGCATAAGCAGCAGCAGAATCAGCAACAGGAGTAGCAGTAAGGGCGGCAGCAGCCGACGTTGGCCCTGGTCCGTATCAGCCCCGGGTGTACGGTTGTGCACGCGGAGAGCTTGGGGAGGTGTTGGCTGACGGCGAGTCGCTTCAGCCAGGGATGCGTTTGCTGTAGCCCAGCGCTTGCCACCCATGTCACTGGTACCCCGCCCAGGCCGTGGTGTGGGCCAACGAGCTGGCCCGCTTCGCCGCCGTGCGCTCCGACACGCGCGGGGCGCTGGAGGCTGAGGCCTACGCCGCGTGGATGGGCGCCAACCTGCTGCTGGAGAAGGAGAGCGACTGGGAGGTGGCGCTAGCCAAGTTCACGCGCGCAAAGTGGGTGTGGGCCGAGTGTGTGGGTTAGCATGTGTGTGGCCGGAGTGGGTGGGAGCTGGGTACGGGTGGCCGTCTGGGGGTGGGCAGGCTTGGGTGTGGGCGGGGCGCAGCGCCCACACCAGGTTGTCCTTTCCCCCTTGCAGCCCTCCTCGCACTCTGCTTCGTACGGTTCTGATCGCTCATTGCGCCACTCCGCCTCACCCGCCCTGCGCCCCCAGGAAGCTGTGGCAGGAGCTGGCCAAGGTGTGCCCCGACCTGGAGGGCCAGTCGCTGTGCCACGCGCAGGTGGGTGACGGTCCCAAGGGGGAGGGTGCTACTGCAATGCGGTAAAGCAGCAGGAACGGAGGACCCCAGTTAGCTGGTGGGGCTGGAGGTAGGGTTTGAGTCGTTTTTTTCAGGCGTACGACCGCCCGGCTTGGCGATGGCCCAGTCGATGGGCAAGCAATTATACCGCACCCAGCCTATGGCCAAAGTGAACGGTAAGGATGCTGAACCGCTGCTTTGGGTGGGGCTGAGGGTGAAAGGGGGGCGGTCGGTTGTGTGGGCACGGCGCGGTGGTGGAGTCGGACTCACGCCGACGCGCAGAGCAGCACTTCCCCTGGCTGGCGCGCTGTGCCGAGCGTGCTGTTTTAAGTAAGCTTCCCTCGCTCTTTCTCAGTTTTCCATTGGCCTTTGGTTTTCATCAGTACGACACGGCGTCTGGTACGACGTGGTGCATTCCTTGTTGCAGGTGGAGGAGATGGAGCCCAACATCCGTTACTGCAACTACCGCATCGCGCGCGCCGGCGGTGCGGTGCCGGCCGACCCCGCGGAGCTGCTGGCGCTGAGCGGGGAGGGCGCGGAGGGGCTCAGCAGCCTGCTGCAGGTGGGGTAGCCGCAGAGCAGGGACAACCGGTGGGGTGGGGCGGGGGTGAGGGTGTGGGGGGAGGGCGGGGAGGGGATTGGCAGCCTGTCGCGAAAGGTTGTGCTTGCGTACAGGGACCTAAGTGGTGTTGTGCGTAGCGAGATGGTAGCTGCACGAATGAAAGTGCTCAAGTTGGGCAACAGCGAATACGCTGCTGGATTGGGCAGGGCCGGACGGAAGGGGTAACGTGATATACAAGGCACAGAAGGATTGCAGGGTTCCAAAATGCTGTCCCCAACGTGCACCCGCCCTACCCGCACTCTTCGCCTGCCCGATGCCAGTCCACCGCGCCTTGTCGTATCTTCAGTGCATGAGATCGCCGTCATGATAGTGTGGACCTTCTCAGCGCTTCTCCTGGCGCACGCCGTACAACACGGCCATGTCAGCTCCTGTTGACTCACGCTGGTTCCAGCCCTTAGTCATGCTACGATGCTGGTAGCTCCTCGCGCTCGAGAGACGTCTCATGGATGCTACGGTAGCAGCGCCACCGCACCCAGCTGGCCCGTCCCGCTCCCCTTGTGCGCGCAGTCCAAGCTGGCGGCCCTGGCTGAGGAGGCGCAAATGGCCCAGGCCGCCTCCTCCGCACACCTGGAGTGGCCGCCGGGGCAGCGGCACCCCGTGCGGCACGAGCGGGTCAAGCTGGCGCTGCACCAGGCGGCGGAGTTCGGGGCGCAGATCGACAAGGTGCGGTGCGGTCTGGGGCCAAAAGGCTGGGAGAGCTGGGGGCTGGAGCGTGGGCGTTCGCGGCCAGGGGCAGGCTGGAGGTAGAGGCAAAGGGCAAGGGGAGTTTGGCGAGTCGGTGCGGTAGATGCGCAGGATAAGGCCACAGATAGCCGGGTTGCGGGTGGGATGGGATGGGGTCCGGCGCGCAAGCTGCTGCTTCCCTTTTCACATGCAGGCCGGCGCTTCGACGCCTGCCTCGCGCTGTAGTGCGGAACTGCCTGCCTGCCCAAAGTGCGGCAGGCGCTAGGAGTCCCGTACATTAGAGCCGAATGAAACCTTCAAGTTCCATTTCCCCAGGTGATGGACGCAGACGCCGACGCCGCGCTGGAGGCTCGGCTGTCGCTGTACGACAGGGCCATCAACGCGCTGGCGGAGGCCAAGAGCCACGTGCGCAACGCGGCAAAGAGCCTGGCGGGTAGGCGGGCGGGGGCAGCTGGGCGAATGGAAGGGCGGGGGCGAGCAGCGCCTTTGCAGGGGTTGAGGAGCCGGCTCCATGCGGACGGCAGTGAGACAGCTGGTCCGCCGTCGCGGCGTGCAGTATGCATTGCAAGGTACACCGTATGCGCATGTACACTGCATGCGCCCAAGGGCGTGCATTTCGTACGGGCAACGCCGGGGTAAGGACCCCACACCCTTGCTGCGCCCCTCGCGCCATGTCCCCTGGTTTCACCCGCGCCTACCCGCACGCTGATTCGAGGCCTCGACGCCATTCGCCCACCTTGTTAGGCACCTTTCCGCACACCTTTCTGCACACCTTCTCGCACCCTGCTACCAGGCCCCGACGCCGAGTCCCACTTCCGCGAGCTGGAGGCGCTGGAGGGCGCCGTGGAGGGGCTGCGGCTGCAGCGCACCGTGGAGCGCTCCGACGCGCACGTGGCGCACAGCAGGGCGCGCTTCCAGGCGGGGCTGGGCCGACTGGCGGCGGGCAAGAAGATCAAGGTGGGTGCGAGGGCGTCAGGGGCACTCGGGGAGGGGAGACGCAAGGGCTAGGGCTGCAGTTAGCCAAGATAGTGGTACTAGGTACGGTTCCTGACGAGCTCTTGGGACTTCCCAGGCGAGCCACCAGGTGAGCCACAGTCTGTGAAGTGCTGGGTGGTGAGGCCCATGCTCGGGACTGCGCTCGGCACTGGACCTTCGCGCGTACGGGGGGGCTTCACGATTCGTCGGTGGCGCGTTGTTCCGACCCTACCCTGCACACCGGGACCCCGAGCGATACCGCCGCACACCCAAGAGGAAGTGTCGCTTGGGGGCCACGCGTCCCCCCGCTCCCCTACCCCCCCCGTATTCCTTACGGTGTTTTATTTATGCCCGCTGCGCCCGTGTACGACATCACAGGACAAGGAGCGGCATGCTCGCCCAGAGGAGGTGGTCCGCGTGCTGGACCTGCTGGCTCGGCACCTGGAGGATATGGCGGACCTGGGGGCGCGCATGGGCGGCAGGCAGGGCGAGGCGCTGCACGACGCGGCACAGGCGCGGGTGGGTGCAGGGCGCGGCGCGCCGCATTCCTTTGATGGTGTCTGGGGCAAGGACAGCGGAGACACGACTCCGAAGATGCGGCTTCGCAGCACCTGCATGCCAGCACGCAGCCACGGGCAACGCGGAAGGCGAGCACCAACTGCCCAACTGACACGGCAGCACGGGGTTACAGTCACCGTGCTCCTAAACAATGACACCCCACCGCCCGTCTGAATCCCACACCTCACACTGATTGCCCTCGCTTACGTTCAGTACCCATTGTAACGCTATACTCGCAGGCCTCGGCCGCCCGCGCCCTGCGCACCTACTACGTGGCCCACGCGCTGCTGTCCCCCGCCTCGGGCTCGGAGCGCGACGCGCGGCCGCGAGAGGCGTGGGCGCTGTTCGGCAAGGCGCAGGAGCGTGCGGCGGCGGCGGCGGCGGCGCTGCAGGCCGTGCCCGCCGGCGACGCGGCGGCGGCCGTCGTACTGCCGCCCGCCGCCGTGGCGGGGCTGGTGGGCGAGATGGCGGCGCTGAAGGCGGAGGCGGACGCGTACAAGTGAGGAAGGAGTTGGGGGAGGAAGATAGGGAGAGGCAGAATGGAAGATGGGGGCGGGAGATGGGTGGGGGAGGCTCGGGGGCGGAGGGTGGTGGGCGCAGGGAGGCTGCTAGGTACCTGCGGCAATGAACTCGGGTGCGCTGCGTAACGCACGTAGATGGGTATCTCGCTGCGCATGTACGTGAGTGCAACTGTGCAAGGAGGCACCCAGCTGTGCATTGCCGGCGTTCCCCTTCTGCTGTACCACCAGGGCGGTGGCCCAGGCGGAGATGCTGGCGGCGGACCTGCGCGCCAAGGAGGAGGTCAGCAAGGGCGTGGGCGCCCTGTCCATCGAGCAGCAGCAGCAGCAGGATGCTAACACACCCGCCCCCTTCCTGCTGGACGCGCTGGACACGTGGGAGTCCTTCGCGGGCGGCGCGGCGGCGGGGGCGGCAGCCGCCACGGGCGCCAAGGCGCCCGCGCGGCTGTACCGCGGGCCGTACCCGTACGCCGCCGTGCCCGTGCGACCCATCATGCTGGACACTGCCAGCAACTGCCTGTCGTACCCCAGCCTGGAGCACCGGCTGCGCAAGGCGGAGAAGAAGAGCGTGCTGTCGTCGCTGTTCAGCTGGCGGCGGTGAGGGCGTATCGTGCGAAGCGCATTGGCGGTGGTTGCAAGAGGAGGAGGAGGAGGAGGAGGGGCCGAGGGAATCGCGGTTGGGGCTTGGAAAGCCGTGGGATGCTGGAGGGGGTGTGGTGCGGGGTGGAAACGGCCAAGAGGCCTGTGGGCTGTGGCGCTGGTTGCCAACAGAGTGTGGGACTACAGTACTGTAGGCTTGACCACGAAGTACCTGAAGTGGTACTTCTGAGACGCCTAGGCGTTGTTATGTACAATCTAGGCAAGCCGTCGGCTCGCAGCAGATCTGGAGGTTGAGGGGCTAGGTGAAGGGTGCTTGGCACAACGAGGTAGGACCAGGCGAGGGCGACCGGCCGACGCCGACGCCAAGAGTGCTGGCGGCGTCGCAGCGGGGTGCTGTGATAGGCAGGACGCGCGGCTGCGTGCTCCCATGCATGCAGTTTGAGGGGCACCCCGTCAGAGTCGCACGGCCCCAGTTGCTAGCAACGCGGTGGGATGGTTCATGCATGTTGTACGGGAGTGGTGAGCAGGGTGCGGGTAAGGGCAAGGCGTTCCGTGCGAGTGCAGGTCGTGGGTCACGGTGCTGCGGTGGGTCGACAGAGGCAGCGTGGCAGGGACGTGGAGGCCGAGCAGGGCTGCTCCTGGGCTGCTCAAGAGTGGCTGACCGGTGTGGAACCGCGTTGGACGCCTCCCCATTTTCCACTCGGGTCTGGGCTAGGCGCCTAGCCCTTCTGCGCGGCACTCGCGGATATTGTGGTGCCAGGGAGACCAGGAACACTTTCACTTGGCCGAAGGGCATACAACATACGTGCGGGTGCGGTGTAAGAGGTGCAGAGTTGCAGATTACCAACAAGGGCATACAGGTGCAATTGGCAGCCCCAACACTGTCAGTGCTTCCGCTAAAGGTTTCCGCCTAGCAGGTCTAGCTTGTCGAGCTGCTCACTAGCCACAGCTGCCGAATGTGGAGCTGCGACATGACCGGCACCAAGCGGTCCAAAATGCATTCCTAAGCGATAGGAACAACGAATACCGTCATCGATTGAGGCACCCCAGGGCACTGCAAACCGCACCACTTCAGGACTCCCCACCTGCTTATCACATGAGTGGCGTGGACGAAGCAGATGCATTGCCTGTGAGCAAGCCAAGGCGACCTGTGCCATTGTCCATGCATTATTGTGTACCATACAGTGGTCAACCTGGCCGTCGTCCCTGATGATCAACTGGCAGCACAAACCTGCTGCAACAGACGGGCGGCAGGGCACACAGTTGCCCTCCTTCAACTGCCGGTGCTAAACTTCACAAGCTTGCAATGCACCTTGCATGCAGCGCAAATTTCGAGCCCTCCCTCGCAGCCCCCGCTCCATTAACACTCATGACAGTGCCCATGCTCTAACCCTGCAGTGCGTTACGATTTTCCAAGGTGCGGTCCACCTACAGCACCTGAAGCAAGCTGCTTCAAACATGTTCTGGAAGGACCCACCGTCTAACAAAATGAACCACAACTCCTCTCAGTAGTCATGCCAGTCCCTGCATTCTGCCGCGGCCATACCGCCATCGCACTAACTGATTGCTTACGTGGTCATGGTCAGAAGAAAACACAAAGACGGCCAGTCAAGTGTCCAGCACTAGGCCACTGTGTCCTATCCAGCCGGCACAGCACCCTGTGAGGCTCATGGGAACTGCGGGGCCGGCGTCGCCGCGATTGCGTTACTAGACACCGGCAGGCCGCCCGCCAGCTGCGCCGCCAGCGAGTCAAAAACCTCGTCCACACGTGCCCCCGTGGCGGCGGACACCTCCACAAACACGGCGCCGCACCTGCGGCGAGCGACACGCAAGGGGCACAGCAGCGGCCGTGGAGAAACGGAGGCAGGTCACACTGCGCGTGCACCCACTGCACGTGCCGGCTTCTGCCGCCATAGCCGTTGTGCCGGCTTCCGCCGCCATAGCCGCGATAGCCAAGTCCCTGTCCCAGCCGTGAAGCGAGTGCCCTCAACATGTCATCATGCCGGCAGACGAGTGCGCCCCGCTGTGCGCCTATGCCCCGCACCTGTCCGCCGTGTCTTGCCCCTCCTGCTCGGTCACCTGTCGCTGCCCCGCCAGGTCCGTCTTGTTCGCCACCAGCACCAGGGCTGCAGGGGGGCAGGGGTTTGTGGGGATTGTTTGAATGGGGCCGCTGCGACCGTTGGGTTTAATGGCATGCCAAGCAACGCATATGAAGGCACCATGTGCGTATTGCAGCTGAACTCTGGGTTGTTGCAAGCCAGCGACTTGTTGCAGGGCCGTGTGTACCGTACAGGTCCGCAGGTTGCTGCACCTAGCTGGGAGGGCACGGGCTGTGTCGTTATGAACTAATGACCCACCTATGGCGCTGCCCGCGAAGCGCCGCAACTCCCCCATCCAGTGCTGCGCCTTGTCCAGGCTGTCGCGCTGGGTCACATCGTACACCACCACCGCCCCGTGCGCACCCCGGTAGTACAGCGGGGCCAGCGCCTGGTAGCGCTCCTGGCCGGCCGTGTCCCTGCATACCGGTGCGCAGCCCGCAGGGGGTGTGGACCGGGCGGGTCAGGGTGGCTGCTGCGTGCGTGGTCGTTGGGGCAATGTCGTGGTACGGAGCTAGGTAGGGTTTGTATGCTGGCCCTACTGGTGGTCCGGGTAGCAGGCACGGTGAAGAACATGCGGTGGGCTGGGCCCAGAGAGGGCAGAGGGCAGAGGGCTGCGGAATGCGGTGGTGAGGTGGTGTCCTGGGGGCGGTACTAGTGGAATTTGGAGGGGCTTACCAGATCTCGAACTTTGTGGGTGGTGCGCCACCGGGTGCGCTGGGCGTGACGGTGACGGAGAAGAAGGCGGCCCCCACGGTGGCGCGTGACCCCGGGTCGAATGTGCGGTGCACGTAGCGCAGGGCAAGAGACGACTTGCCCACACCCTAGCAGTAAGCAGCAGGCAAGGGTTGCCGTGGGGACAGGCCGTTCCCCTGAGCAGGCACGTGTGAGGACCCAACCACAACCGGACACGTGCTCACGTCCTACGTCCTCATGTACTGCCTCCACACTAAGGCAGGGCCCGTAAGTACCGGTGGGTTGACGTGCGAGGCACACCATTATGTTCTGAAATCCAGTGACGCATAACACGACGCGGTGTTACTGTGGCTCACCGAGGCACCCAAGAGCACAACTTTCACGCGGGGCGGCAGCCCGTGGCCGCGCTCGGGAGGGCCCGCTTGAGCAGGAGTTATGACCAAAGGAACATCCGACTCGCTAGCTCTTTTATGGGATGTATAGAGGTAAGCAGAGGGGCATGCACCCATAGCCGCAGGACGAGCTTCACGTCGTTAAAAAGAAATGCAGTGCTATGTTACAGGCGACATTGCTGTGCGTGCCTACTGCGGCTCATTGAAGCCTTGTATGCATTTACACGATCCGCGGCCCAAGACGGGCAAAGCGCTAAGGTTGGAACATGTCATCACCATCGTGCTTCGGAGCGGTGTGTTATCCAAGTTCTATGCAGCAGGCATTGCCTGTGTGTATTCTGCAGTTCTTTGTTCTCTTTAGTTGAGAAACAAGCCTCTCTGGGTTGGGCTGTAGTCAATTACACAAAGCACAAGGCAGCTGGACAGGCAGCAGGAACACAAAGCCTGTACCTCAACCCAGTTTCGCAATACAATTAAACCAATCATACAAGTCGCTGCAGCTGTAAGGTGTTGACTTTTGGTCAACGGCCCCGAAAACTGCGTGCGACCTGCGACCTCCGCAGACTTCAAGCCAAAATAAACATACTTCCCTACAACTATAACTTTCAATAAATATCATGGCGCATAGTTAGTGGTTGCGCCGAGGCCAGCCGAATGTCAGCCGTCCAGGGCAGCCGCGAGCGCGAGCTGCAGGCAGTGGTGAAAGCCAAGGACGCTGAGCTGAAGCAGGCCAACGCAGAACTTGTAAGCCATGGCATGCTCCCATGTGCGCATGTTTCTAAAGGGGACCTCCCCGGCCTGCCCTAACCCTGCGTCTCCTGACATGTTGCAGGAGGAACGTGGGAAGTTACTGTACAAGACAAAGGCAAGTGCACAGTCGAAGCACAGCGCAGAGTATGCCTGCAAGACTGACATCCTTAGACCAACCGACACACGCGGTGTGTCGTGGGGAGTGGGGTGTGGGGTGTGGGGAGACCAACCGACACACGCGGCGTGCCGTTATCCGCTGCTAGCACTACAGGCATACAGGCACATACGTAAGGTTGTGCAACCAGGGGTTGCCATGCTATCACGACTTGGCGCTCTGTGGATCTGCGCCACACAGGTTGCTATCGAGCAGCTGCAGCAGGAGCTCACCGCCAGCCGGAGGGAGGAAGCTGCTATCAGGGACGAAGCTAACCGGGTAGGCTAGGCCGCCAACCCCTGGGCTTGGTACGCCGGGCCTCGCATGGGCGCTTTGATGCAGCTCACAATGAGGGCGGAAAATCGAAACCCAGTAAAGCATCGTATGGTGCCATGGAGCACCAGGTGCATTTGCGAGGATACGCGAATGGAGACCTGACCCAGCTGTGCGTGCACGCGTGCCAGGTGTGTGAGGAGCAGGCGGCTCAGCTACGCCAGGCGGACGAGCAGGTCCACTCGCTTGAGGAGCAGCTGAACCAGGCCCTGAAGCAGGTCAAGGACCTGCAGGTGAGCCTGGACTGATATCCTTCCGGTATGTCATGGCGAGCCTGCCTGCGCAGCTTCCCCTGCGTACGCATGCCGAGTCGTCGTGATCCCGAAGGAGGACACAGGCGAGTGCGCTGGGTAGGCTTGGATGCGTGTCAGCATGCTGTGCGCGTGCCTTGGCAACCATACTTGTCGTGCGTTTCCAACGCGTTCTCAGCTTGATGGGCGGGTAAGTAATTGAGCAAACTATCTGCTGTGCTCGATGATCCCGCCAAATGCCCCGCGCACCAGGCGAAGTGCAGTACCTACGAGTCTGAAGCAGAGCAGAACAAGCAGCTGCAGGCCGTTGAGGGCACCACAGCTGCTCAAAGGCTACGTGACAAGGACAAACGCATAGCCTCCCTGGAGGAGGAGCTCGAGGGCGTCAAGGACCAGGCGGACGACCTGGACAGGATGCTGCGGGACACGCGGTCGAAGGTAGGGCCCACCTTTCAACCTGTCGACCAGTCGACACGAGGGAGGCTTCAGCACAGCGCCGCCGTCGCCGGATCCTCGCCAAGGGCCATACCCGGTTTCACGTGTCCCGACCGCTGACTCGCTGCCGCCCTGCATGCAGTTGGCCACGCTAGAGCTGGACAAGGAGCAGACGGAGCGCATGATACGGGAGCTAACCGCAAAGAACAAGCAGCTGACCGCGGACAATCAGGCAAGGACGCACAGCGTGTCTTTGTAAGGGGGTGCTGGCGTCGTGCCTGCCATGGTGACCCACGAACTAGGCTCTTAGGTCGCCCTGCTGACCCTGCAGGAGCTGGAGCACCAGCTGGAGGTCGCCAAGCAGCTTGCAGACACGGCCAAGCGGGAGGCCGCACGGGCGCTGCAGGTGCGAGCAGGCTTGACGCAGGGTCCAAGGGGGAGCTGGGCCGTGTCGGGCGTCCTTGCTACGGAAACAAGCACTCGCGTTCACGTCGAACATCATCCCTTTTTGTAAAACACTGCAGGACGTGGAGCTGCGGGACAAGGAGAAGGTGGCAGTGGACATTGACTGGGGCCGAAAGGTTGACCGCGTGACAGTGGAGTTTGAGGACAAGCTGCGGGTGAGTGCTGCCATGCGAACACGCTGCCTTCGGAGGCTGGCGGATAAAATGTGTCGCCTTTTGCCTGCTAGCGCTGATGAACGTTGTAGCCGTGGGTAAGGATCACGCGTGTGTATTCGGTATCGTGGTGTTGTCCACCCAGGATGCGGAGAGGCGACTCCGAGACATCGACGCAGCATGGCAGGCCAAACAGGAGGCTGCCGACCGCAGCTGGGTCAACCGCATGCAGGTGGGCTAACCGCAACCACTCATGTGTCTCGAATTGCTTCATACCAGGGTATTTGGTACTGTTATTGAGCTGTCTCGCTTTTGCCAAAGCTTCAAAGCTTCAGCATCTGTTACGTCGGGCGAGCTACCGGTGGGATGGCAGACGCCAAGCTACCTGCGAGCCGACGTGTGACTGCTGTTGTGCATGTGCGCTGCTATGTGTAGGAGGTGGAGCAGCACTGGGAGAAGCGGCTGCGCGATGGCATGGCCGCCTGCGAACGCAAGTTCGGGGAAGAGGTGGCCGAGTGGGACCGCCGCCTGCGGGACAACGACACCGCCTGGCAGGCCAAGGTCACGGAGCTGGAGGGCCTGTGGCGTGAGTGATACCAGTGCTGCTCCCTGCCCAGCCATGCAACAAGCTTCATGCGCAGCTGCCACACGCACAGCTGCACCGGGTTTTCAGCTACACAGCGCTGCTCAGCACCGGTACGGCATGCCAGATACCATGGCTCTTCCCCAATACCATAGCCGCCTGGGCGCCACCTCCCCTCCCTTACTTCCACCTACACCCACCAAGGCAATGCACCCACACCTTTACGCCCGCACCTCGCCTGCACACGGCGCGCAGGCACCCGCATGTCCGACGAGCAGCGGCTGCACGAGTCGGACCGCGCGCACTGGGAGTCCCAGATGATGGCACAGCGCGCGGAGCTGGAGTCGGCGTGGGCGTCGCGCCTTGACGAGACGCGGCACGCCCTGGAGGCGGCGCTGGAGGAAGCCACGGCGCGCGCTGCGTCGGAGCGGGCGGCGCTGGAGAAGGGCCTGGCGTCGGAGCGGCAGGCGTCGGAGCGGGCGGCGGCGAAGCGGCTTGAGGAGGCCATGCAGGAGGCTGCCAGGGGGGCGGAGGAGTCCAGGGCGAAATGGGCAGCGGAGCGGGCGGCAGCAGAGGAGTCGTGGGCCAACCGGATGGCGGAGCAGGAGGCCAAGTTCAGAAGGAAGATGGGTGGGTAGCCATCCCGCAGATCCGTTATGGTCACGGACCAGCCCCTGTAGCCGTGTAGCTGCGCAGGTCCTTCTAGAGATCGTGGCGGCCTCCTCCCACCCTGCAACAGTCCATTTGGCTAGTAGTGGCCTCTTGATGATTACAGCTGCATTGCTTCCGGAGTGCAAGTGTAAACCCCTAACGGCGCATCGGCGCGTGCATCACCCTAATGGCGGGCGTGCAGACGAGCTGAAGCGCAAGGCGGCAGCGCGGGAGCTGGAGATCGACAGCCAGTGGAAGGACCGGCTAGAGGAGGCGTCCAGGCGCTTTGCGAATGAGCGGGAGCTGCTGTCCAACTCCTGGAGCTCCCGGCTGGCGGCGGCGCAGGAGGAGGCGGCCGCTAGGTACAGGGCGCTGCAGGTGAGCAACCTGCAGCCGAGCATGTATTTGTCGTCCCTGTTGCAAAGACTTGCAAGTGCAACAGGGTTAGCGAAAGGTGTTTAGGCGGCCGCTGTGCAGCGCACCGCCACATGTGCCTTCTACATGCACGTGACGTTGCGTTGTCGCGCGGTTGGTAGCAGGCCGGCTTTCCTTTAAGCGCGTCACGTTCTGTTGCTGTGCGTCAGCGTGAGCAGTTTTCGATGCATCTTTGCCTGCTCAGGAGGAGCTTGACTCAAAGGTGGCCAGCATCAGCGGCCGCCTGGCGGACATGGCAGGCAAGGAGGGGCGCCGGGAGGTGCAGCGGAACGAGCTGGCGCGCCAGGTGGGGAGCATGGGTGTGAAGCGTCTTAGAAAGGACACGAGCGGCAGATTAAATTTATTAATGTAGCAACGCTTCAGCTTGGGTTACGGGTACTCGTTCCTGGGATGAAGTAGGCATGGTGTATCAACTGTCTTGGGTGTGGCATGCGCGCAGGTGGATGAGCTGCGGACCCTGCATGAGACTGAGCACCGGCGGCGTGTGGAGCTGGAGCGCGCCCTGCGAGACGCAGCCGCAATGTTCAAGACCGAGCTGTTTGAAAAGCAGGTACGACGATTGAGGAAGCCTTTACGTGTGATGGACAAGCAAAAGCAAGGATGGGAGGGAGTGCGCACGCGCAGGGGGGTGTCAGGCGTGCTGTTGGCCTGCACTTGTACTGGTCTTCCGGTAGGGGTGACTGGTCGCATACGGTATGTTGGTTATTGGTAACAACACGTAGCCAGCTACCAGGAGCATGCGAACACAGTTGCGTACTGCTCTCCACCCCACGCCCGCCCTCAGTCCGAGCTTGACGCGGCCTACCGCGAGGCGCGCACCCTGCGCCAGCAGCTGGCGCTGCAGCAGGTGGTGGTGTCCTCGCCACGCCTGCAGGCCGCCAGCGCCGCCCTGGAGAGCCTAAGTGGCTACAAGGTACGTGGAACTGGCACGCTGCCGGCACTGGCCACGACTGATGTTGACGCCGCCCCTTCCTGGGGGGACAGGCCATGCCCACGTGCAACACCAACACGCAGCAGTGAGATCCCACCCCAGTGCCGTTGCCGTGCCTGTTCAGCATTGGGGCCTGACAGATCTGGTGTAGAAACGAGGGAATGGGTAGGTGTAAAGGAACCAAGTGACCCGCGGCCTTGCATCCTGCGTGTGTTCGCGTTCTGCGCAGGTTGCTCCCGGGGAGCCAGCCGGCCTGACCTACTCACCCAGCCGCCCGTCGCCCTACCACACCACCGGCCACTACGCGTCCATGCAGCCCATGTCTCCGCCCGACATGGCGCCGGGGCCTCTCACCGCGGGTGGTGCCCCGGGCCCCAGCCCGGGTGCCCGGAGCCTGGGCGCGGCTGCGGAGCTGGACGCCGAGCTGCAGGCGCTGCGGGCGGCGAGGGCCGAGTACCAGCGGTCTGTCGCCGCATCACACGAGGTGAACATGTGCAGGACGCTAAACTGGCAGTGCTGTACGTGCACGTATCGGCATGTGTCCACAAGAACGCCCAGTGTTTCGTTTCATGACCAGCCTCCGGGTTGCTTCCCGCCCACCCGCAGACCCGCAACCTGGACTCCCTGAGCGTCAGCAGCAGCCCTGCCCCCAGCCGCACCCACGCGCGGCCCAACCCGGCGCGCAGCCCCGGCAGTCAAGCGGCGCAGTACATCGGGCGGGTGCTGGTGGGAGACGACGACAGTGGTGGCGACGCCGTGGGCTCACGGAGGGACACAGGCGCTGGCGACCCGGCGTTTGACGCGTGGCGCAACCGCCTCTCCTCGCGCTTGTCATCTGCTTTAAGAAAGCTGGACGCAAGCTGATAAGCTGGAAACGCGTATTTTGTTCGTGTTTAAGGAGGGAAGTGGGGGTGGGGGTGGGGAAACAAACTACTAATATCGTGGGGGTGGGGCGTTGGTACCGGAGCTTCCACGGTGTGTGGGTGTATGGCTTTTGAACGGGAGCTCCAGGGGCAAGCTGTAGGCATTGTGTAGCGCGACGAAAAGTCCGCGTGTCTAAGCGCGGTGCGAGACAAGTAATCTCCAGTGGGCATATGCATTGGCAGAAGCGTACGACAACGTGACCACGCTCTACGCCGAGTTGCTGCATGATGCAGCTTGGCCCAACCAAAGTTTGGTCGCGCCGGCACTCCCGGAGGGTGCTGTTCGCGCTTAAGGACATCTTCCTGTGGGGTCCCGGCCCGTTGTTAGGCACGTGGCACACCAGGGCCGTGGCCGTGATCCCGGCATAAGGCTTGGCATGTTCCTGGCCATACGATAACCAAACCTCGAAGTAGCATGACGACTGCACCCGGGCGCCCAGCTGGAAGCAGCATTGTGTGCTGCTTACGGTACTGCGCGTGAGGTCAGGGTTCCCGGGGTACACCCTCCCGGAGTCTGGAGAGGCACGCCGTCAACCCTTCGAGCAGGAATTCGGGGAAGATGTTGGCCTCTTTGGGATCATGGTCCAATGGAAACTTGTATGAAGCTCTGGGCGTTGAAGGCCCAGGCCCCAGAGGGGCATGGGGAACCAGCTGGAAGAAGCAGGCTGGGAAGAGGGGTAGTGCAGCACCGCAGGGAGGTGAATTGAATTCCAGGCCAGTGGAAAGGGCCTGTCTTGGGAACTCAGCAAGCTTCTTCGCCTCGCTAATGTTTCAGCGCCACACCTGCCACACGTACCTCGGCCTATCACCTGGACCTCGCTCGGCGGTTTCACACACCCACAATCTGCCTCTTCCATGCCTTCACCTTCCATGCCTTCATCATGATCGTGGCGATATGCTTTTGCAGATTGAATCTGTCTGGCCCTTGGCGTCGGCACATTCGGGCAGCATGTAGTGGCGCTGGCGCGTGCTGCCCTGGCCCCATGGCGCTGATGTCAGGGGAGCTCCCGTGGGGAGCTCCCCTGTTGGTGCCTGAGGTAATGCCAGCCTCTCTGCCGGTGCTGGTATGCCAGACGTGGTCACAGCTTATCTCACTACACATATACTTAGATTACTGTGCCCTACATCTTGCCTGCCCACGAGCTCGAAACCCTTCCCGGATTTCTTCCCGTTTGGCTTCATAAACTGTGCGAGACGACCTGTTCAGCGCCTGATCCTGCCTAAGGCAGGATAAAAGCACAGTAGGCAGGATGAGTATCTTCAGCTACAATGGCGCGTCTATCGTGGCGATGGCGGGGAAGGTATGCACAACACGCAGCCCAGGTCTAAGCAGCCACACCAGTCTCAACGACCTCTGTGTGGAGCTGCATGCAATATGTGCTCCATGCACTCACTTTGCAGGAGTGCGTGGCCATTGGGTCAGATCTCCGCTTTGGCGTTCAGCTCCAAACGATTACTTGCGACACACCGAAGGCCTATAAAATACACGACAAGCTGTACCTAGGACTATCTGGGCTGCAGACAGACGCCCAGACGCTGTACCAGAAGCTCATGTTCAGGTGAGGTCCCCAGCAGGGGACTCTCGAGAGGCAGGTCGGGGGTTGCAAGCGCCCCCTGCAGGGCGGATTGCAGGGGCTGCAATCCGCATGCCTACATGCCACGCCAGCACTGAAGCTTGTGTGCTGACCATTACGCACGTAGGGCAGGATTGCCAGAAGGTTGCTGGTTCAGGGGGTTCACTTCGCTGCACAGGGTACATGTGGGCCGCTGCGCCTTAGCCCTGTGCGGTCCCCTCATGGCCCTCTGACCAGTCCACATTTGTTAGGGCATGGTGCAATGTTCTTAGCGCCGCAGTACACACGGCGGCACCTGCATCGGCCTTGTGCAGACTGCACACATGCAAGTGCATCCGCACGCTATGCGCCTAACGCCCCTACACCCTACGCCCCTACACCCGTACGCCCGTACGCCGTCGTCGGAAAGGGCCGCATGCAGAAGTTTTACGCTGCCCCTGCCTTATCAACATGCCTCGTCTCGCCCCCTGCTGCCCCACCCCACCCCTTCGCATCCCTGACACCCCTCCGCCTTTCCCCAACTCCTCATCCCGTCCCTAGGCACAACCTGTACAAGCTGCGCGAGGAGCGGGACATGAAACCCTCCACCTTCTCCAACCTCCTCTCCAACGTGCTGTACGAACGCCGGTTTGGGCCGTACTTTGCGGCGCCAGTCGTAGCCGGCCTGGAGCCCGACGGCACGCCCTTCCTGTCGGGCATGGACACCATTGGGGCGGTGGAGACGGCAAAGGACTTCATGATCACGGGGACCTCCCCCGAGTCGCTGTACGGCATGTGCGAGTCCATGTGGCGGCCCGACATGGATCCGGAGGAGCTGTTCGAGACGGTGGCGCAGTGCCTCACCAGCGGGTTCGACCGCGACGCGCTGGCGGGCTGGGGCGCGGTGGTGCACGTGATCACCAAGGACAAGGTTATCTCGCGCACCATCAAAACGCGCATGGACTGAGCGCGTGGAGGGCAGCTGGGCCCAGGACGGAGCACACGCGCTGGGGAGGCGGTCAGCACGGGCGGCGGTTGATCGGGGGCGCTGTTTGTCGCCCTGCTGGAAGCAGCCTGAAGGAGGACGCTGGGGTGAGGCGCGCAGGAAGGGGGAGACCGGCGGGTGCGCTTGGGTGGTGGTGCGGAGACGGAATGGGGATGTGGTGTGTGTGGAATGTGGTGTGGCTGGTGCAAGATGTGCTGCGGGCGCGCTGAGCATGTGAGCGATCCGGGGGGGGGGGGGGCTGCAGTAAGGGCCTAGGGCCGGGTAGCGGCACGGACGGTGCGGGCCGGGCAGCAGCATCAGCGGTTGCGGCAGCGGGGTGGGGGGCATCCAAGGGTTGCCACGGGATGCTGGAGATATGGGGCATCTTGAGAGCCTCGTTGTGAACTGGAACCAGCAAGCATGCGCTGAAGGGGCTGGGCTGCCTCGTGCTGCTCTTGCGTGGTGCCTTGGTTGCGCGTGTGCGGCGCGCTATGGTGCTATGCGCACAGCTGAAGTGTAGCAGGCCCACCACTCACTTGAACCTCGGCTGAATGACGAGGTGAGGGTGTCTGCCGCCTTGAACGTACCTGGTTGCAGTGCATTGGGTGGACTAAATTGGGCCGCCGAATAGGGCATAGCTGGGGCATGTTGGCGGCACCATACCCGCCACGCACAGCAAACGTGCATAATATAAGGTTGTTGATCTCGTACGTGGAATTGAGCTGTCTTCAAAGTGACATGCGTGAGTTAAGGCGCCGGCCTGGGACTGTCTCAATGCACAAGGCTGCAACGGGCCACTGCAACCAGGGCGGCGCGCAAGGCGACGTGCATCGTAAGCTGCGGCTTCCAGGAACATACTGCAACAGCTCTGCAAAGCAGCCTTTTTTATGTCAGCTGAAAACTTGTGTCGAGGAACAGGATACTACTGCAGCACGGGAGATGCCGGGTCAGCACACTCTCCTGGTCCGCTACGATACACACTGCCGTGGGCTCGTGCCGGTAACACTGCACAGCTTACGGACAAAGCACCGTCTGTACGCGCATTCCCAGGGGTGCGCTGTGGTATCAAATATCCGTGAACCGCAGTACCGCAGCATACAGGCTTGTACAGGAGCAGCGAGACACCGTGATGGATGCGGCGGCACTGCTGTAGGACCACCCTTGCTCCCTTGGCCCGTTTGTGGTGGGCACCACGCCACCACCAGGGGTATCCCCCGGTTACAGCAGTGTAACTGTAACTGTTATCACTTACCGGTACATCACTCGCTGCTGACCATCGAGGTCAACACACGAATACAGTATTCCGGCCATGATCATGACGTCTTAGGACAAGTGTGCCATTTTTGCTTTGCAGGGCGAAGGTTTGCAGGTGAGCACTAAGAAGACGGGAAGTGACAGGCCCCCTGGCGTGCTGTGGCGAGCGCCGCACCCAGTGCCGCCGCTGTGCCACAGACTGCGCCAGGCCGCCAGCAGCACTGAACATGGAAAGGTCCCGGTCAGGGGCCTGGTGCAGGTGTGCATGCTCACATTCGAGGCAGCAAGATGGTTGCCGGCTGCGGCTGGGCACGCATGCCGTACCTGGCGGCCCCTGTCCTTCGTACCTCTTTAGCATGCTGCGGAGCAGGGGAGACCCCTGGTCATGACCTGACGGGTGGGACTTCTGGGGTGGGGTATGGTCCGTCAAGCACAGCGGCTAAAAAGCCTTCTCTGGAGATGCACACTAGCATGCGGCAAATACCGCATGCCTGGTCACCCGAAGACCCGATCCCGGTTTGCCTTGTCGCTAGCGAAGGTCAGAGAGGCTAGGCAGTTGGGCCCCGGCATAGCCCGGCTCGTTGCGATGTCGTCGTCGACAGCCTGTCCAAGTAGTAAGAAGAACACACACAGTACAACATGCATGTAGGGGGCCTCTTAGGAGCAACAGAAGTAGGACACGTGAAGGGTAGCTGCTCCAAGGCGCAATGACCGAGGCGGGTCATGGAAAGGGCGAGACAAGAGCCTCATCCGCTTTTTGGGAAGCTAAACAGGCGCTTGCAAAGCGGATGGCTCAAGCTCCCCTGCCAATGTACTATCGAAAAGACGAACTTTGCCGCATCGTGGAAGGTCTATTCCTCTCGTCACGCTTTGCGGAGATGGACAAGCAACTGCTGGAGGGGGTTGGCATAACCCACATACTACAGGTGCTTAAGGCAGCGACCGCACCTTCTCGTCCATGGATACCCACGTGTGTCATAGGACGAGTGGCTTGCTCTCTGGAGGTTGCTCACGTATGATTCCTTTAGGCAATAGCGGACACGGGAGCACATTAATAGACATGTAGTAGTGTGTAGAGGGCTGGCAGGATGGCGGGGGCGGGGGAAAGGGCTTTCCAGCATAGCTGCTCGGGGCGGTGGGAGAGATGCAACCCATGCAAAATTGCGCTGTTACCGTGCACCTGGATAGGCCTGGCTACAGTGCCGATAGTACCGTCTAGGGGCACCGTACAGGAACTGTGCGTGGGTGCTTACTGTACCAATAAGGTGTGCGCCATGCACGTGTCAGCAGCCTACAACAGGGCTTGCGAGCAAACAACTCACGTGCTTCGTCGTTGACCGTCGGTTGGCTTGTAGGTGGGGACCGAGCTGCAGCCCACCCACAAGCAGTCAAGCCTGACATACATGAAGGTGGACTTGGTGGACATCGAGGGGGAGGACATCGTGGTGCACCTGCCCGCCTGCATTGACTTCATTGACAAGGGAAGAGTTACAGGTAAGTGCTGGGGCGTGGGTTTCCGGTCTTGTCGGTGGTCCTGCATAGTTTACACCAGACAAAAAACACAAGCTGTCCTGCATAGTAATAAACACCGACACAAGCGATACGATGTTCATTTGCTCGTACCGTACTACAGCTGTACAAGGCACTACTTCTTGCCTGAACAACGGCCCCTGGCCGAGTGCGTGAGATTATAGCAGCGTACCCCTGCACTCGCTGTGAGCACTCCTGGCTAGCTTCAAACGCTTTCTGCCACCCTTGCTGTTCATCCCTACTGGTGACCGTTATCCTACTGCGCGCTGGCAGCCATGCCTTACCACCTTTCACTTTTGGTGCCCTCTCTGGGCCTGTCCACCATGCACCCCTTACCGCCGCCTGCCCCTTCCACCCCTATCCCCGTCCAGGCGCCGTGCTGGTGCACTGCGCTGCCGGCATCTCCCGCTCCGCCTCCGTGTGCATCGCCTACCTCATGGCGCGCCAGCAGCTGCCCTACACAGCCGCCAAGGCAGCCGTCAAGGCCGCGCGGCCCTTGATAGCGCCCAACGAGGGGTTCGGATACCAGTTGGAAGCCTTCGGGGCGGCGGGGTGCAGCGCGGAGGGCTGGCAGCCGTGGACCCTTGACAAGTTCATGGAGGCACGGGCGCGGAGGGGTCGGGCATTCGCGGCGCAGCAACCCGCAAACGACGGGTCCTCCATGTGGGACGGCGACTGGGGACAGGCGTATCAGTCGTACGGCGCCATGGTGTCGTCCTATGGGAAACGTACATAACTGCGAAGGGGCAGTACCTGTGGGGTAGCAATGGGAGGGGCACTGGCATAAACTGTGACGAGAACCGAGCGTGGCCCTGGCGACTTCCCTGTAAACTGTCAACGTACGTGCGCCGTGTGTGTTCAGCCGAGGCGTGTAGACTGTTCGGTTCATTTAGATGTGCGCACACCGTGCGCGCCCGGAGTGCGGGAGATGACTGAGCCGTTTGTGCGTCTTGCAGATTTGCATTAGGGGCGGTACTACACAGGTGGCGCGGTGTTAAACATGGCGGCATCCATGAGTGCTCAAGTGCCCTGAGTTGCATCACATGCCCAACGGGACGTGTTGCTGCCTTCCTTTGCCGCATGACTTGCACACCTGCTGACTTCACGCATAAGGGGATTCTGGCTTGGCTGCTTGACAGCTGAGCTGCATGCTGCAGTGAACCTGGTGGCGTAAAGGTTTAGGTTGCTTGGTCGTTTCCCTATTAGGGTGTTGGGTGTGGTACGACACCACGAGAAGGGGCAGGAAGGGGTCGCCTGTGCCGAACGATGAGCCAAGGGCTGAATATGCCTACCAGGCGGCTCAGTGTTTTTGGCTACGGTGTCATGGAGCTGAAAACGGTGTGTTAAGGAACCACGGTGAGGAGGGCCACGTGATTTGCCGCCCTGCCCTTGCCTTGTTCGTGTTGCTTTGATACATGCCTGTGTTGCTTGTGACACGGAGCGCGCCCAGTGCGTGGGCCAGCGTGGGCTATGACCTGATATGAAATGTCCAACGTTGTGGGGCTCCAGTGGTACAACTGAAATGGTGGTGATGTGTACGATCGACAGCTATTGACTCCGGTCTATACGTGAAAAGGTATCCCCAAGTGCCTGTCAACTGTAGGGATGTGCTCAGTGTTTCGGTAACCGTTGGTTGGGCACCCCCTTTTTAAACGTGTGATACTTTCCGTCGGCCATTTTGCATGTGTGAATAATTTATGGTAGGCATACTGGTACGTGACTCGCTCAGTCGTTCGGGAGCGGGCATAGTCTGACTGAGCCCTGGTGAGGGGCCTGAGACCTGCTACCCAGTGCCCAGCACGCCACTTGGCGCTGGTGGATGCTCACTCCCGTGACGCAGCTTGACGTTTAGGCGCTTGGTTTCGTTGATATCATAAGGTCGGATGGTACACGCCCTTCTATTGTGCAGTAAGTGGAAAGCGTGTCTGCGCGGATGCCCATGGAGCGGCTCTCACCTTCCATGCGAGCGGCGTAGCAGGGGAGCCCCCCTGGTGCCAAGGGAGGTACCACCACTCCCGGTTTGGTAGTGGTGTTGCGCACGCACTATGTTTACGTATCCACGCGCATTATGGGCGGGAGTGCCGCAAGACAGATGCAAAAGACGGTGCGCATGCGCTGCGGTGATACGAGTACGAGAAGAGCTCCCGTGGACTCGTGCAAACAAACATAACGCGCACCTCGTGCACACATGACAGCATTAGTCTGTTTCGTGTAGCTATTGGTCCCAGAATGAAAGCATGAAGCCGCTGGGTAGTTTGGCTCGCGAGCGAGGTCTTTCGGGGCCCGCTGCTCGCTGACGCTCCGCAGATTGCCATGAGCGAGCCCCGCGACCTCGCTTTCTGGCAGGCTAAAGCGGCTATAGCCCGGACCTTTGCGAAACGGCCCGCTCCACCTCCTTCAGGGCGAACCGACACGCTCTGTCGTGTCGCTGACAGACTCTTCTTATCTTCCTGCTATGTCGAACAGGACAAGGAATTGCTTCGCAAGCATGGTATCACGCATGTCTTGCAGGTGGGGGCGACGACTTCAGGGGTAGCAGGTGCCTTCCAGCAGGGTGGTGTGAACTGCCGCTCCAAAGCGGCTCCCCAATATATCAATCACAAGGCCAAAGTATGCTGTTCAGCTGCTAAGCTGCTACGTCAAACACTTGTCCGCGTCATACCATCCGTCGGCATTTTGGCTTGCGACAGCTCTGGGAAAACGGGGAAGCAACACGATACGGGCCGCAAACGGTTTGACCACACACTCAAGACGGTTAAGGCTGAGCTGAAAAGCCTCTCCGGCGGTTCCAACTGACTCCTTTCGCTCATTCACTCCCCCCTTCACCGCGCCCTCCCAGGTTGGCCACGAGCTGTCCGCCAGCCACCCTTCCACGGAGTTCAGCTACCTGCATGTGGACGTCATGGACCTCGAGGAGGAGGACCTCCTGGCACACCTCCCTGTCTGCTTCGAGTTCATCGAGCAGGGCAGGACGGCAGGTGGGTCAACCCAGATTCATGTGCATTGCTGCATCCAATCTCGTTGCCGTCACTGGCAAGGCCTCACGCACGCACCCACAGGCCCTGGATCCACTGCAGGCTACAAACATCTGGGCATCTGTGCCGTCTTTGAGGCTTGACTTTATGGCCACCGCTTCCGCGTCTCGTTCCGTTGCATCCATTATTGCAACTCCTGCACCCCCAGGCGCCGTGCTGGTGCATTGTGCTGCCGGCATCTCGCGCTCCGCCTCCGTGTGCATCGCCTACCTCATGGCGCGTGGGGGGCTGAGCCTGGAGGACGCCAAGAGCGCCGTCAAGACGGTGCGCCCCGCCATCAACCCCAACCAGGGCTTTCTGCTGCAGCTGCAGCTGTTCGGGGAGGCGGGCTACCGGCTGGACGGCTGGCAGCCGTGGAGCCTGGAGCGCTTTTTGCAGGTGGGGGGGCCAGTGGAAGAGTGCGGACAACGGATTCATGGAGAGGTTTGCGCGTTGGCTGATACTGGCTTCCTTTGCCTGTTACAGTTGCGGTCCCTGCATCTCTTTGTGATGATGTTGCCCTTCGTGCGTGGCCAATCCGGACCCCCACCAGGTCCGCGGCGAGCTGTGGCCGCGTGGCGATACCCCCATCGCCTGCCCCACCACCACGAACGATGTGCGTGGTGCGTGCGACGTGGCCCCGCCGGAGCTCATCAGCGAGGACTCGGTGTCCTCACCCTCACACCGCAGCAGCACCAGCAACCGCCCCTTCGGCCCCTCCCCACTGGGCAGGGCAGGAGGCGACGGCGCACCGGCAGCCCTGTGGGGCCCCCCTGACGCCGCTCTGACGCCTGGCGGCGCCGCAGCGGCACCTGGCGCTGGGCGCGCTATGGGGTCCGCTTTTGCAATTGCGCCCGCTGCCACGGCGGCTGCCGCAGCTGGGTCTGGCACTGACTCACATCAGCCTCGGTCGCAAAAGCTCACCCAGCTGTGGGGCACATTGGCGCCAGGTCCCGCAGCTTCCCGCCACACAATCTCCGGCATCCCTGGCCCCGCTGCCAACGCCAGCTGGGCCTACGCAACAGCTGCTGTCGCCTCAGGCGCAGGGGAGGCCACCCGCGGGGCGGCTGCGCACCAGCCCGCCCAGGGCCAGACCGGCCTCACAGCCGCGTGGCGCGGGAGCTGGAGCTCGGTGGTTCATGGCGCAGGGCTTGCAGCACCAGCAGCAGCCCTTGCATCAGCCGGAGCAGGAACAGCACCACAAGGACCCGCACCATGGCCCGGGGCCAGGGGCAGCGTCTCGGGTTCGGCCGCCCCCAACCCAACCCCAACAGTCCCCGTGTTCTCCAGCGAAGCCATGGGGAGCTCAGCTGGGCGAGGATGGCCCCGCCAGCCCCGCGTCAGCGCACCTGGGACCTGGACGCTGGCAGGGCCGCCCATTAGCCCACTGCCGACGGTTGTCTCCGGTGCACCTGGCCCGTGGGAGCCCCTTGGGCCTGCTGGCATCTCTACTGCCGCCGCCACCGCCGTCGCTGAGCCAATGCCACCTCATATACCCACGGTGTCCGCAACGCAGCAAAGCGCATTCGCGGGCGCAGGGTTGCAGAGGGCAGGAGACGCCGGTGGGGCAGTCAATGCGCAGAGCCCACCGGCTGCAGAGCCGTCTGGCCGGCGGCTGGCACCGCGGAGGTCCCTCAGTGACGGCCTCATGGGCGTACTGGGTCGTGCGGGGCTTGGCCAGGGGGGGCTACAAGGCCGCGGGGACGAGCAAGGGTCGGCGGCGGAGCCAGCGGGTGTCGGGGCAGAGGTGGCGGCTGCGCGTGACAGTGCAAGCACGCTCAGCTCTCTGGCGGCTACTAGCGCGGATGGTCCGGGGCAGGGTAGCAGGAGCAGCAGCAACAGCAGCAGCGACAGCACGGCTGCCCAGTCGGAGGGCAGCGAGCTTAGCACCGCCACTGGCGGTAGGGCGCACCCCGCCGGCGCGGCCGCTACGGCATGTACGGGAACGCCCACCAGCAGCCGTGCGCAGCGAGCTAGCAGTGCGGAAGCGGCAACCCCTACCTCGCCGCCGGAGTCGGGCGGTGCCGCTGCGTGGGCCGCGAGGCAGGTGCTTACGCCTGCAGGGCTAGACCGCACGCCCAGCAAGAGCCATGCAGGGGAGACTCACGGGTCGCAGGGACTCAGCCCTGGCCCGGATGAGGGGCCAAGGGAGGTGGTGCCCGGTGTGGCCGCCCGCAGGAGGGGCCCCCTGGCGCAGGCTTTGCTGTCGTCAGACTCAGGGGCTTTGGTTGGGGGCGGTTGCGATGCAAGGCAAGGAGAGGCGGATGCAGCTGGCAAGGCGGGCGTGGCGGTGGCAGCGGGTGCGTTGGTGGGCGGCGGTCTGGCAGCGCTGTTTGACGGCGTACGGGCAGATGCGGAGATCGTGTGTTCCCGAACCAGCAGCCTAGGGGGCACGGCGGGGGGCGGTGTGGTGGGATCCCCTGAGACCACAAGCCGCCTGGCGCATGCGCCAAACCGCCGCGGCCATCCTTCGGTAGAAGTCGACGGCGGGAGCGAGGCGGCAGCGGCACACCATGCACCTCATGGGCCACCGGGCAAGGCTTCCCGGCTGGCTGCGACCACCTTTGCTGATGGTCCTGCTGCACTTGGTGCTGCGCAAGCAGCGATGACCGCCACTGGAACCCCTACCTTGAACGCTGCTGTTGCTGTGGTGGACCCAGAACCAGCCCCAGTTCGCGTTAAGGAGCTGGCCAAGCTGAAGCTGTCGGTCCGCTCCCGGTCCGCGGGTCGAGACGACGCTGGGTCAGACGGCGGCACGGAGGGCGGCTCCAACACGCCGATCCACAAGCGTGTCCTCCGCTCCATCACCTCGCTGCTCACTGGCAGGGGCAGCACTGGCAGCCCCCGAGCTGCCGCCGTGGAGGCCGCGGCCGTGTCTGCAGGCACGGCACCAGCCAAAGCCCCGTCTCGAGCATCGGCGCCTGTTATTGTTGGGTCTGCTGCCGCTCCGGGCCGCGTGATAGCAGCTGACCCCGGTACTTTGGGGCCGCCAGCGGGCTCCGAAACCAGTGCTTCAGCAGCACCAGGGCCGGGGGTGCAGGTGCCTGCAGGCGGCCTAACCGCAGGTGCGGTACTTGGAGACGTGCTGGCATGGGCTGGAGGTACGGGCGGAGTGAACCAAGCTGCGGACGGGGCAGAGGACGTCATTGGGCTGGACTTGCTGCCTGACGCGCCGTTCCGTTGGAGCGAGGCCGGCACCACCGTCCAACCGCCTGTGGCAGATGCGGGCGATCTGCTGGCCCATGTACACCCGCACCTGGTGCCACAACAGCCATTGCTGCAGCAACAACACCAGGAAACATATTCACAACAGCCGCACCAGCCGGCGCGTACGGGCCATCGCTACTCAGGGCGGAGCAGCAGCATGGACGGAACAGACGGCCTGGGCAGCGGTGTGCAGTATTACGCCGCAGCAGGGGCCATCTCGCCTGCATGGCACCTGAACCGGTACCGCGATACCACAACTCAACTGCAGCAGCAGCAGCGACAGCCTGGACGCGCACGCATGCCACGCGTGTCTGCAAGCGCCAGCGCAACGCATCTGCCCTCGGTGGCGGAGTCGGCGTCGCCGCCGCTGCCGTCACCGCCATCGACGTACGGCCGCAGCGATAGTGGCGGCGTTTCCGATGCAGCCAATGCAGGGCGCGCCAGGCCGTCCCACGGGTGGCGCGGCCCCGGCGGTGCGCGGCACGTGTCAATGGACGGCAGCGTAGGCTTCGGAACCCCGTCCAAAGGGGGCGTGGATGCGGGTGTGGGGCCAGGAGGACATGGGGGCAGTTCGGGGCATCTGGGTCGGCCGCTTGTGGCAGCATTGCTTGCCTCCCCTGCCTTCCAGGGGCATGGAGCAGCCCTGGCGGGCCACGCGGCCGCTGCTGCGGGCGCGCCGGTTGTGGGAGCTGCCGCCGCAGCAGATGTTAGGCGGTCCGAGCCGTCGTTGCAGCCGGGCGTGCGGCGCGCGAGCGGGTCGGGCATAATGGGGCTTCCTGGGGCCGCTGTTGCTGGTGACGCCGGTCTGCAGGGTGCGCAATGGTTGGATGCAAGGTATGGGGGTCAGCCGGTGGCGTCGGGTGCCCGCCGGCAGCGCAGCTCATACAGTGGCGCGCTGAGCATGGTGCCCCCTGGCGGTGACCGTGGCGGGGGTGGCGGCACCACTGCCTTCATCTCCGCCACGGCCGCTGCTGCCGCCGCCGCCACCGGCGGCATCAGCGGCGCGGTGCCTCGCCGTCCGAGCGTGGTGCCCCCGCCGGCTCCCGGGGAGCCTCTCCTGCAGCCCTCGTTGGCGTCGCCCTTCTCCTCCAACCCCTCCCCCGCCGCCTCGCTCTCGCCGCTACCCGTCCGGCCTCCCCTGGCCTCCGCCAGTCCCGCCGGCCACGCGCTGAGCGGCTCCCTGGTGCCCACACCGCCCTGGGCCGGCAGCCGCTCCTCGGCCTGCCTGCTCACCGTGCCCTCAGAGCAGGAGCCTGCACAGGCTCTGGCCAGCGCGCAGCGCCAGCGACCGGTGCCGCCCGAGCAACTTCAAGAGTCCATCCAGTCGCCGGCGGGCCTGGAGGAGTCTCCAAGGTCCATGGAGGACGGCCCATTGAGCGTAGGACGACGCACTGGCCGCAGCGCCAGCACGGGGTCTGCCGCCTCTGCTGCCAATCCTATGACCCCGAGCGGCAGCCACTTACCAGCACGCCAGCCAGCCGTCAGCGCCACGTACATACCGCCTCCCTCGCACGTGCCCGCTGCATCTGCCAGTGCTGCAACGCCTGCGGGCATGCCGCTACCTACTCCGGCTGTTGGTCCAGCCCTGATGGTTCCTTCGGGGCCCGGTGCGCCGCCGCCTGTACAGCTCAGCCGCCTGTCGCAGCGGCAATCGGCTGCTTTAGACCCCGCAGACTCGCTGCAAGCATACCAAGAGCTGCAGCAGCAGCAAGCGGCCGGCGCGGTACTCACGGCACGGACGAGCAGCACTAGTAGTGTTGGGGGCAGCGGCGACGGTGCTGGTGGCAGCGGCAGCGGTGGAGGGGCTGGCAGGCGCGGCAGCAGGCAGCGGACCAGCATGGACTCCCCCCGCTCACCGCCCTTTATGCAGGACGCGCTAGATGCAGGCACGGCGCAGGAGGAAGCGTCTTTGGAGGACCGGCCCACAGCGGTTGAGCGAACCAGGAGTGGCAGCATTGGCAACAGAGGCGTAACACAGAGCCAGGGCAGCAGCCAGGCGCGCCAAACGGCAGCAGCTGCTGCTGCTGCTGTGTCCCACCAGGCGGCCAGTGGCAGCGTTCTTCCTTCGCAGGTGGGCGGCAATGGCAGCAGCGGCGCGGCGGCCATTGCCGGGGTCCCTGGGCCTTGGGCCGCCGGCACGCAGCGCCCCGACCCCTCCCTGTTGCGACCTGTCATCGGCCGGCGGCTGCTGCCCATGCCCTCCCCCTCCTGCATCACCTCTTCACCCGCCAGCACTCCTCGTGCCGGACGCAGCACAAGCACCCCCACACAGGCAGCTGCGTCGGTGGCTCTCCGGGCTGCCGGCGGCCCAGGGGCTGCGGGCTCGGCAGGGGCCGCACCATTGGCTACCCTAGGACTGCCCGGGGCAGACGGGGTAACCCAGGCTGCGGAGCGCAGCTCTGTGCCCCTGCCTCCTGTAGCTGCACCGGAGGGCTTCCTCCACAGCCACAGCCGTAGTCAGGGCCCCGGCAATGGCCCAGGAAGCGGGAGCAGCTCGCCGAGGGCGTCGTCCATGCTGGCGGCCTCGCGATCGGGTCTGCAGGTGCTGCTGCCGCACGAGGTGGTGGCGAGGTACCCGGGCTGGGCCCCACCCTCCCTGGCGTCCGCCACCCCTACGCCCACGCCCGGCAGCGGCCCGGCGGCTGGCGGCCAAGGGAGCACGATTGCCACGGCCAACGGTGGCAACAGCAGCAGCGGTGGCGATGCAGGCGTTGGTAATGCAGCGGGGGAGGCACAGCAGCCCGAGGGCAGCGGTGCGGCCAGGGCTGGTGGTGGGCCGAGGGGATCGGGGGAGCTGCTGGGGCGCGGTTCGGGTGAGCGGGGGTCGTCATCTGAGGCGGTGATGTTGTCGCCCGGCTGGATGTCCGCAGTGCGGTCGCCTTGCGCGGTGGGCAGTGGGTCCAGCTCGGAGGATGGAACGGCGCGGTAGGGCTGACGCCGCAGGAGGTCATCTGCAAGAGTGGCGGTACGGTGCGTCCAAACCGCGGGGATGCATGGCGTTAGGATCGGGGAAGAGTGGGCGTAGGTCGGTGGCGTAGTGTAGGAGCCTCTGCGGTCAGGCGTCATTTAGGGGCCCAGTAGCAGGTGTGCCCTGCAGCATCGGGGGCCAGGCCCCTCGGCAGTGAGGTGCGTTTCGTGGAAGGGGGTGGGCACGCAAGGCACGCACGCACCTGCCGCGTACCGGTATGTGCCTGTGGGCTTGGGCTGCTTTTACCGGATTGCAGCAAGTAGACGTACAATGTCTATCACATCTGCTTTAGGTCGAACGCGGACACTGAGCGTGTTGGGCAAATCGATGCATGGCCTTCGGCGGCGGCATGCGTGGCGCGCGTGTGCCCTGGTAGGTGCATTCATGAGACAATTGACATACGGTACGCAGATGTCGAGCAGGGGGGTCCGGCTGTCGGACGTAACGTTTCGTATCTGGCAGTCGTGCCAGCTGTCATGTAGCAATCATCCTTGTGAGCACGCAGAAGTGGAAAGGAAAGAGACATTGCTGCAGTCCTGTTGACACGTACTGTGTACGTTCTTGCATGGAAGACGCTAAAGGCGGGACCTGCATCCGACCAGCAAATCTCACGGACGCCTTTGACTGATGCTGAGTAAACTATATTTTAAGTAACAATAAATTTTGTCCAGGACACCTCGCACGCTAGCTCACGCAGCGCAACGTCCCGATGCACAATGGAACACAAGCGGTGCGCAGCAGCGGGCCCTGAGTGTCCTCGGACTGCCCAAGACACAGATGCCATGCTCTACCGTATCCTTCCACAACTTATGGATTCTTTGGGAAACGCGCAGCGGCACGCTGTGCGGGCAACCTGCCGCGATGGTCGCGCCGTGGCAGACAGTTTTCTCGGCTCCTTGTCTTACACCCAAAGTAGGAAGGACACCAGCAATTTGAGTGCTGAGGAGCTCGGTCGCTTCGTACGCGGCGTCTTGTCGCGCGGCGCTGTGCCCTGCAAGCTGCAGTTGCACCTTTGCCTCGGGAAGACAGGTATCGCTCAGTACAGCCCGGAGAACCGCCCGGAGCTGGCGATCTGTGGCAAGAAAGCGTGAGCGTTGTTGAAAATAAGAGATTGCAAGCTGGTTACGGAGCTTGGGCTTTCGCTTCCCAAGCTCTAGTGCTGTCCCTGCTTGGGATGCGTGCGGAGTGGACTGCATGCTGTCAGTTTGCATGGTGCCTGACGGTTCCGACCCACTCAAGCTTTGACACTGTTGACCTATCGCGCCCCACAGGCTGGCTGTCTTCCATGAGCTGGCGGACGCAGCGCAAGCCTCGCCGCCGCGTGCCCTGGCCCCCCGCCCCGCCCTGACCCACATCTCCCTGTACGGCATCCCCTACCTGGACGTGCTCGCCCGCGCCATATCCCGCGCAGCCCCACACCTCACCACCCTCACCATCCACGACAGCTTCACCGTGTACGCAGATGTGCGCGGCGCTACCCCCGGCCTCAGCAGCCTCATCTCCTCCTGCTCGTCCTCCCTCACCTCCCTCAACCTCAAGGGCCAGCTGGGCGACTTCCAGTACCCGCTGGCCGACGCCTTCCGTGCTTGCACCCGGCTGACCCACATCACTACCAAGCTGTGCAAGGACGGGGCCGTGAACGCCGCCCCCATCTTCACGCGTACGGTCGCCGCCATGCCGCAGCTGCGATCCCTCAACCTCACCACAGACACGCTGCCCACGCAAGACCACCAGGCCGTGGCCGCAGCCCTGGGGGCCCTGACCCAGATCACCCATTTGAAGTTGGTGGGCTTCCGGCACTGTGGTGGCAACGACCTGCTCCAGCGCGTGCTGCACCCGCTGCGCCACACGCTCACCAGCCTGCACGTGGACTTGAAAGACGTGAATGGCTCCACCCTTCAGCTCCTGGCGAGCGACTACAGCCGCCTGACTCGCCTGACGCTCGAGTCGGACGAGCTGCACCTGGTCAAGGGGCAGCCCGAACTCGAGTGCGTTGCCAATGATGTGGGCGGATCCGGCATCGTGGCGCATGCACCAACGCTGCCGCACCAGCCGTTGCCCCCCTCGCTGAAGGAGCTGAGGCTCAAGGGCACCCAGCCAGCCCACCGAGACCCCAGGGTGCTCTTGGCCCTGCAGCTGCCGCCCAGCCTCACGCAGCTGACGCTCATGGAGCTGCACGCATGCCCAAAGCATGCCCCCGAAAGGCACCAATGTGGGTCGGCCGGTGGTGACGCTGGAAGCAGCAGGCGTGGGCAGCACGCGGCAGGGGCCGCGGCGGGACAGCAGGCGGCAGGCGGAGGAGGACAGGCGCCTACACTGTGTCCCGGCTTCGATGAGCTGCTGGCGGCGGTGCGGCTGATGCACGGCCGGTACAACACCTCCAAGTACCTTGACCTGGAGTATAACTGGCACCCGTGGCCCTGCAGCTGGCCGGCGGCCGGGGACGGCCACGTGCGGCTGTTCGGGGCGCTGAAGCCGCTGGGGCTGAGGCGGCTGGCGCTCAACAAGTGTGTGCTGCAGAGGCGGGACGTGGAGGCGCTCGTGCACAGCCTGCCGCAGCTCGAGGTGCGGCGGGTGCGGTAATGAGGATGCACCAAGGTGTACGGGATGGACTAAGCCGGTCAGTGCGCTATGTTTGCAATCGTAGCCCCTCCGAGTTGCCGACACCGTAACTCCAGGACCGGCGCAAGCAACGGTCCCACTACTGTACCGGTCTCTCATGACAGTTGCAGCACTTCCCTGCGTTGATATTGTCTACCGGCACGTAATGTGGCTCAATGCTAAGCAACTCACGACCCTTTGCACTCACCTCTCTTGCGCTGCATCCCTCCTGCCCGCAGGGACTGCTCATCCATGCGGACGTGCACCCGGGGGACGTGCCGCTCTTTTGCGGCCTCGAGAAGCTGCGCATGCTCGGCCTGTACCTGCAGCTGGGCCGCGGCAGCGACGCCTGGTGCGCCAACAGGGCCGTGGCCACCGCACTGCTGCCGCTGGCGCGCGACCTTCCGGCCATGCGGCAGCTCAGCGTCACAGCCTTCACGCGCCGCCAGCAGGCGGGGTTCACGCGGCGGGAGTGGGGCGACAGGAGGGCGCAGCGGCGGCGGTTCCGGGAGGCGATGCTGGCGGGGGACAGGGAGCTGAGGCAGGCGATGCGGGGCATCGGGCGGGACGGCGGTTTCGTGGACGTGCAGGTGGAGGATCTGGCCGAGCTGAACGGCATCCACGAGGACGACATGCGCGCGGACACCGACATCGGTACGAGCAAGTACGACAACATGAACGTGGAGGGCGGCGACGAGGACGGGCCTGGTGCGGGCGGGGGCGAGGGCGGGGGCGCGCCGGTGCACGAGTACGACGATCACCCGGCGGTTGGTGGCCTGTTCCACCTGGCCCTGCACAAGCTGGCAGACCGTTATATGTACCCTGAGGTATCCTCGGAAGGGTACGATTCCGACGTGGACAGCTTGGACACGGAGGAGGAGCGGGCGGTCCAGCGGTACGCCACGGAGACGGCAAGGGTGATGGGGTGGTGGCATTGATTGCTGGGTCGTGGTGCTTTGGAAGGGGGGTAACCGGTTCATTGGGAGGCCAGGAGGTTGGTCAGGAGGTGCCAAGGGGCTTAGGAGGCATGCGCCAGGTCCGGCATGCCCTGGGCTGCTCTTGCCTGCTTCGTTGGCTTGCGTGCCTACCAAGGGTTGCATGCGACGGCACGCTGTGTGCTGGCGCATGGGAGAGAGCAGGGCCAGGCCAGGCGTACCGGTCGCCCGGAAGGAGACATGGTGGAGCTGCATGCGGAGGGTACAATTCAAGGCCCCACATCTTGTATGTCCATGTACGCTTGTGGTGCACCGTTAACAACTGCAAGCGGGTTCTGCCTGTGTAAAAGTGCGTAGACGGCCTTCACGTGGGCAACTCGCTTGGGACTGGGTGTCTTACGTTACTGCGCTGTTTGCCGCCTGAAGTGCTTGGACGTGGAGCAAAATGGTGCATGCTGGTGTTTCCATCGCAACCGCTTTAGCAACGAGCTATTTCCACGTTTGTCAGCTGGTCAGCTTGTGTGATCAACACGTGTGTGGGAGAGCGGGGGGGGGGGGGGGGGGGGGAAAGGGGGGGGGGCTGGGGGGGGGGGGGTGGGAGGGGGTAGCGGGCAGTTATCCGTTG